>WNFM01145009.1_pt1 | contig 22718 bp, 23 predicted proteins | sample 5400271 | NCBI WGS metagenome assembly WNFM01 (sample SAMN13153352, study PRJNA577476) | soil metagenome | isolation source: 60 cm saprolite on Douglas fir-dominated hillslope | place: USA:California | collected 2013-09-17
GGCTCCGCGCCCCGTCCCGTTGCACCACCGAGCCCATGGGGTTCAAATGAGCAACCGACTCTACTCATCCCTGGATGAAAGAATGGGCTCAGGTCAGCTCCCTTGCGCGCGCGGCTCGGCGAGACGGCGAGCCGCCTCACGGCGCTCTACGCGACTAGCGCTCCAATTCAACACCTTGATTGAGGTTTGACCCGAGTGGCTATCAGTCTCTCTTGAACTGCTCGCCCCACTTGGGTCCGAGTACAAAGCGCCTCCAGTATTGCTCAGCGTGAATTCCCCATACCTTCCCTGAGGTATCAAGGTTGTAGTTCACCCCAGTCATAACCTCGCCAAGTTGGTGAAAAATGTGAACTGTGCGGCCCAACAGTTCTCGCTCAAACCCGTACTTAACGCCGTGGACAACGTTCGTGGTATCGCTATGAGCTATGGAGGTATCGCGCAGCGTCTTTAGGCCGGCGAAAAGCTTGGATCGTCGCAATATCCCGTACTCGACGGTGAGCCAGTCTAATGTTTGGTCAATTCGCTGTGTTCGGTATTCCACTTCCTCCTCGCGCTGCGCCAGGAGCCTTGCTCTCATATCCTCGTCCACCGGGTCCGTGATCAATCCCCAGGATCGCACTCGCTGCCGCATTTCTTCTCTAAGCAACTCGCGAACAGGCGCGGCGTTTATGGGACGGATTACGTTGATCAGAGAGGCTGCCCGTTGATCCAAATCATGCACCTTGAGAAGGGACAGGACGATCTCTCGATACAGGCTCTCGCGGATGACGTTAAAGCCCCAGCCTTCGTAGCTATTGCTGACTGCCGTCAGCACATCCTCCTTGTCGGCACAACGGTCGTACATGGCGCTGACGGCAACTGCGTGGTGCAAGATACGGTAGACCGCTTCGGTAATTTCGCGTGCGCCCTTCAGCGTATGCTCAACCGGACCAAGCTCGGCCGCTGGTGGTTTGGCGTCTGGCATCACTAAGTCTTCATGGGCGAAGGCGGCTTTCGGACTACCGCTGCTACTATAGTGGATGGATAAAGGCGATGGTGCGCGACTACTCCACCGCCGCGCCACCGCCCGCTTCGTCACGGATCCAGCGCCGCCAAGCATCGATGCGCACCTCTTGCGCACGATCGGCGCGAAACAAAAGCCAGAAGCAGTAGGGGTCCCGAATGGCGATGTCGAAGGGGCGGACCAGCCGGCCGGCCGCGATGTCGTCGGCCACCAGCATGTCCGGCGCAAGGACGACGCCTTCGCCTGCCGCAGCGGCTTCCAGGGCAAGATGCGTGCTGCTGAAAGCGGGAGCGCGCGAGGCAGCGCGCAATACATCCGTTGTATCTGCACCGGCGGCAACAAGCCAGGCCGGCCAGCCGTGATTGGCTGTTGCCGCAACCATGCCCGGCGGCGGCATCGCCGCCCACATCAGGACGTGCCGTCCGAGATCCGCGGGCGAGCGCAATGGCGGGTCGCCGTCGAGCAGCAGGGGGCTGCACACGGGATAGAGCTCGCCCGGTGGCCACAACCGCTCGGCGTGGAGCCCCGGATAGGGACCAGCGCCATAACGCAACGCCACGTCGATGCCGGGGTCGTGCAGCAGATCGACGAGGATATCGGTCGCCGACACATTCAAATCGAGACCGGGATGGCGCTTGCGGAAGCGATGCAGGCGCGGTGCCAGTCACTTTGCCGCCAGCGACGGAACGACGCTGACGGACAGGGCTGGCCGCCGCTCGCGGCCGGTACCCCTTGCCGCATCCAGAGCCTCGCTCAGCCTGTCGAAGAGCTCGCTCATCGTCACGGCGAGCGCGGCGCCCCTGCGCGTCGGCGCGATCGCCCGGTTCATGCGCTTGAACAGCTGCGCGCCAAGATATCGCTCGAGCACGGCGATCTGATGGCTTACCGCAGCCGGGGTGACGGCGAGCTCCGCGGCAGCGAGCTTGAAGCTGCCGAGACGAGCGGCAGCCTCAAACGCGCGCAACGCGCCGAGCGGCGCTGAAACTAAACGTCGCGGTCGGATCACGGTTTCAGATTACTTCCACTCATCCGAGACGCAAGCTAACTCGTTTGTCAAAGCAATGCCACGCCCTGCAGATTGCGGCCCTTACCTTGCGCTTTTTGGGCGCTTTTTGGCGATGGAGCCGTCTTGCAATGACCCTAATGCATTCCGCGAACAGCCAGCCGCGTCTCTTCCAATTCCTGGTGACGAGTGGCCGTCGCGACGGCAATGCGGAGCTGCTGGCGCGCCATGCGGCGACTTCATTGCCAGCCGAGACGGATCAACGCTGGCTGCATCTGTCGGACGTCGCCCTGCCGCCATTCGAGGATCGCCGTCACGAGCCCGGCTTTCATTATGGCGAAGTCTCCGGGAACGAGCGCCTGTTGCTCGAAGCGACGCTGGCGGCAACCGATCTCGTGCTCGTCGTGCCGCTCTACTGGTATAGCGTTCCGGCAAGCGCCAAGCTCTATCTCGACTACTGGTCCAGCTGGCTGCGCGTCCCGGGCGCCGATTTCAAGGCGCGCATGTCGGACAAGGTCTTGTGGGGCGTCTCGGCATTCAGCGAAGAGGACGCGGGTCGGGTCGAGCCTTTGGTGGGAACGTTGCGCCTCAGCGCCGATTATCTCGGCATGGGCTGGGGCGGGGTCCTGCTCGGCCGCGGCAACCGTCCGGGCGACGTCATGGCGGACAAGGCGGCGCTTTCCGCGGCCCGAACATTCTTCGGCGGCCGGCGCGCGGCGGCGGACGAGCAGCTGCGCTCGCTCATTCTCACCTGAGGCCAAGTCAAGCAGGTACGATACGCCCGTCCAGCTCGGCCGTCCTCCGCCAATGTCGAGACAGGAGGCAACCCTCACTGCGCCCCCCAGGGCATGATCGGCACCGTGCTGATCGCGTTGGCCGGCGAGCCGTTGACGATCTTCGAGCTGACCGCGAGATAGACCAGCGTGTTGTGCTTCTTGTCGGGCAGCCGATAGATCCGCGTCGCCTTGAAGAAGATGCTGGTCTTCTCGCTGAAGACCTCGGCGTTCGGCGGCAGCGTCGCGAGATCGACCGTGATCGGCCCGACCTGGCGGCAGGCGACCGAGAAATTGGAGGGGTCCTCGTTGAGCCCGAAAGGCTGGCCCCAGCCGCCTTTGCGGGCCTGCGAGATATGGCAGGTGACGCCGGGAACCTTGGGATCATCGAAATCGCTGACGCACACCTTGTCGTTCGGCGACAAGAGGTTGAAGGTCGTGCTGATGCAGCCGAGATCGTCCGCCCTCGCCGCCGCCGACAGGGCGAGGAGCAACGCGGCAGCGAGACCGAATAGCTTCACCCTCTACTCCTAGCCCGTGCGGGGGCTTGAATTCTCTGAAATAAGTTCCTATTTTGTTCCAAGCTCTTTGTCATCGTCCACCGGAAAATGTCCCGCAGCATCAATTTCGGCGGGCACCTCTGCCATCCCTGTGATTACTACCCCTAGCCAAGGCGCCTGCATTGCGCCTGCATCGAAGCGGGCGGGGCCAATATATTGTGTCGAAAGGCTGGTCCAATCGCGGCTCAGCCGGGCTCCGGCGCCATGCCCTTGTCGGCGAGCTCGCGGCGCGCCTTGGCGGTCTTTTCCAGGGTCAGCCCCATGCCGCGCAAGATATGCGGCGCCTTGGTGAACTGGATGTCGCGATAATCGATCACCTCGAAGCGATTGCCCCAGGGGTCGAGGAAATCCATGAAGGGGCCGTCGACCAGCTTGGCGCCGGCTTCGGTGGCGAGCGCCTTCACCGCCGAGCGGTCGTCGACGACGATGCCGAAATGGCGGCCGGCATCTTTATGCGGCGTCTTGGTCTCCATCAGGGCGATGAACTGATCGCCCATGTCGATGAAGGCCTGGCCCCGACCTTTGCCGCGCAGGGTGAAATCGAAGATCTTGCCGTAGAAGGCGAGCGCCTCGTCGACGTCGCCGACCTCGAGCGCGATGTGGTTGACGCCGACGAGCTTGGGCTTGGCGGTGGTCGATGTGGTTGACTTCGTCATGGTTGGAGCTCCTTTGGCCTCTCCACAGATGGGGCGGGTGGCGGCGGCGGCAAGCGGCGGATATGCACTATCCCTAGAAGACGCTCCTGCTTTCCGCCTGCATCGGGTTGCCGAGCGTCAACATATAGTTGTTCACCACGGAGTCACGGAGAGCACGGAGTAAGAGAGAGTTTCAACACCTCCCGTTTCGTTCAGCCTCCGTGTCCTCTGTGCCTCCGTGGTGAATGCTCTTTGCTAGGGCTTGCCGAGCAGCGCCGCGAACCCGGCCGCCGTCGCGATATCGGCCCGGAGCGCGGCGCGGCGATCGGCGGCCTCGTAATCCTCGCCCCAACGCTCGATCTGGAAGTTCTCGTCGAGCTGGGCGGCGGCGAAGGCGGCATCGGGGTCGAGCTCGCCCTCCAGTAGCGCCAGGGCGATGATCAGCGAGCCGCTCGCGGTGGTAATGGCGTGGAGGGCGGTGAGCCGCATCGGCTCGTAGGCGGCGACCGCGACGGCGAGGGCGCGCAAGGTTGCCGGCGGTTGCGTCACCGGGATGATCCCAGCGGTGACGGTGAGCGGCGCGTCGTAGCGCAGCGTCGCCCAGTCGAGGAGGGGCTGCCAGACCGCGTGTTGGCGGGTGGCCAGCTCGGGCGGCTGGTCGGCGCGATAGCATAGGAGATCGGTGCCGGCATAGGCGGCGATCTCGGCGACAACATCGGCATGGCGCCTGGCGACGAGGTCGATCGCCGTGCTCGCCAGCCGCATCAGCGGCATGGTGTGCGGCCGCAGCTCGGCGCCTTGCGCCTGCCATTCCGCGGCGATCGCCGCGGCGAGAGCGGCGCTCGGGACGACGAGGGGGAGCTTCGCCGGAGTGAGCAGCCGCTTCTCGTCGAGCAAGACGCCGTAGCTGCCCTCGACCGACTGCGCGGTCGCTGTCTTGTAGAGGCGTTTCATCAGTTGCCGAACAAGCTGCGGATCCCCTTGCCGACCCCTTGCCCAACCCCTTGCAGCGTCTCGCCGATTCCGCCCTTGCCGTCGCTCGGCTGGGCAGCGACGCCGGGTCTCGCGACGCCGCCCGGCGCCTTCGCCTGGGCCAGCGCGGCGACGCACGGGTTGTCGTTGCCGCTGCCGCTGCTGAGCAAGGGGACGAGGAAGCCGAACGGGATGATGACGTTGCCGATCACCGCGCCGGCGGCGTCTTTGGCGAGCGCCACCCGGTCGGGCGACAGGGTGGGGGCGGCGAGGGTGCCGCCGACATCGATCGGCGTCGCCAGGCTGATCAGGCTGCGCTCCTTCGGCTGCGGCGTCAGGACCAGCGCGATGCGCTCGCTGCCGAGATCGACCGTGCCGGCGCCTTGCACGGTGACCTTGGCGGTGTCGAGCAGCATGGCCTCGCTGGTCGCCAAGCCGCGCTTGGCGCCGAAGCGGACGACCGCGCAATTGATGTGGGTGCTGCGGTCCTGCGCCGCCCAGGGCATCACCGATTGCGCGAGGTCGGCGCCGATCAGATCGAAGAGCGGCGTCGCCAGCTCGGCCTTGCCCATCACCGCGACCAGCCTTCCGTCGAGCCCGGCCATGATCTGGCGGAGGGAGAGGCCGGCGCCGCGTCCCTCGAGATCGAGATCGACGGCGCCGGTCAAGAGATCGCTCACCGCCATCGCCTTGAGGAAGCCGCCGAGGTCGAACTTCTCGAGCTTGCCGGTCGCGCTCACCAGCGGCACGGCGGGACGCGCATCGACCGTAGCCGCGATGGTGAGCGGGGCGCCGCGGAACTGCCCGGCGATCTTGCGCAGCTGGAGCAGCCCGTTCGCGAGCGCCATGTCGATGGCGAAATTGTCGAGCGTCGCCGCCGCGGCGACGAGCTCGCGGGCCGCCAGCTTGACCTCGATATCGCCCGTCTTGAGCGCGGCGAAGGGCAGCGGATCGGCGGAAAAGACTCGATCGGCGCGACGCTGCGGCGGGCTCGCCGTCGGCTTGCCGGTGAAATCGGCGAGATCGAGTCGCGCGGCGTCGAGCGTCGCGGCGAGGCGAGGCCGCGCTCCCATCGTCACCTCGACGCGTCCCTTGAGGTCGCTCGCGCCGAGATGGGAGTCGAGCCGGTCGAGCGTAAAGCGACCGTCGCCGTCGCTGACATGGCCGGCGAGCTTGAACGCGCCATTCGCCGGCAGCGTCGTGCCGAGGAGCGGCGCAAGATCGCTGAGCCGCTCGGCCGCCAGGGTGATGTCGAGTGCGATTCCCTTGCCGGCACGCGGCTCGGCGATCGTGCCGTCCAGCGTGGCCGTGAGCTTGTCGATCGTGGCATGCAGCGCGACGGGCCACGGGGTGCTGCCGTCGAGCAGCGCGGCGATCCCGCCGGTCTTGCCGACAATGTCGAACGGCATGGCGTCGACGGCGCCTTGCAGCGCGATGTCGAGGGCACCACCATCGCCGCTCTCGCGCAGCGTGGCCTTGCCAAGGGCGAGGCGTCGCTCGGCGCCGCTATGCCCGTCGCGATAGGTCAGCGCCGAATCGCCAATCGTCAGCGCGCCGATCGCCAGCGTCAGGGAGCGGCCGGATTCGCTCGCCGGCGCTGGCGTTGCCGCAATCGTCTCGAAGACCCAGTTGCCGCGGCCCTGCGCGTTGGTCTCGAGGATGATGTCGGCGCCGTTCAGGGCGAAGCGCTCGATCTGCACGCGGCCCGAGAGCAGCGGCCACAGCGCGATCTGCCCCTCGAGCTTGGCGATCGTCGCCATGTCGGGACGCGAGAAGCCGGGCGGGTTGGCGAGGCGGACATCGCTGACCGCCAGGGTCGGGGTCAGCGACAGCTTGAGATCGAGGCGTCCGGCGATGGCGAAATCGCGCCCGGTCGCCGCCTTGACCCGCTCGGCGAGCAGCGGCCGGTAGCGGTCGAAATCGATCGACATGACGAAGGCGACGGCGGCGGCGAGCAGGAGCACGACCAGACCGACCCCGATCATGGCGATGCGGGCGGCGCGCATTCAGAGCTCGAGCTCGGCGAAGGGATCGGCGACCTTCTCGGGAAAGCCGAAGAAGCGCCACGTCGTCAGCATGTGCGGCGGCAGCGGCGCGGTCGCCTCCAGCATGCCGCCGCGCGGATGCGGCAGGGCGATCGAGCGGGCGTGGAGATGGAGCTGGCGGACGCCCGGCGCGCCGGGGATCTGCGATGCCGCGCCGCCATATTTGCCGTCGCCGAGGATCGGCGTGCCGAGCGCCAGGCTATGCGCGCGCAGCTGATGCGTCCGCCCGGTGATCGGCAAGAGGGCGACGAACGACGCCTTGTCGCCGGCATTCTCGATGACGCTGTAATAAGTCACCGCCGATTTGCCGTCATCCTCGGGCGCCATCTTCTCGCCGCCGCGCCCCGGCAGCTTGGCGAGCGCCATGTCGATCTTGCCCTGGCGCGGCAGCGGCAGGCCGACGACGATCGCCCAATAGACCTTGCGCGCCGTCTTGCTGCGGAAGGCGTCGGCGAGCGCCGCCGCCGCCGCCGCGCTGCGCGCCAGCAGGAGGACGCCCGACGTGTCCTTGTCGAGGCGATGGACGAGACGCGGGCGCTCGGCAGCCTCGAAGCGCAGCGCGTCGAGCAGCCCGTCGAGGTGGTGGACGGTGCCGGTGCCGCCCTGGACCGCGAGACCGGTCGGCTTGTTGATCACGATGACGTCGTCGTCGCGGTAGAGCACGGCGGCGCGCAAAGCGGCAAGATCGCTGTCGCGCGGCTGGCTGGGCGGAATCGGCCGGGGCGGCCCGCCCGCCCATTCCTCGAGCGGCGGCACGCGGATATTCTGCCCCGTGCTCAACCGGTCGCCGGCGCGCGCGCGCTTGCCGTCGATGCGAACCTGGCCGGTGCGCAGAAGCTTCTCCAGCCTTCCGTGGCCGAGACCGGGGAAATGCCGCTTGAACCAGCGATCGAGGCGGAGCTCGGCATCCTCCGGCCCAACGGCGCGGATCTGCACGCCGCTCATGCCAGGGCGCTCATAGCAGGGACCGGCGGGCGAGGCGAGGCCGCTGCCGGGCGATGTCGCGAGTATTTTTCATATCCCCCGATGGTAGCCGGACCCAGGCCGCTTCGCCACAGCGAAGCGCCGGAACTAGTGGCTGCCGGTGCTCAACGCCGGTTTGGCGACGCGGCGGATGGTTTCGCGATAGAGAATGTAGAGGCCGCTGGCGATGACGATGGCCGCGCCGGCGAGCACCGCGGCGCTCGGCACGTCGCTCCATATCAGATAGCCGAGGGCGAGCGACCAGATCATCGAGGTATAGGAGAACGGCGCCGCGACCGCCGCCGGGACGAAGCGGCACCCTTGCATCCACCAGAACTGGGCGATGCCGGAGAGCAGCCCGGTGGCGCTGAACAGCGCCAGGTCGACGAGATCGGGGGTGAGCCAGAAGAAGGGCACGAGGAGCACGGCGATCACCCCGGTGACGAGCGTCTGGTAGAACACCAGCGTCGTGCTCGATTCGGTCAGGGTCATGCGGCGGATGGCGATGGTGACGCAGGCATTGATCAGCGCGTTGGCGAGCGGGAAGAGGGCGCCGCTGTGCAGCAGGCCGGGGCCGGGCTGCACCATGATGAGGACGCCGACGAAGCCGACGATGACGGCCGACCAGCGATAGATGCCGACCTGCTCGCCGAGCAGCGGGATCGACAGCATGGTGAGGAAGAGCGGCGAGGCGAAGGTGATCGCCGTGGCGTCGGCGAGCGGCATCAACCCGAATGCGGTGAAGATGCATACCATCGAGACGAATTGCAGGGCCGAACGGGTGATGTGCTGGTGCAGCCGCTTGGTGCGCAACGCCAGGATGCCGCCGCGGGTGGCGATGAGGTAGATGCAGGGCAGCAGCGAGAAGGTCGAGCGGAAGACGACGATTTCGACCACCGAATAGCGCACGACCAGCCATTTGATCAGCGCATTGGTCAGGGCGAAGACGAAGATCGAGGCGACGACATAGAGGATACCGCGCCGCACCTCGTCGCGTGTCGGCACTGGCATCACAAAACCTGTCATCGTCGCTATCCGCGCTCTTTCTTTCGTCATTAAAGCATGACATCGCGGCAGGCTCTAATATTCTACGCGCATGGCAGCCTCCACTCCGGAGATGCCGGCTCGTCCTTTCCCGCCTAAGAGGCAACGATTTGTTAGGAATGATTGACGTAGTGTTTCGCCCCGGCGTTGTCCCGGCGCGATTCGGCACGAGGGCGAGTTAACCATGCCGGAGGGTGAACCGAGTCGATCGGACGAAGCGGATACCTCGCCGCCCGCCGATCCGCAAACGATCCTCGATGCCATCCTCTCGAACGGGCAGTCCAAGATCTTCCTGGTCAATGTCGAGCCGCGCGGCCGCTTCACATATGCGCCGATCACGGCGGCACGCCGACGCCGCGCCGGCGGGTCGCGCGGCGGCCTCGCCGGGCGCACGCCGATCGACATCTTCGGCGCCGCCGACGGTGCCGCCCTCATCGCCCGCTATCGCGCTTGCGTTACCGCCGCCGCACCGATCGTCTACGAGGAGCGGCTGCGCATGCCGCCGGATGAGCGCTGGTGGCAGACCAACCTGACGCCGATCAAGGACGATGATGGCGCGGTGGTCCAGATCCTCGGCATCGCGATCGACATCACCGAGCGCAAGCGGGTCGAGTCGAAGCTGTCGGCGACCGAGCGGCAGTTCCAGACGATCGTCGCCAATGTTCCCGGCGTCGTCTACCGCCGGGTTCGCCACCCGGACGGGCGGATCTCGTACCCCTATATCAGCGAGGGCGTGAAATGGCTGCTCGGCTACGAGGCCGCACGCCTCGAGGCCAGTCCGGATCTCATGCTCGAGACGATCGATCCGCGCGACAAGCCGCGCTTCGATGAGGCGATCGCCCGGTCGGCAGCGGATCTGTCATCCTACGAGGTCGAGCTGCGCAATATCACGGCGTCGGGCGCGCAGCGCTGGGTGCGTTCGACGGCGCAGACGGCGAGACTCGACGACGGCAGCATCGTGTGGAACGGGCTCCTCCTCGACATCACGGCACAATGCTCCGCCGAAGAGCAGGCGGCCGCCGCGTCGGCGCGCCTGCTCAGCGCGATCGAAGGTCTGGCCGAGGGCGTGGCGGTCTTCGATGCCGAGGACCGGCTGGTGCTGTGCAACGAGCGATACCGCGCGATGGTTGGGCTGGATCCCGAGTTCCTGCGTCCCGGCATAAGCTTCGAGGCGGTGCTGCGCAAGGGCGTTGAGCTCGGCATGGTCGCTGCCGCTATCGGCAACGAGGAGGCCTGGCTGCGCCAGCGGATGGACGACCACGTCAGGCGCAACGCTTCGTTCGAGCGCCGGCTGCCCGACGATAGCTGGCAGCGCGTGCTCGAGCGGCCGACGCGCGACGGCGGCACGGTCATTCTCGTCGCCGACATCGCCGAGATAAAACGCCGTGAGAAAGCACTGACCCTGCTCGCCGGCGCCGGGCAAGGTGCCGGCAATTTCTTCAAGGAAGCGGTGCAGTCGCTCGCCGTCGGGCTGGGCTGTCGATGGGCCGGCATCGCTCGGCTGAGCGACGACGGCACCCGCCTCGTCCCGCTCGCTTTATGCGATAGCGACGGCGCGCTCTCGCTTGCCCCCTTCACCGTCGCCGGCACGGCTTGCGCCGAGGTGCTGGCGTGCGGCGGCTTCGTCGTCATCGAGAACGCCGCTTCCCGCTATTCGGACGATCCGCTGCTGAGCCGCCGCCAGGCCGCGAGTTTCATCGGCGATATCGTCAACGATGCCGATGGTCATCCACTCGGCATCGTCTTCGGCATCGCCGAAGAGCCCGACCCGCGTGGGTTCGAGCGCCGCGACATCACCGGGCTGATCGCCGCCCGCGTCAGTCTCGAGCTGCAGCGGCGCGAAACGGAGAAGGAGCTGCGCCAGGCCAAGGAGGTTGCCGAGGTCGCCAGCCGGGCAAAATCCGAATTCCTCGCCAATATGAGTCACGAGTTGCGCACGCCGCTCAACGCCATCATCGGCTTCTCGCAGATGATCGACGGCGAGATACTCGGGCCGGTCGGCCAGCCCGGCTACCGCGAATATGCGCGCGACATTCAGTCCAGCAGCCTGCACCTGCTGCAGATCATCAACGATATCCTCGACGTCTCGAAGATCGAAGCCGGCATGGCGACGCTGCATGAGACGGCCGTCGATTTTGTCGCGATCGTGCAAGCCTGCTGCCGTCTCGTCGCCGCCAAGGCGGCCAGTCTCGGCATCGCGCTGACCGTCGACATGCCGGACGATCTGCCGGTCATCTCGGCGGATGAGCGCATACTGAAGCAGATAATGCTCAACCTGCTGTCGAACGCGCTCAAATTCACCCCGGGGGGCGGTGCGGTCGAGCTGGCGGCGCGCGGGGCGTCCGATGGCGGCTTGATCTTCACTGTCAAGGATACCGGCATCGGGAGAAGATCTTTCAGCCCTTCGGCCAGGTCGATTCCTCGCTGGCGCGGAAATTCGAAGGTACCGGTCTTGGCCTGCCGCTGACCAAGGGGCTGGTCGAGCTGCATCGCGGCAGCATCGGGTTGGAAAGCGAGGTCGGCCGCGGTACCACAATACGCATAACGCTGCCCAAAAAACGGCCCTAGCCGGCCATTCGGACCGGGCGATGCCATAAGAATGCCACGGGGATGCCGGCCGCATCCGTCGCTTAAGATAGGTGTCGCTCGCTGCGGCATTCGCGACGGGGATAGGCGATTTCGGGGGGATGCCGGAATCGGACCCCGAAATGGTCCCGAGCTGATGGGGATGGCCATGATGAAACACCGGACGCCGTCCGTGTTTGATGAATTCGACGAGTCATCGTCCTGGGAAGTCGTCGCCGCCTGGGTGATCGTCGTTCTTCTGGTCGCCGCCACCTCGGTCGGGCTGCTGCTCGACCAAGCGGTGACGATCTCGCCCTGACGCTCTCGAGGTCGATTGACAGATCGGGGTTAAAACAGACTAGATTTCTCCGGAAGAACAGCACGCTGGCGGCCGGATCATTGCGGTCCCGGCCGGCGAGCCGCTGTTGCGCCTCCGGTGGAGTATCTTTATGGCCGACCTGCCGCTTGCCCGCTTCAAGGTACTCGACCTGACGCGGGCGCGCGCCGGACCGACCTGCGTGCGCCATCTCGCCGATTGGGGCGCCGACGTCATCAAGGTCGAGGCGGCCTCGGACCCCAACCAGGCCGAGGAGCTTGGCGGCGCCCGGCATGGTTTCGATTTCCAGAACCTCCATCGCAACAAGCGCAGCATCACGCTCGATCTGAAGCAGCAGGAGGGTCGGGCGATCTTCCATCGCCTCGCCGAAACCGCCGACGTCGTGGTCGAGAATTACCGGCCCGACGTCAAGCATCGCCTCGGCATCGATTACGAGACGCTGCGGGCGCTCAACCCGCGTCTGGTCTATGGCAGCATCTCGGGGTTCGGCCAGGATGGACCCTATCGCGAGCGACCAGGCGTCGACCAGATCGCACAGGGCATGGGCGGCTTGATGTCGATCACCGGACTGCCCGGCCAGGGGCCGGTGCGCGTCGGCATCCCGATCGCCGATCTGACGACCGGATTGTTCTGCGCCATCGGCATCCTGGTGGCGTTGCTCGAGCGCGAGCGGTCGGGCGAGGGGCAATGGGTACAGACCTCGCTTCTGCAAGGCCAGATCGCCATGCTCGACTTCCAGGCCGTGCGCTGGCTGATCGCCGGCGAGGTGCCGCCGCAGGCCGGCAATAATCATCCGACGAGCATTCCGACCGGCGTGTTCCGCACCAGGGACGGGCACATCAACATCGCCGCCTCGGGCAGTGCGCATTTCGGCCGCCTATGCGGCGCCCTCGGCGCACCCGAGCTCAGGGCCGATCCGCGCTACGCCAACGAGAAGGCCCGCTCCGCCAATCGCGATGCGCTCAATGCCGCGCTCGAGGATTATACGGCGCAGCGCACGAGCGCCGAATGGGTCGATATCCTCAATCGTGCCGGCGTGCCATGCGGGCCGATCAACACGATCGATCAGGTCTTCGCCGATCCGCAGGTCAACCATCTCGGCATCGTCCAGCCGGTCGAGCATCCGGTGCTGGGTCAGCTCGATCTCATCGGCCAGGCGATGAGCCTGAGCCGGACGCCGTCGAGCCTGCGCACCGCGACGCCGGAGCGCGGCGAGCATAATGAAGCGGTGTTGCGTGAACTCGGCTACGACGATGCGGCGATCGCGGCGCTGCGCGCGAAACAGGTGATCTGAGGGATTGCCGCTATTTCGCGAGTTCCGGGATCGAAGCGCCGGTGGTGTCGGCATCGCTGAAGACGGTCGCTTCGGTCTTGGCGCCGACGAGAATGGCGCTGCGCAGGATGGCGCGTGAGAAATCGGCATCGGTGAGGTTCGCGTCGCGCAGGCTGGCGCCGCTCAGATCGGCATCGCATAGCGTCGCGGCAGCGAGATTGACCGGCCAGGTTCGCCCGGTCGGCTTGCCGTCGGGGCCGCGCAGCGGCACGGCGCCGAGCAGCGCGTTGCGCAGCTTGGCGCCGTTCAGATTGGCGTGCGACAGGTTGACCCCGTCGAGCGTGGCGCCGTCGAGCACCGCCTCATTGAGATTGACGCCCGAAAGATCGGACATCACCAGCATGGCCTTGTCGAGACGGGCCCCGGAGAGATTGGCACCCTTGAGGTTGGCGCCGCTCAGATTGACGTCGCGCAGATCGATGTGATTGAGGTCGGCGCCGGCCAGCTCGGCGCGCGCGCCTTCCTTGCCGTCGGTTTCCATCCAGCGATAGTGGGATTTCAGCGCCGAGCTCAGCTCGTCGGGCAGGTCGTCGCTCGAGCGGACGACCTTAGCGCCCTGCAGATTGGCATTGCGCAGGTCGACGCCGTCGAGCACGGCGCCTTCGAGATCGGCGTCCTGGAAATCCGCGCCGTCGACATCGGCATGCGCCAGATTGACGTTGCGCAGATTGGCACCCTTGAGATTGGCACCCCTGAGATTGACCCGCCGCATGTTGGAGCGCGACAGATCGGCCCGCTCGAGGACGGCGCCGCTGAGATTGGCGCCGATGAAGCGCGCATTGCTGCAATCGGCGTCGCGCAGATTGGCGCCGCTCAGGTTGGCACCGCTGGCATTGGCCTTGGCAAGGATGGCCTGCTCGAGATCGGCGTCGATGAGATCGACCTCCTTCTCGGCGACGGTGCCGTCGTTGCGCGAGGTGAGCATCGCTCCGCCGCGCAGATCGGCGCCCCGCAGCCGAGCGCCGGTAAGCTTGGCGCCGCGCAGATACGCGCCGCGCAGATCGGCGCGCGTCAGGTCGGCGCCGGTAAGGTCGGAGCGATCGAGATTGACCGCGAAGAGATCGGCCTCGCACAGAATGGCGCCGGTGAGGATGGCGCGCGACAGATTGGCCCCCGACAATTTCGCCGAACTCATCTGGCTTTTGCTGAAGTCGCAACCTTGCAGGTCGGCGAGCGACAGGTTGAGCCGCGCGCCACCAGTCTTCTTGAGGAACCAAGCCTGGTGCTTCTCCAGTAGGGACTGGAGCACATCTGGCATCATGTTCGCTGCGCCTTTATCCGACGTTCCGCTAGCCCATGCCGCGAAAGGCGGCGGCCAACCAGAAAAGCACCGTTAGGGTAAAGGTTCGGTAAAGATTGGCGCAGAACGCACCTATTTCTCGCTATCCCCGGATTCGGCGTAGCGCCGGTCGAGGGCGATGAAGCCGTCGTAATCGACCAGGCTCTGACGTTCCGCGAAGGAGGCGAGACCGTCCTCGACGCCGACAAGCGAGCCGGTTGCCGCGAGGTGCCGCAGCACCCGGCCCATTCCGGCGACGGCGGCCTGGAGCGCTGCGTTGGCATAGATGATGCCGGCGAAGGCCAGCTCGGCGAGCTGCGCGCGCGGCAGACCAGGCGTCTTGCCGCCGAAGACGATATTGGCGATGTGCGGCCCGGGCAGGCGTTTCGGTATCGCCGCCAGCTCGTCGACGGATTGCGGCGCCTCGACGAAAAGAATGTCGGCGCCCGCCGCGCGATAGGCGGCGGCACGCTCGATCGCGGCATCGAAACCCTCGACGGCACGGGCATCGGTTCGCGCGATGATCAGGAAATCGGCGTCGTGCCGCGCATCGACCGCCGCCTTGATCTTCTGCACCATGGTGGACGCGCCGATCACCGCCTTGCCGTCGAAATGGCCGCAGCGCTTGGGAAAGACCTGGTCCTCGATCTGTATCGCATTGGCGCCGGCGCGCTCGAGCAGGCGCACGGTGCGGCGCAGGTTCAGCGCATTGCCGAAGCCGGTATCGCCGTCGACGATGAGGGGCACCTCGACTGCCTCGCGAATCGCCATGACATGCTCGACGAGCTCGCTCAACGTCACGAGCCCGAGATCGGGAACGCCGAGAGCGGTATTGGCGATGCCGGCGCCCGTGATGTAGACCGCCTCGAAGCCGCTCGCCACGATGATCCGCGCGGCCAGCGCGTTAGCGGCGCCCGGCAGCAGCAACCCGGCGCCGCGGACGAGGGTCTGGCGGAGTCGTCGGTTCAGGCTTTCGGCCATCGTCTTCTCCCGATTTCATTTTATCGGCCGGAGTATGGCCGTCCGCGGCGGCGATTGCCAAGGCTGCGTCGCCGGCACGGCAGCGGTGTCGCCACCTTGTCGATGCGTGCTTTGCTGCTAAGCTCGCGATGGGCATGCGGCGAAGAGGGGATATGCTGAACCGAAGAGCGAAGCGCCGGAATCGCCGAGCCGACGGCGCACGCTAGGCAACATGGCGCGCCATGCTTGGTTGCCGGAGTTTCTCGCCGCCGGCGCGGTCTTGCGTGATCTTGAGACCGGAGAGGAGCTGTTTCAGCGAGGCGATCGAGCGGCGGCAATCTTTGCGGTCGAGAGCGGTCGTTTGCGTCTCGTGCGTCGCACGATCGATGGCCAGCTGGTGATCTTGCATACGGCGTCGGCGGGCGAGCTCTTCGCCGAGGCCGCGCTGTTCGCGAAGACCTATCACTGCGATGCGATCGCCGCGCTTCCCTCGCGGGTACGCGTCTATCCCAAGGCGAAGCTGTTGGCCGCGATGCATGCCGAGCCGGCGCTGCTCGAGGCCTTTACGGCGGTGCTCGCGCATCAGCTGCAGGCGCTGCGCGCCCGGCTCGAATTGCGCAACATCCGGTCGGCGCAGGCACGCCTGCTGCAATACCTTGCTCTCGCGGCCGGGCCGGATGGTCGCACGGTAAAGCTCGACGGCCCTCTTCAGGACATCGCCGGTGATCTCGGGCTTAGCCGTGAGGCTCTCTACCGCGCCTTGGCCCGGCTCGAATCCGGCGGGGTCATCGCACGCACGAAGACGACGATCGTGCTGAGAAAACCCGCCATGACATGATTGCGATCATGCGGATGATCGGCGGTTCCGGCGCAAGATGCTGCGACCGCTAGCAATAGGGAGATCGCCCGTGTTCATCGCGCGCCGAATTGCCACCATCCTCGTGCTTCTCGCCGCCGCCAGCCCGGCGCTCGGCCAGACCATGCAAACCCATCACGGCGCCGCCTCGACAGACATGCTGGCCATGCCGGGTCAGGACGCGTTCGGCGCCATACAGGAGATTGTGCGCATCCTCGAGGCGAACCCTCGGACCGATTGGTCGAAAGTCAACTTGGCGGCGCTACGCGAGCACCTCATCGACATGAACCGGGTGACGCTCTCGACAACGGCCTTGCTGTCGCCGTCACGGGCAGCGGCCGCACCCTGACGGCGATCCGGCGCATGGTGACGGCACAGGCCAAGGAGCTGGACCGGACGCGCGGCTGGACGGCGACGGCCGAGCAGCTGCCCGACGGCGTGCTGCTTACCGTGACGGCGACCGCCTCGAAGGAGGCGGCTCATATCCGCGGCCTCGGTTTCATCGGCTTGCTGGCGAGCGGCTCGCACCATCAGCGTCATCACCTTGCCATGGCGATGGGCGAGCCCGTTCACTAGCTTGCGGTGCGCGCGACTCGGGGGGCGCTGTGTTCGATCTGTGAGCACTGCCCTCCCGCGCGCGCCGCGGTCGTCGCCGACCGTCGGTTTTTACTTCGCGTGGTCGAGGCCTTGCAAGTCGGGAATCGCATTTTATAAGTCTTCGACGTTTCTGTTTCTTCAAATATTTCTTCGACGGACTGCGGAAAGCTGTCGCAAAATGCTAAAATTATGGTATATAGGTCACCGTTCTGACGGCCTCGAAAAACGGGCAGTTTCGACACCCCACCGCTCACTACGATTCCCATGTCGTTTCAGTTCTAGGAGCTCTCCATGAAGGCGCTTATCTCTGCGTTTGCGTTGTTGTCGTTCGTTGCTGCGTCGACCATCCCCTACGTCGCGGCCAATGCGCAGACGACCCAGTCGACCCCGACGACCAAGAAGAAGACGACGAAGAAGCCGGTCAAGAAGACCTCGGCGAAGAAGTCCACCGCCAAGAAGACGAGCACCAAGAAGACGTCGAAGAAGGTGGTCAATCAGCCCGCCTGAGCGATCTCGCCGGTCGAATCAGCCCCCGGAGCCGGCTTCGGGGGCTTTTTCGTTTCTGCGCCTGCCGTGTGTTCGTAAGCCATGCTAGGTTGACGGCGATCGAACGAGCATTCTGGCGCGGGCGGAGAGGGGCGGGATGACGGCAATGCGCGACGGGCCGAATACGGTAGCGGTCGACGCCGCGCTCGCGCAGATCCGTGCGACCCATAGCCATCTTCCCGAGGGTTTTCGCATCCTGGCGGAGCATGCGCCGGAAGCGTTTCTCGGCTATATGGGCTTGCGCGAATTCGTCTTTCGCGCGCCGCCCGAAGGACATCTTGAGATCTGGACGAAGGAATTCATCTTCGTGCTGCTCGATATTCAGGCCGGCAATATTCGCGGCGCCCGCAACCACTTGCAAAACGCCATGCGCGCCGGGCTGACGGTCGGCCAGCTCATCGAAGGGCTGGTACAGCTCATCATGGTCGGCGGCATCACGGCGTGGAATTTGGGTGGCCGCGAGGTTCTCGAGCTCGCTCTCGAGCTCGAGCGCGTTGCCAAGCCGTCCACCGAGTGACCGACCGCCGACGCTGATCCCCATGCCAAGCCTGTAATGGCCGAGCATCGCGGCTGGCGCGCCGCCTGGCCCGGCCTGTGCGCGACGCTGGTCGGTGTCGGCATCGGCCGCTTCTCCTATACGCCGCTGATTCCTTTTCTCATCGCCAGCGGCATCGTCAGCGAAAGCGAGGCTGCCTATCTGGGCGCAGCCGGCGTGCTGGGCTATCTCGTCGGTGCCGCGTTGGCGGCGCGGGTCGCGAGCCGATTCGGCATGACCGATGCGGTGCGCGCCGCCTTCCTGCTCGCCGTGCTCAGCCTCGCCGCCTGCGTGCCGCAACTCGGCTTCTGGTGGTTTTTGCCGTGGCGCGTGCTTAGCGGCATCGCCGGCGCGATTCTCATGGTCCTCGGGCCGAGTCTCATGTTGATCCGCACCGTCGCCGGCGAGCGCGGCCGCGCCGGCGGCTTGATCTATACCGGCGTCGGCCTGGGCGCGGTCATCGGCAGCCTGGTGGTGGCGCCGCTCGCCGCCGGCGCGCCGGCCCATGCCTGGGCGGCGCTCGCCTTGGCCGCCGCCGTCGCGGCGCTGGTATCGTGGGCGGGCTGGCAGGGCGGTCCGCCGCTGGCCCGCCGCACGCCTGGCGTCGCCATGGCGCGCGGCGCGCCAGGACGCCTCGGGCTGTCGCTGCTCTGCCTCATCGCCGCCTTCGCCGCCGACGGGGCCGGCTTCGTGCCGCATACCATCTTCTGGGTCGATTTCGTCACGCGCGAGCTGGCGCTCGGCGCCGCGTCCGGTGCCTTCAACTGGTTGCTCTTCGGCGTCGGCGCCATCGCCGGGCCGTTCGCCGCCGGACTCCTCGGCGACCGGCTCGGCCTCGGCGCCGCGCTCATCCTCGTGTTTGCCGTCAAGGCGCTCGTTGTCGCCCTACCGACCGTCACTGCCGCGCCGCCCCTGCTGTGGCTCTCCTCGCTCGTCGTCGGCGCGCTCTCGCCCGGCATCGCGACGCTGATCTCGGCGCGCGTCAGCCAGCTCGTCGAGCCGGTGCGCCAGGCGCCGGTCTGGGCGCTGGCGACGCTGGTCTTCTCGCTGGCCCAGGCGGGGAGCGCCTATGCCATGTCCTTCGCCTTCGCGCGGAGCGGCAGCTATCTGCCTCTCTATGCCGCCGGCGGCGTCATCGAGGCGTTCGGCATGGTCTGTTGCATCGCTGCTCTCCTGGCGAGCCGCCAGCGACAATGAATTCGGGTCATGGCATCATAGCCGCTCGATGGCGGTGAGCTCGGAGGTCTCATTCGATGCAAGCACGGGTCTGCGTCGTCGGTAGCTTCAACGCCGACCTCACGGCCAGGGTCGCGTCGTTCCCGCGTCCCGGCGAGACGGTGATGGCGTCGCGCTTCGGCGAGACCAGCGGCGGCAAGGGCAGCAACCAGGCGGTGGCGGCGGCGCGCTGCGGCGCGGCGGTTTCCATCATCGCCGCGCTCGGCGGCGACGCCGCGGGCGAGCGGGCGATCGCGCTCTGGCAGGCGGAGGGAATCGATGCCAGTGCCGTGGTGCGGCGCACCAACGTGCCGACCGGCAGCGCGCTGATCCTGGTCGACGGCAAGGGCGAGAACGAGATCGTCGTCGTCTCCGGCGCCAACGCCACGCTCGACCGGGCGGATGTCGAGATCGGGCGCGACAGCATCGAGGCGGCGCAGATCGTGCTCGGTCAGCTCGAAGTATCGGTCGCCGCGACGCTGGCCGCCTTCCGCATCGCCAAAGCGGGAAGCGCTATGACCATCCTCAACCCGGCCCCTGCCGATGCCACGATTCCGGAAGCGCTGTGGCGCTGCCTCGACATACTGACGCCGAACCGGCTCGAAGCCGTGCGCCTCGCCGGCGGCGCCATAGATGAGCGGCCCGAAACCATAGCGCGCCAGATCGTCCTGCTGCATGGCTGTGCCGTGGTAACGACGCTCGGCGCCGACGGGGTGCTGGTCGCCGAGCCGGCGGGGACGCTCACCCGCATTGCCGCGCCGCGCATCGAGCCACGCGACACGACCGGCGCCGGCGATGCCTTCAACGGCGTCTTCGCGACGCGCCTCGCCGAGACCGGGGATATGGTCGAGGCGGCGCGTTGGGGCGTGATCGCCGGCGCCCTCGCCTGCACCGGCCATGGCGCGATCGCCGCGCTGCCGTCGCGTGCGGCGATCGAGGCACGGCTCGCCGAGATCGCGGTGGAGCGTGTCGCATGAAGGCGGCCGACACGCGACGGCTCGGCCGCACCGGCTTGCGCGTCAGCCAGATCGGCTTTGGCGGGGCGCCGCTCGGCAATCTTTTCGCCGCGTTGAGCGAGGCCGACGCGGCGAGCGCCGTCGCCGGCGCTTTTGCCGCCGGTATCCGGCTCTTCGATACCGCGCCGCTCTATGGCCACGGGCTGAGCGAGCACCGCATCGGCGCCGTGCTGCGTCATTACAAGCGTGACGAGTTCGTGCTCGCCACCAAGATCGGCCGTCTGTTGCGGCCGGATCCGGCCGCCGATGGCGGGCTCTATCGCGGCATCCTGCCCTTCGCGACGGAATTCGATTATTCCTATGACGGCGTCCTGCGCTCGATCGAGGACAGCCTGCAGCGCCTCGGGCTGGCGCGGCTCGACATCGTCCATATCCACGATATCGATGTCTGGACGCATAAGAGCCAGACGGCGATGGACGAGCGCTTCGCCGAGGTGATGGGCGGCGGCTACCGCGCGCTGCTGCGTCTGCGCGACGAGAAGGCGATCGGCGCGATCGGCGTCGGCGTCAATGAATGGCAGGCCTGCCAGCGTTTCGCCGAGGCCGGCGATTTCGATTGCTTCCTCCTCGCCGGCCGCTACACGCTGCTCGAGCAAGCGGCGCTCGACAGCTTCCTGCCGCTCTGCGTCGCGCGAAACATCGCAATCATCATCGGCGGGCCGTTCAATACCGGCATATTGGCGACCGGCGCCGTCGCCGGTGCGACCTACAACTATCATCCGGCACCTGCCGAGGTGATGGAGCGGGTACGCCGCATCGAGATGGTGTGCCGTGCGCACGGCGTCGCCCTCGCCAGTGCCGCGCTGCAATTTCCGTTGCACCACCCCGCCGTCGCCTCGGTGATTCCCGGTGCGCGCAGCGCCGCCGAAGTGGCGGCCAATCTCGCCACCTTCGAGACAGCGGTGCCGGCGGCGCTATGGGCCGAGCTGAAGCAGGCCGGGCTGCTGCGCGCCGACGCGCCGACGCCGTGAGGCGCATCGACAGCCATGTTCATTTCTGGGCGCTGGCGCGCGGCGATTACGGCTGGCTGACGCCGGATCTCACGCCGCTCTATCGCGATTTCGGCCGCGACGATCTGGCGCCGCTGATTGCGGCCGCCGCGATCGATGCGATCGTCCTCGTCCAGGCGGCGCCGAGCGAGGCGGAGACGCGCTACCTGCTCGACGCGGCGGCGCGCTATGACCGGGTGGCCGGCGTCGTCGGCTGGGTCGACATGGCGGCGAGCGACGCACCGGCGCGTATCGCCGCGCTCGCCGAGGATAAGCGTCTCAAGGGCATGAGGCCGATGATCCACGACATCCCCGAAATCGATTGGATGCTGCGGCCCGAGCTTGGGCCCGCGTTTCGTGCCCTCGTCGCCCACGATCTCGCTTTCGACGCGCTGGTCCGCCCGGTTCATCTCGCGGCGCTGCGTCGTCTCGCCGATCGCCATCCCGATCTGCGCATCGTCATCGATCACGGCGCCAAGCCGGCGATCGCCGGCGGAGAGTTCGACGATTGGGCCGCCGCGATGGCCGGCTTCGGCCGCGACACGCCGGTCTTTTGCAAGCTGTCGGGCTTGGTCACCGAAAGCGGCGCCGATTGGACGGAAGATCGGCTACGTCCCTATGTCGATCATCTCGTCGCCGCCTTCTCGCCGGCCCGTCTGCTGTGGGGCAGCGACTGGCCGGTGGTGACGCTCGCCGCCAGCTATGGCGCGTGGTGGGCGGCGGCGGGCCGGTTGCTCGCCGGTCTCGACGGAGACGGGCGCGATCGCGTCTTCGGCGGCAGCGCGGCGGAGTTCTATCGCCTCTGAGGACCGGCGAGACCCGGCTCTACGGCAATCTGCTGCCGCGCAAGGGCGTCATTCGCCCGGCTTGAGCGGCGGCGGCAGCTTGAAGCCGGTCGCGCGGATCGCGGCGACGACGGCGTTTTCCTGATCGCGATCCTGGACGAGCGGCGGCCGCCGGATCAGCCAGGACTCCTTGCCGGTATAATGCGCCAGCACGGCACGCAGCCCGGCGGTCGGCGGCGCGGCGTCGACGGTCTTGATCAGCGTCGTCGCGGTCGCTTCGAGCTCGGCGCCTTCCGGCTTCGTCCGATTGTCATAGAGCGCGCGTAGGCCGACCATGTTGATGTTCGGCATGCCGCTGATCGTGCCGGCGCCGCCGAGCCGGACGACCTCGCGCAGATGCGGGTCCCAGCCGGTGAAGAGACCCCAGCCGGGAAATGCGTCGAGATACTCCTTGGTGCTGTTCCAGTCGCCCGAGCTGTCCTTCAACCCGGCGATCGCCGTCGGATAGGCCTTGAGCAACCGCTCGATCAGCTTGACCTCGAACTTGACCGCCGAGAGTTGCGGGATGTTGTAGAGATAGATGCGCAACCGGGCGTCACCGACACGTTCGACGATCTCGGCGAAACAGCGATAGAGACCGTCCTCGCTGAGCCCCTTGAAGAAGAAGGGCGGCAGGGTGAGGACGCCGGCGCAGCCCTGCTTCACGG
>WNFM01273569.1_pt2 | contig 22717 bp, 19 predicted proteins | sample 5400271 | NCBI WGS metagenome assembly WNFM01 (sample SAMN13153352, study PRJNA577476) | soil metagenome | isolation source: 60 cm saprolite on Douglas fir-dominated hillslope | place: USA:California | collected 2013-09-17
TTTGTGTATCCGGTTGGTGTTGTCGCAGCGAAGGCCGAGATGGTGTCGGCTGTACTCGCCCGGTCCGTGCCCATCGCGACCGGTGCGGTGCTGCTACTCGCAGGATGCGTCCAGCTTACGGCGTGGAAGGCGCGCCAACTTTGTCGCTGCCTTGCGGTACCAGCCTCCGCGCAGGCTTTGAATCAGGACGCTCGCAGAGCCTGGGGCCGCGGCATCCGCCTGGGCGCGGACTGCGCTCTGTGCTGCTCGGGTCTGATGGCAGTCCTGCTCATCACTGGCGTGATGAATCTGGGCGCCATGGCCCTCGTCACGGTTGCCATCGCGGCCGAGCGGCTATTCCCTGGACCGGGGCGGGCCGCTCGGGGGATAGGTCTCGTCATCATTGCCGTAGCCCTTTTTATTACCGGCCGGGCACTGAGTGCGCATTTTAGCTTGTAGCCAAAAGGACTGAGCGTGCCGAAACACGTGAAGAATTCGAGTTGTACTTTGTCGCAGAAGAAATCCCTTCTGCCCAATTTCTCCCCACGCTCACTTAGCAACCGTTTTGCGCCTCTGCAAACTTTCCCACCAATGGAGTTGTCTTTCGCACTTTGCCGAACAGCTCGCCGCAACTCGACACCGCTCCCTCACTCCATTCAATTTGCATAAGGCCGCGTCCGCCGCCGGGCGGCTTGATTCAAACGGTTTTATCGAAAGCGCGTCAGAGCATCGTACCAACGCGCAATCCCCCTCAAATGCGCGCTTCCGACAAAACACTAACGTTTGCCGGAATTGTCGCAGTTCTAGGTGGATGTACGGTCCAACCGGAAGTTGGCACTAGAAGAATCGTAACTTCCGGCTTGCCGACCATCCGAAAGTCATTGAGGTAATCGGAAACAGCAGTAGGTCGGTGAGGTAGACTTCTGATTTGGCCGATGCCAACTGACTGGGATTTGGTCGTATGCTATGCCCATGGTCAATAAGATTTTTGCCACCGCTACGCTCTTGTTGCTGAACGCGTTCGCTGCTGCCCAAAACACAACTTCCAATGCGCGCCCCCGTGCCGCCGACCTGGGGCTGAAGGTCGGTATCCTGCCGACCGGACCGCTCGATGCGATCACCGATGTTGCCGGTGTCGAAGTCGGGCAGACGACGATTGTTCGCGGCGACAACATTCGAACCGGGGTGACCGCCGTGCTGCCCCATTCCGGCAATCTCTATCGCGAGAAAGTGCCTGGCGCGATCTTCGTGAGCAATGGCTTCGGAAAGCTGGCAGGCTTCACGCAAGTAGATGAAATGGGGGACATCGAAACGCCCATCCTGCTGACGTCCACTACCAGCGTGCCGCGCGCGGCGGACGCGCTGATCAGCTTTATGTTGGCACTGCCGGGCAACGAGGAGGTGCTGTCCATCAACCCCGTGGTTGGCGAAACCAATGACGGATACCTAAGCGACATTCGCGGCCGGCACATCACGCCCGACGACGTGTTCGCGGCAGTCAAGAGCGCAAAGGGCGGCCCGGTCGAGGAGGGCAATGTCGGCGCGGGCACCGGGACAGTGGTCTTCGGCTGGAAAGGCGGTATCGGGAACTCATCGCGCCGCCTGCCCGCCGACCTCGGTGGATACACGGTGGGCGTCCTTGTGCAGGCGAATTTCGGCGGCGTGCTCACGATTGCAGGCGCTCCCGTGGGGCAGGAACTGGGCCAGTACTACCTGCGCAAGGAACTACAGCAGGCCGGCAGCGGCAAGGACAAGGCAGACGGATCATGCATGATCGTCGTCGCCACCGACGCGCCGCTGGACGCGCGCAACCTGAAACGGCTCGCAGCGAGGGCGTTGCTGGGCATGGCGCGCACGGGAGGTTCGGCATCGAACGGCAGCGGAGACTACGCGATCGCATTCTCGACGGCACCGCAGGTGCGGATCCATGCCAATGACAAAGCGCTGACGCGGAACGTGGAAGTTATGACCAACGACGCGATGTCGCCACTGTTTCTGGCCGCGATCGAAGCGACGGAGGAAGCAGTCTACAACTCGATGTTTAAGGCGACGACGATGACTGGCAACGGACACACGATCGAGGCTCTGCCGATTGAAAAGACCGTGGAGATACTTAAAGCACACAGAGTGATCAAGTAAGGAATCGTTCGCGTTGTTTCCGGATAGCCGGTGATTCGCCAGTTCTGAGAGGATCTATCTCTAGGCGATGCAGGTTTAGCCTGACCCGCCTGTCGGCATAAACAGTACGGCAAGTTCTGGGATGACCGGTTGGATCCAGGTCGGTCTAAACAAGAATTAGTCCGCAGAGGGGGACTCGATGAAGCGCACGTGGACGATCATAGGGGTAGGCGACGTGCCGGGCAGCTTCAAATGGTACCAGGCGCTGTTCGGTCAGCCGGCTACCCTTCCTGCCCATGATTACTTTGGGCAAATCCTCGATTCAGATGGAACTGTTTTGCTCTGCCTCCACGAGTGGGGCGCCCACGAGCATCCCTCATTGGTGAGCCCCGATCACGGGACACCCGGCAACGGGCTCCTGTTGTTCTTCCGTGTCGATGATTTTGACCTGGCGCTTCAAAGGGCACGCTCTCTCGTCACTCGGCTGGAAGAGGAGCCACACGTGAATCCGAACACTCAAACCAAGGAGTTCTCGCTCCGAGATCCGGACGGATATTACGTTACGATCAGTGCGCTATCTGCGGCCTGACAAGGCGCTGCGGCTGCCGAGCGGTGGCCGGGGCTTCATGGGGCAGCGCCGCCCGACCTCGCTCCCCTCGCCGGAGGGCTCTTGCCGTCTGATCACCATTCCATTAGAGAACGTATCGCGGAGTTTCGATTATTCTGATCGTGTCACGGGCTACCCGGAAGTTATTTGCGGGCCAGAAGTCCGGTTCTGGGAAGTCACGGTTCAGGGGTGCGGCGGATCACCGGAAGTAACCTCGACAGTGAGCACTCAGCTAGTTGGTTCAATACATGCAGACGGATCGATCCAGGGGCCCGGTTTGCACCACGCGTACCACAGAGTTTAGCCTATCGCTCGCCGCGTGATGGTGAATTGGCAGACCCTGAAAAACAGGCGATTACGGCCCCGTGTCTCGACGTAGTAAGCCAACGATGATTGGCTTGTATTGTTGGCCTCCATTTGATTGACGGGCCTATGGGGTTTGGCAAGGCGCTTAACTGGCCACTTAGATCCATAACGACGCCGGCAGGTGCATGACTGCCTTACTTGAGCGCAGTGCCACAAATACCTTCTCGCCGGACTTACTAACCCCGTCGTTCTCGGCGACAGAATATGTTGGGGCCATCAAACCTTCCTCTGCAACTATATAAATATCTACGCCACGAAGTTCGCTCAAATCGTCGGCTATGAAACGTCGCATAGCGGCCTGAAGCTTAGGCCGAAGAGGGGCAACGGGCAGGCTCGGTTGCGAATAATAGAAAGTGGAGAGGTGAAATGCGGCATTTTCGCTCTTGGCGTGGGGCTTTTCAGCAACAAAAAAATGAAACCGATAGCGCAGTAGATCGCCAGGGGCCCGTCCATACTTCCACGAATTCTGGATCTTTATCTCCTCTACGTTTGCATGTGCTGTAGTTTCTTCAAATTGCAAATCGCTCGGGTAACTTTGAATCCATTCGGTTTGAAACACTTCACTCGCAGCGGTGTGCGCCAAACGGGGATATTGTTCAGGACTGTAGAGAGCCAACTGCAGTTTGAAGAAAGGATTGCCGGAGGGCATTTCCGAGAATTGTTGAATCCAGACGGTCGTTAATTCCGAGTCTTCAACGCGATCAGTGCAGAACTGCCACCCTTCCTCGATTTTCTTGAATGGCTCTGACGGTCGAGTCTGATAAACTGCTTCTGTCGCAGGTTGTGCACTGGGAAAAAGCTCGTCCAGACCCGGCTGAGACGTACCTTTCGAAACCAATTTCATGAGGTTGTCTTCAAGTATCTTCACATCACTGAAGTCGGGCTGAAACAGCGTTAGCGGCGGTGGAGTCGGTAGCAAGGGGTCCTGCTTGGTAGAAAGTAGCCGCCAGGCCAATAGAGACCTGCTGGAGGCTGGCACTCGCATCGCCACCCGTCTAAAGTTGTCCACGGGAAACATAGGCAGGATTTGGACCGGCTCCGGTCGACTGTCAAACTGCGAGTTCGGAATACTAACGCTAAATGTTGCCCACACCTTCGCTCGGAATGCTCGCTCATCCTCTGGTACAGCAAGGACGTGGTATTGGAATTCGTGTGTTTGGCGATTCTGTATAGCATCAAAGAACACCCAGGAGACCTCATCCAAGTTGTACGTTCGCAGAGTAGCTTCACTCGGCCTAGCTATTGAGCCGATTGGCAAGGACTTTGGATTTAAATTCTCATTGGAATTCGTCCGGAATATCCGGAACTCTTTTACGGCAGCTAAGTCATAAGGTCGTTGAACATGACTACCGCGAATTGGAAATTTCCACTCCAACCTGACTAGGTTTGTTATGTCGTCTTCTATAAATGGCAGCTTCCGCTCAGACCATTCGTTTACATTCAGTTGGATCGAAAATCGCCCCAGAGTTGCTACGTCATATCGAAGAGAACCAGAAGAAGTTTCCGCCACGCTGACCGAATTGGGAAAGTTATAACCACAGGCGACAAAATTGCCGCCCTTATCGCGAGGCATGATGCGCACGGAAAATAATTCCGAGTCATCTTTCTTTCCATCGATCACTTGGCAGGGGCCGAGCATTCCGAGTACAAAATTGATGTAACTGTCGCGCAAGCCTCTAGAGACGGGCTTGTCTTTTGAAGGGAAAACAAAATTCCTCCATTGGAAAGTACTCCCGCGGGCAGGACTACTGATTGCGCTCGGCGACGTAGTACCACCCGTGCCTTTAGTCGGTGGCACCGGAAGCCATCTTTCCAGATGGCGGGTCTTCAGACCCGCATAATGAACTGTTTTGATCGGTTCTGGCGATTTGCCAGTTTTGCCCCCGATTTCCGGCCTGTCGGAATCGCTTGGCGGGTGGACTCGTAAATTCCAAACCCACGGTGTCACTCCCGCTCTTCTAGATTCAATCAGGTCGCGTCTATCAGATATCTTGTTGCCAAGATCAAGCCCATCCAACAGTTTCTCTTCGAGTTGAAATGAGCTCGCCTCATCCCACTCACCTGCGCATTCAATTTGGTTGTGGTGTCCTAGGAGGACGACGGGGTCCGAAATGTGGTCCGGCTCGTAGGTAAACTCTCTCGGATAAGAAACGGGCACATCTGTTTGCAGATCAAAACTCTGATCGGTAATGCGTTTTTCGGCCTTCAGAATCAATTGAGGAAAAGTCATTTTCTTAGCGTCAATTGGAAAAGATCGTCTACCAGTTATCACGTATCTGTTTCTCGTCTTATTGTCTGAAAATGGATACCAGATGCGTGTCAACACCTGCACACTCTTGATGTGTGGATCAACGGCCCGAAGATAATCGGTATTGGCGGATTCACTATCGGCGAGTTGCTGTCTGACTCCGCGGCGTGCAAATTCCTCGCAGGCAGATTGGAATTCGGGGTCGATGGTATCGCCCATATCCCCGCGCGCATGCCAGGCAACCTTCCAATGAACTGTCGGGTATCGAAGATTTAATACAATCTCGGGATCAGAACCAACGATGCGAAGAATGGCCTGATCCGCGCTGGACTTTTCGCTCGTCCCCGTAGACGCGGGCGCGAGCCGTTTACACCCAGAGTGCATTTCTGGTGAGCGGACGTAGACCGTTCGCTTGAAGACAAGCCAGTTACTACCGGTAAGCTTTCCATTATATCCAGGCTCCGGTCCCATTCCTGTCATTCCAAGTTTTCGAATCTGGATAGCGAGTTTATTCCCATACCGTAGCTTGTAGGAAAGAGAAGGGAGATTCTCCAGGGTAGTCACGACGGGGCTGGATGGGCCAACGCTATTAATCTTAAGGAGACAATCTAATGGGTTCTGCGCAACGGAACTATAGCCATCATAAATACAAAAGTCCCGCGCGAGAGCTAACTCCTGGCCATTAAAACCTGAACCCGTCGATGGAACAGCGACTGTCGGATCCTTTTGAACGGTGATGTCAACATAACCTTCCGTGACGCCGAGGAGCGCGCTTTCCCGAAATGCAAACTGAGCATTGGTCGGAGTTGTAACCCGAATTTCTGCAGCGCAGAGAGTTTCAGTCTTAAGTCCGTCGTCCGAAAACACGTCGACGCGGTAACCCTTATATCCGACATGATAATCTGGGGAAGCAGTGGGCATAACCGATGACCTATCCCAGCAGATACCTATTTTGTCGTAGGGAACTGTCGCTGATTCTAGCGTCCTCACGGCTTCCACAATTTCCCCAGATTTTTGAGACAACTCCGCCTCAGTTATTCCCTCTGTTCGCACCAGCTTCTTGGCAGCTTCTCGAAGGGTACTGATGGTTAGCGACGGTGCGACACTGTTACGTTCGATCAACGCCAAGGCCGCCTTTGGACTCGTGGACCCATGATCTGGAATCTCGGCCGAAATGAGTTGCCTCACAGCAGTAGTGTTGGCCCAAAACGATCGATAGGCAGTCTCGTACTCGACGTTATCCTGTTTAATAACCTCTTCGAGGTAGGTGATTAGATGGCTGCCGTCGCTGACCAAACGCGTTGCGATAGGGACAAACTCCGTTGGGTTGAGAGGGGTTCCGTGCGAGTCAACCGGTACCGCTAGCAGCCACAACACAGGCTGCCGAAGAAATGTCTTCATTGAGGCTGTTAGCTCGTTGAGGTCAAAGAAATGAAGAGTATTCAACGCATGACCGAAAGTGACTTCGTCTCGAGACGCGTGTCGAATGGCTGCCAAGCGATCTTCTGTCGAGACTGGAGGAATGACAGCCCGACCAGCTGTTGCAAGGTTTTGGTTTGATAGCTCGTGAAGTTTGCGACGCCATTCCAAAAGCCTCCTCGCGTAAGCGGCATACTTGAGGTTCAAATCCTCCAGGCTCTTGTCGAGAGTTCGTGGTCGAATTACATCGAAGTAAGGATGTGGGGCATCTGCTAAATCATATTTGTGTGGCGTACCCGGAATTCCAATACTTAGAAAATTTCGGAGTCTCCTTGCTGCTAGGGTTGGTGTTTCGGAGATGCCTTCGAAAACGTTCGAGAACTCTTCGTGATACTTGTGCCATAGATCGTTCGATAGGAAACGACTCCCAAGAGATATTTGGACAGCGTTCCATTGCAATCGAGCGGAGATTGTGGGTGGCGTGGTTTGCGCTACAGCATAGACATTGAATGAGAGGCGCTCGAAATTCTTCCAGCTCGACACGTCGTTCCAATCAACCAGAATTTCGATCCTCTGCTTACCCGGAAAGGGGTTTGCATACGCGATTACATTCGCAGCTGTTCCATCGGAGGTTGTCATATCTTAGGCGCTCCATGCACTGACAAATTCGCTTACACAGCGAGAGGCATGCGCTGCAACCGCAGCTTCGAGCACAGCTTGATCCTCTTGTTGCAGTGAACCGACGCAATCATTCCTGCATGGATCCAGTCCAAGGATCTTGTCCAAGCTCACCGTAAAGTGAGCCTCGATTTTTACGAAAGCAATCTTGATAGAGGCGTATCCGCTAAACTCAACATGCGCAATCATTCGATTTGGTGGAGAGCAGCCGAGCAAGAGCGTGGCAAAAATTTCTGCATGTAGAGCGATATTAATCATTCCGAGGACGACGGCTTCAGCTTGAACTATCACGCCGATAGCTAGAACGTCGATACACTTCAGTACGCCATCCTCAAGAGTTGGACACCACCGCAGCGCTAACGTCAGAGTCGCATCACCGTTTGCAACTGGGCCGTTGAAATGAAAACCAAATCCAGCCTCTGCGTCTATGCATATGAATGTTTCCAGTCGCAAATCTTGCCCAACAATACGCGCACGAAATCCAAGTGCCATCGTGAATTTGAAAACGTAAGGTTTAATAAACAGCGTGACCGGAGTGATACTCTTTAAGAGCTGATGTCCGAAGGAGGCCATCGGAACACTCGGCCAGTCGATTCCCTGGAAATTGGACGTATGGCCTTTGCCCAGATTTAATACGAGAGCAATGCTGCGATCAGAACCACTGGAAGAGAAGTCGAGGCTAAACGCAATCCTTGCTTCAATCTGTAGATACTTTAAGTCTCCTCCACCCATCTTGGATAGGCCTGGATCAATTGACATGAACAGGCCAGGACCACGTTTATCCCAAAATACGACCAACTTGAAGGTGTCGCCAGAACCAAAGACATTCCATTTCGAAACCACATCGTTGAGAATGTCTGCAAACAGTCCAGGGCACAGTTCTACATCGGCAAAGTCAACCGTTGTGTTTCCAAGACCAGTCACATCGATTTTGACATCCCTTAAGACTATAATCCCCGGTACTCCCATATCAGTTACGAAAGTCGTTTTCTGAGTGAATTCGGCGTCATGCTTCTTACTTATCTCGCAACTAAAGGATTTAGGATGCGACGACAGGGTGAGATTCGCTGGTTGATCACAAATCTCTTCCGTAATCTTGCCCATATCCGAGAAACTAAAAGTTGTCAGAACGTCGGTGCCAACCAACGCCAAAGCCCCCTGCGAATCCTTCTGATAGTTGTAGCGGTAAGTAATTTTTAGAGTCCCTTTAGCCTTGTCATACTCCTCCTGCTTTAGTTTCCCGGCCGAAGAGAAAAACATTTGTAAAAACTGTACGTCCTTGAGACTAATGTCTCTTTCAAGATCGTAGTCGACGCTCACTTTTCCGGAATCGTCGACTTCTTTTTTTGATGGCTTCGCATTCGGAATGGCTGGTTTAGCGTCTTTCTCTCGCTTTGGATAGTCGACAGGTCCAGCCATACTTTGCGAAGGAGGCAAAATTCGGAGCAAACCTGGTCCCAGTGTTATACGGGACGCGTTGAAGAGTGGTGTGATATCACCAGGAGATAGCCATTTGCCATATTCTTTACTTACGATACCTTTGAATGTCAAAGTCGCTGATTTGTCGTCTAATGTGATGCCCTCAGGATGTAGAACTTCTCCGGACGCAGTGACATTTATCGACGCATCCTTGCTTGCACTACTAGAGTTGCCTTCCCACTTGATACTTTTTAGAACAATGGTCGTTTCGTCGAAAACGGTCGTCGGCCTCGGCGTAACCGACAGATCATCGAACGGGATGATAGCTGAGGTTGTTAGAGTAACCGGGGAATCGCTTGTGCAATAAAATGGAAAGGCCTCTCCCTGCAAATTTACGTCGCGTTTAGGCAGGGGAGTCTTATCCGACCAAATTTCAAAGTCTGCCTTGAAGAGGAATGGAGAGCCGTCTACCCAAGTAGTGGGATTTAACGGGCGTAGATTGTATATCCTGACGGGATAACCGACTCCGTAGGTCTGTTCGTCCTGCAGAAACCGCCAAAGTTGGTGATAACGAATGAGTCCTTCTTCATCACGGAATAATTTCGTTGTAATTTCAATCTTCAAACCCCAAGGGGCCATTAGACGCTGCTGAACTGCGTAGTTATTCTGATAACGATGCAGGTATGTGTGAAGCCCAAGTCCGGACAAGTTATTGGAGTATGGGATCGCCCAATCAAACGCGATCGATCCGCCGATCGGAGAAAGTGAGATAGGAACCGAAAATTGAGAAATAGAATTCTCGACTTCCTTTCTATGGCTCTTGTTCAGGCCGTCCTCGAAACCGGTGCGAAGATCGTTGTGGCAAGGAAGATGGCCAGGATTGTTTCCTTGATCGGGTGAGACTAGATCTTCTGCTTCCGTTGCTGTCAGGCTGGTGACATGTAGAGGCTTGAAAGGAACCAGCCCTGCTACTTCTTTCTGAGCTGCCCAGGTTGTTTGAGAGGGACTTACGAAAGTCCCGCGCGCAACCAATCCAGCGTTGATGAATTTTACGGGCAACGGATCGGAAGAGCGTGCAAACCGCGAGAAAGTTTCAGTTATAGAGTGTGTGACATTGATAACCGTCTTGACGAATGGCTCCCACATATTGAGGTATTCGAAACCCGGCTTTGTAGCATCAATAAAGTTGTAAATATCAGTGCCGGTTTTTGGTGGATGCTCACGAAGTGAAAAAGGCGGCAGCAAGAGAGTTTGTGCGCGAGGATTGGGAAAAGCAGGTTCTAGGGCAGAACGGAAGCTGCCCTGCGCAAGGGATACTAGGAGCGGTTGAAATCGAGCAGGATTCGTGCTCGAATCGGAATCCACCAATTTCCAATCGTGCGTGCCGTTCGCATACGACCATATGACCTGACCATGGACGTTAAAGTCCTTGCCGCGAAAGTCCACCAAGTCATCCTTCGCTGGGTCCAAAAATGAAGTGCCGTCTGTTCTGTCGAGGTGCACCCACCCATCTAGTTGACTCGCCCGGATATCGAGATGCCCAGGCCAAACTGCTCCGTTCAAATCAAACAGGAATGTGAGGGAATTCGGTGTCCCCCACTTCAACGATTGCGTCCACGAGAGGTAGGACTTATCTAGCTGCCCCAAACGAAAACAATAGTCGCTGAGGCGTAAATATTTGCCATCTATTGCTTTCCCTTCACATGTCGACAATTCGGCCTGACCGCCTGAGTCCTGGGTTACACGGGAAATTCCACCATCGAATCTGAACACCGGGTCTTTGATCGCCGCGGCACCCAAACCGCGGAATTTAACCAGCAGACTACTCAGTTCCTGCGTATGTACCCAATGAGTGTCCTTCCGTTTCTTACCTTCGAAGACTGCGCGGTTCAATCTACTCCCATGATGAAGAGCATCGTGCTCTACGTCCGGTCTCACTTGGATCACAGCTAGAAGTTGAGGAATCTCCGAGCCAGCCGGCAGCAATCGCCAAAGAGGATTGTCTTCCAAGTTCCGTCCCAGACCGTTGAGTTCAACAGCGCAAGACAAGTCAAGGGATTTGACATGCGAGGGAGGGAAGCCATAAATCGTCGGTTCGAGGGATCCTAATCTCAGCACACCAGGATAAAACTCTCTGATTGATACTGTGGGGACCGGCAGAGTCACATCGACCTTCGGGTTCCCGTGTGTCCGGATGATTGGCGCGATATCGCTTAACTCCAACGAAAGAGAGGACCGTTCCGGATTCCATTCAAGCTCAAAGAGAGTGGACCCTTTCGGCAAAACCAGGCCGACATCCTCTTTCATCAATGTCCTAAAAACTCTGATTTCCGCAGTATCAGCTGAAACTCCCAGGCCACTCGCAACGAGGGTCGTTCCCTTGCGGGCAAACTTGAGACTTTTGTCAAGGATCTTTGTCTTTCCAACGGGTGAAATAGCGCAGTAAACGTTCAGATTGAATGGAGGCCACTGGGTGTAGACGGTGTTCAGATCAGAGAGCGGATCGGGCGATACGGTCATCGTTAGCTCGTCCGCTTGAAATTTCAGAAACAATGGAGTCACGTCGGCTGGTTCCGCAAACCATCGGGCGGCGGGCATCCGGATCGTCATTTTCCGAAGTGGTCTTATCGTCCTTCTCTTCACCTCACCACCATCAACAACTATGTCAACCTTCGTGACGGCTAGTCGCTGATTGATATTTGGGCTCGACAAAGCCGGGTCATTTTGAAAGTGAAGAAGAACTTGCGTAGAAAGCTCAACTGTCACGTCTCGAAAAACAGAGTTATGGAGAGAGCCTTCAGGGACTGCTCTGGGGCTGTAGATTATGATCGTTCCCAGGTGCGTTTCGATTCGATATTGGATTTGTCGCCCTAGAAGGCGGCGAACTTGTTCTGCGCCGGCCTCGTAAACGAGAGCCAGCGGACTCATCAATATGGATCTTAGGCTGCGGAGGTTTGCTAGGCCTGTCCCCACTAGGCCAAGGAACGACCTTCGCGTAAAGTTGATCATCGGGACTAACCTCTAAAAAATCCCGGGAGGGCTCTGAAAAACACGTCCCCGCCTGGCCATCCATACCGAATACGTGCCAAATGTAAATCGACCCTCGAGAAGAGCTATTTCTTCGGCCTAGCGGAATCGCCATTGGTTGGATTAGTTTGCCCGCGCAACGCGTCACGCATGACGCGGACACCGTCTCCAACACCTCGCCCGAGTTCCGGAAGTCTCTTCGCGCCGAAGAAGAATAAGAAAATCAGGGATATGATGAGAAGATGAGCTGGAGTGAACAATTCCATGGCCTTCTCCCATGAAAGATTCCGGCTATATATTGTGGAATTGACGAAAAGTCAAGATCATGCCTGTGGAAATAAATAGGTCGTTAACTCCATCCAGACGCACCGCGGTTACCGAAAACCATTTATCTGCCCTTGTCCAGACGAGACATAATGATGATGGTTGTCTGCGATGCGCTAGATAGGCCGGAATCGCGCGGTCATTTTCGACGGCTCCCCTGTCTGTCATCACACGGATTCCGTACGCTTCGGGTGGCGATATCAGTTAGAGGTCGATCTGACGCCGTAGCTCCGCCCCATGTTACCCCATCATCAGTGATTGTGTTCGATTGATCGCGGTCCAGCGATGGATTGAATCCTCTCTTTAGTCAGGAAGCGCACGACTCGGGGTGAGCTAAGTTGGCGAAGCCGCGACGCGGCAAATCGATGTCTCGCTCCACGATTGAGCCGACGCAACTGACTGAGCTCAAGTACAATCGTGTCCAACTCCCTACAAATGTGCGGTTGCCATCCAGCGGGCAAGCTATCGCACAGCGTCCCCGCTAAAAAGGACAAGTGGTCCGAGGAGACTCGCCCATTCATGCGGATAACCCGACGGCACTCCCGAAGAAAGTTCGCCATTAGCTTCGGAGCTTCAAGTAAGCGGCTTGGTCGACGGGCTGTTGTTACAGCTTCGCCTCGAAATGTCTTGGCGGCCAGTTCAGCAATGACTGTTGCCAGAGTACGTACATTTCGCTTATCGCCACTCTGCGGTATATTGAAATGCAGAGCGTTTCTTCGACTCGTTCCCCAATACAAGTAGTTGAAAGCTAGATATTCGGGATAAAAAGTAAATGTGGGGCGATTCATGGCAGCTGCGATGTGCTGGCTTGATGTATCCGGACCCATTACCAACGATGCTGAGGCCAATGTGTCGAAGTATTGCTGAACGCCGTCCCTCTGGAGAATCTCAACAGACGGAGTGGTACTCCATTCACAAGCGACACTAGCGAGCCTGGCGAACCTTGCCGCGTCCTCACATGATGTGGCTATCGGCTCGCTTGGAATTCTGATTGAGCACAAGTGATTAAGGGCTGGTGACAGGCGCTCGAGTAATATCCGAAAGAAGTCAGTCGGAAACGACTTTCTCGCACTGCTAGCGTAAGGGTTGAGATAGACGAATGGAGGTGAGACGGTTGGAGGGCACATAATCTCCGTTTGAGCGACACATGCCGCATGAGGCCGGCACAATCCCAACGCACTATATGCCTCGGCTATACGCTGGGTGTGATTCAGTAGAGGCGGGAGGGGAATGACCTCCCCGTCGGCTCTGCCAAACGCATGAAGGCGTACCGACTCGCCTCGCGCTCGCCAGTGGACCCAGTGAGTCCGGCTTGCCGTGATAATTTTCCTCAGGTCTGGTGGAACCGGCGTATTGTCGAAGAAAATGAAATCATAGTCGGAGCCAAGCGTTTGGAGAGGGGGCACAGTGATCGTCCGCACCCCGGGACACAGGTACAACCAGACCTCGGGATTCCCGCTCCAAACGGATACTTGAACTTCAGATGCGATTGATCTCAGAAATGGGATGTGTTGCGTGGCGACGACCGTGTCGCCAATCGCGTTTCCGAGGGGGTTTCCGAAGACAAGCAAGGCTCGACACACGCAACCGTGCGGACGAGATCTTAGCCAGTCGCGCAACACTTGCAACGATTCGCTCACCAATAAATGAGGCAGCTGCACTGCGGATGCCCCCTCTGGGCCCTCAGCAAAGCGCAGACTTATTGTCCGCAAGTGCAGCAGGTATCCGACGTAAAAGAAGTCGAGGTGTAATGATTACTCGACCCCTGAGCAAACACGACGTTGTGTCCTTTCGGAAGACCGGCGATGGTTACGCCAACCGTAATCGCCCTGCCCTTCTTAGGTGACTGCTTGGCCTTCGAAGTCTTCCGAGCTTTTTTCGCCATGACATGATCCTCCTTGAGAGTGGTCTAGCGCGCGAGACTGCAAGTTGAAATTACGTATCTTACCAACCCCGAACTGTCGAGTTCAGCTGAGAGATTTCAAAACTGTGATACCTGTCGATTAGACTGCGAACCTGAATATCTTTGTACTCTGGCGTACAAGCGGACCTGGACATCTGGCCGCGTTGGAACAAATTGGTAAGACGGCAAATCCCCTTGCAGAAGTATCTTATGGCACACTCGCGGCACCCCTCGACATTGTCGACGCCCGTAGCCTCAGTGTAGGAGGCTACTCGTCGGAACACGTCGGCGGCATCGGCGTCGCAAATGTTCCCTATCGGGGGTTGACCGGTGATCGTGCAGGGATAAATTGCCCCGTCAGCACCAACCGTTATTGTCAGTCCCATTCCACACGTCTTGGAGTACACGTTGTTAACCATGGTCGGTAGGTGGTAAATCCCTCGTACAGCCAAGGTGTGGATTATGTCCGCCTCGTTTCGACGAAGTGCGGCTAAATCGGAAAACATATGGGGGTTTCTTGCGGCTCTACCTAACTGGCTCGAGGCACCAATCCTGAATTGATGGCGCCCTTTCAAATTGAGTCGTCGTATCAGCCGGGGAAGATTGCCGCGGAGATCAGAGCTGTTGCTCGGCGTAATAGTGATTGCAATCTTATATCGGAAATTTGGGAATCTCCCGCTTGCGCGATCAACAACTCGGATGGCCCTAAGGATCTTCCGAAAGGTGCCCCGGCCACGAATGAAATCGTTGTGAGGCGCCGTCGCCCCATCGAGCGAGATTTGGAGAATATCGACAGAACCCAAGATACGATCCACTGTTGAAGCACTTATGGACAATCCGTTCGTGTATAGCTCGACGATCAGGCCTTTGGACTTGGCATGATTTAGAAGCTCATAAATGTCAGCGCTTAGCAGCGCCTCGCCCCCCGTGAATGTGACCCTGCCACCAGGACACGATTCAGCGAACAAATCCAAGGCACGGAGGCGTTCAAAAGTCCCGATCTCGCCGCCGGGTAAGGGGAGGCCGGATGACATATAGCAGTGTTTACATCTAAGGTCGCATCGATTCGTAACATACAGCTGGAGCAGACGCTCGCTGTAAATCTCCTCATGAGGTTCCGCATCATTAAAGAAATTTCGGAGTACAAGATTGGTCAGCAGAGTCTCGATCTTGGGTCGTATATTATTTTTTGAGCGACATCCGATGATTTGCTCGAGAGTCTTACCAGCTAGCAAAGCCTCAAAAGGTTCAAGAAGCTCCTCGTCGAAGGCAACGTAGGAAGCCTTGGAAGGCGACACTGCAAGAAATCGACGACTCTTTGCTCCGGCAACCGGAAGCGAACCTTGTGGAGGCGAACACGCGGAGCCGTTCGCAAGTATGGGCAGCGGATTAGTTGCTGGGGTTCCAGAGCTGTTCACGAACTCGGGCATGAGAACGATCGTGTCATAAGGCAGCGCAACTGGCTGATCCAGCGGAAAACGCCGACGCATAGTGTTTCTTGACACAAATTCCTCAGATTGGGAAGCCTCTCTCGAAACACGCCTTTTCTAGTTCGTTCGTAGGTAATTGTCAAGCAGTAAAGAATGCATGACGATGCTTACGGCTCGAAAGATCGCGCGCTACCAAGCTAGACCGCTTCCGTCCAACTTGATGAGTATGTGAATCGACGAGCACACCTTCATCCGCAGAAGCGTCAGATAGGCATGGCGAAGAAAAAGCAAATCCTGGTGCCGGGGGCCCGGTTTGCACCGTTCGCGCACATCAGTTCAGCCTCTCAATAGCCTCGCGAAACTGTTGTGGGGGGGCAGATCTGAACTGACGACCTTCGGGTTATGAGCTTCACAGAAAAGCAGGACAAAAATCTAATAAATGCTTGCTGTGGCGTTGCTTAGCTCTAAATCCAAGCTCCCAATTTCTCCTGTGAATTGTCCCGAAGTTGTACCGAGCCGCTACGTATAGACGCTGAGGAAAGAAACCCTGTCAGGCGGGTCTTCCAAGCTACGCTGAAAAACATATACTGCGGTCGTCTCACGCAGGGTAGAAGTCTCGACCACGTCGCGGTATTTCACGGTTATTCGCAGGACGCCCCTCTTCGTTCCTTCCAAAATAGTTTCCCCCTCCACAAAAGCGTCAACGTGAAATCCGCCAACAGTTTCCTTTTGGCCGCTTCCGAGCACGGAATGGAGATTCCTCGTAGTGAAATTCAAAGGCTCCTCGGGAAGTGGTTCGCTGACCGTATCCGCACCGATTCGGATGCTTTCGATACGTGCAATCGTCCTGCCGTGGTTCTCGATTTCAATCGCACACTCGAATAGATCAGTACTGTTGCTTTGGCTGTAGTCCCAATAGTCTGATTGGACTGGCGGCCCGAGTTTGATTTCAATCCAAGCCCGCTCGCTATTCAGCACGGCTTGGGCACTGATTCTGGCGGCTTCCGCTGCACCTTTGGTAGCGTCAGCATGGGCCTGCATAATTTCCAACTGCTTGAGCGTTTCTTGGTGCTGGTCTATCCTGTCTCTATCCTTGTCTCCAGTATTCCTTCAACTCCAAACCGAAGATCGCAACGAGAGCGAGCCCCTCCAACCACACGGCGACAGACTGTTCGTTTGTTCGGAGCCAAGCAAACATTGTTGAGAAGAATGGGAATGGGCACATGGGAGGCACCATTCTACCGCCCTATTGACAGGATGTGCATCTGCGCGGCAGAGTGAGGTCGAAAAGGCGGCTGAAAAATATGGGCGAGTGGAAAGTCCAAATCACAACTTTGAACCTGTTGAACCACGAAGAGCCTGTCCCGAGGAACCCGGATGGAAATTACAAGCGGAAAACCGGACAGGTCTGACTCCGGTCGGTGGTCAAGCTAGTATTTGGCAGGCACCCATCCGGAGCGAGAACACTCGCTGCATCCGGATTCTCCAACTGGCTTATCTGAAAAGATGTCATGGCCTTTGCTATTGCCGAGCAGTGCGTCATCCATCCTCATTGCATCCGCCCCACGAACATCTCTAGTGTGTGAGGAGAAGGATGCCCACACTTGCAAGAGTCTTTAACGTCGTTCATCAGACTCCGCCTTGAGCAAGAAGACCGGGATAATCTCTCTCAATTAGGTCTCGGAGCGCACTCTCTGCGGCTGCCTTTGAAGGACTTGAAAATTCGACTACATCGTCCGAGCCTTCGGGCATCACTTTCACGATCTCCCATTCATTGTTATCTGGATTGAAGTTCCAAGAAAAATTTGTGGGGATACCTCCGACTGCGATTGATGATTGAGTTTGCGGCCCGCCCCAAGGTCGAGTGAGTTTGTTGTTTCTCGTCATGAGCGATCCAACCTTAGTACGAGGAATAAAGCGTATCTATCCGTTCTTTACCCGCTGCCCAACCCGCCTCTATCGCTGCTTCACGGGTTTCAAACTCGCCCTTGAATTGAAAAGCCTGCCGCGTGAATTGATCTGACGAGGTTGAGCCAGTTTGGATGTATGGCCAAATGTAAAAGTGTCCGTTCTTCATGGGATAGACTTCCAACACGACAAAGAGACCGTCTTTGTATGGCCTCTCGACCGTCTCGAACTCCGGAAATGGTTCCAGAGCCGTGAAGTGCGAGTTTCCGAGATTATCGTCACCGTCGTATCGATATGCCCTGCCACCTACACGGATGCTCTCTCCGCTGCTCAAGGGCTTGTCGTGGCACGTGAGCACGTTGGCATCGAAAATTTCGCCGTTCAGGCTGTCGCGGTCTTGGAGACCGACGCATTGATCGAAACGCATCCCATTATCTAATCGCATAAACCTCACCTAAGTCCCCATTTTATCCAACGGCGAAACAAAAGCAAAGCTGAACTTTGGTAATCTCAGGCGGTAATCTGGTTGAGTCCAATTGGGCTGCGAGCCTGAGAACCGCTTGGTTTTTGCGACGCGCCTCTTGTAGGGTTTTCGTTGCTTCGGCACTGGTTCACCGCTCAGAAAACAATTGGCCAACTGACTTAGTCGATTCCGCGTGCGACCAAACTCACTCTCCGTGATACCGAGCAAATTGGCAGCATCAGCCTGCGTTCCAGCCGCGATGAGCGCCTCTATCATTGGCAAAACCTTCGGGTCTTCCCGCTGCACGAAATTCTCGAACTCTTGAAGAAAGGCACCATCGCGAGCCTGCCTTTCAGCAGCATTCGCGACCCCTTGCAAGTATGCCGAATGAGAATGGCAGTATTCGTCATCCACGGCGCGGAGGTCTTCTCCTTCCATTTGTCCGCCGAGCGACAGGTTTCCGGGACGACAGAGCGCATCCTTCATGCGCTTCGAATGCATAGCTCTAAACTTGTTCATGAGACAGAGATTGATGTAATTCCGGAAACGGGCTTGGTTTGCACCGTAGTGCTTAAGCGGATCGAACGTCTCCACGATGTCCTTGTTACCAGCTTTACGGTGCTTCGACGTTGGCGGCAGGCAGGAGAGGTGGATAAGCAGGTCATGCGTCCAGTCCTCTACGTCCCCTTTCGGTGCCGACGTGCGAGCCTGCTTGCTGACCCACTTACTGATGTAATCGGGATACCGCAGGTAGAACTCTTCGAAGTCCTTCGGGACGACAAACCCGTCGCTTCCAACATAGTGGCCATCTCGGATCGTGAACGGATCGGGCTTGTACGTCCTTTTTTCCACAGAAAGACTGGGGAAATTAACGGGTTGATTTTCGATTTCGACAGTATTGCTCGTCATGGGGAACTCTCCTTCGAAAGGAATTGAACAACATGCGAGCGAGCATAAGAGGTCGAGATGAGTTGGCGATGAGGGTTCAGACTGCTTTGTCTTTGGCGACCAAAAAAGAGGCTGAGCACGTCGTCAACGCTGTGATCCGGGGGTTGGAGACCACCCTGCTCAATCATCTGGGAACAGATGGGTTCACGTTGAAGCTGGGCAGCTTCGGCAAGTTTTCAGTCCGGCACAAGACGGGGATTCTCAGGAGGATTCCATTCACGGGCAAAACTATCCTGACGAGGGATCGACGGAAGCTCAGGTTCATCAGTCTGGGGTTGCTTCGCCAACGGGAGCGTGTCGGCTGACAAAAGGTACCCGGCAGGCGGCTAGTTCGTTGGGCCGCAGCGCGCCGTGCTATAAATTGCACATGCCCAAAATCGTTGAGCGGTGGCTCCTCTTCAAATACATCGACGGCGAGCTTACGCCGCTGTCGAAGCCCCTCAAGACGAAGGCACAAGCGGAGAAGGCACGCCAGAAGTACTCAGAACGCGAGCGCAAGGCAATTGGGGTTGGCGTCGTGCGAATCAAGGTCTAATTCGGCGTCCGAGCAATGAAAATGATACCGATACGCCGAATCTATGGAATGCCCAACGGTGCCACGATGCTGGCTGCTGTTTTCTTACCCAGAGCTTCTGCGAGCAAGCAGTAAGCAAGAAGACCCATTTCCTTCATGTTCATATTCTGGGCTAATTCCAATTGACCGCCCATCAGCCCGGTTGCTTCGTACGCCAAGGAACGGCACACCATGATCACGGCCCGAGTCAAGCACATCTTCCAGAACTTGCTACTGTCCTTTTCCTTCGCGAGTGCCACTTCCTGCGGAGGGTCGAAGTTTGGGACTTTCCGGCGAATCGACTCAACAATCTCGGGAGCATTTCGCAGGGCCGAGATGAAATTGATTGAGATGAGTCGCGCAGTTTCATTTGCCATTTGTCCAAACGCTGGATCGTCTAGCTTGATGCCCTCGAAATTCCAAAGTACGAAACAGAAAAAGCCCAATGCTATTTCAATGTCGGTTGCTGGTTCTTCCCTGAATTCCTCAAACGTGGACACGCGGATAATTTCAGATTTCGCCGATGCGTATCGCCCTTTGTCTATTCCGACTGAGGCAGGAATCTCGTAGGTGCTCAATTGATCGAAAACCATTTGGTGCAGACTCTTTAGCGTGAACATGCTGTGTCACCAGCCTTCGATATAAGCGCCTTCATATTCTGTAAGCCTTGATTAGGTTCACAGCCCAAGCCAGTGCTTTCGGATACTGATCTGCGTTCAAAACAAACTCTTGTCCTCTGCCAACACTCTGGAGCGTCACGTGAGAATTGTCAGATTTCGTCCAACGCTTTCTTTTCTCATGGAAAGTGAGAGGTTCTCTCTCCTTGTTTGATCCTCTCCATGGATACATCCATGCAGGAAGCTGCCAAAGGCTGGGCAAGTCTTTCGACATTCCCTATCAGACAACATGCTTCGCTGATGAGAGCGGGTCTCAAGTGCGTGCGTACTGTAACGATTATTAGCTCAACGGAATCGGGATAGACCATTCAAGCCAATGGTGGCCCAGAGGCGATTATAGGCAGGGGCGACCCTAGCGGCATGGCTCCGGTGCGGCAGGCTGGTGCGGAGGTCACCACGACCTTTTGGGCCACGCTGGCGGCGTATCGTGGGGTTGGACTGTACAGTGGAGTGCTTTCCGTCCCCAGCACCCGGCGTCTGCTCGGGAACTGCGATAATGTGGTAAGGGATGAGCAACGTCGCGCACACGGTAGACGAATTGATTGGAGCGGTCGGAGCCACGTATCGGGCAATCGACATCCGGTCCGTCGCCATTCGCAAGGAAGATTCATGGGTAAACGTCATGGCGGTCGTTCGCCTTACCTACGAAGATGTGGAGACGGCTAAAGCCCGTTTAGCGAAGCTCGCACAACGCTTTTCGCCTGTCAAAACGGATTTGCTGCGTATCGATTCTTCCGTGCGCCCGTTCAAAGACTGGCCTGACTTTTGTTTGGAAATTAAGGCCAAAGGCGTGCTTCAGGTTGGCGATGGAGAGTTCAAGCTGCGTCAACAAGTAGATTTGTCCCAAGGTAATGGCTACATTCAATGGGGATACTCTCGATTGCGTCCGTTTGATGGTCGGGCGTGGCCGTCAATCACTAGGGATTTCGAATTGGGGGGCGTCAGTCCGTTGGTTGAGGGGCAATTTAATCGGCAGGCACATCTACTCGGATACGGCGACGTTTTAGAAGCCGCCAATGCGCTATGTGAATTGAACGTGTCGCTGCAAGATCGTGGTTGCGATCTCTCCGTTTCCTTTCCCGTGTTTGCGAACATCTCAAAAATTCGGATCAGCACACCCGAAAAGCGGATCGATGTTGAGGTTCAGCGGCATCGCAGTTTTTCAGACCTTAGGGCTGTGGCTTGTTTGCGTGGGCAAACCGTTCTTGCAGATGCCCCGTTTCGAGAACAGATTTCTTTTTCGACCGATAACGTAGATGGTACACGAGCCGAGATCGTTTCGGCACGGGGCTCTATACAAATTCAAGACCTAGACCCTGATAACGACTGGCTCGAAGTCCGGCTCGTCCATCCACACCTTGGAGAGGTGAAGAAAGACTCGAATTATGCGCGGATGTTCATTCCGCCAAGCGAACGCAACATTTTGCTGGAGGCCGTTGTCCAACAATTTTGCAAGGGCACGACGCTCGATGACTTGCTGACTCGTGCTTATAACGTGCAAGCGGGAAAACTTAAACCAAGCGCAGCATTCGAGCTTCACGTATCTTGGCTTCTTGGCATGTTTGGTCTTTCGACCGTGGTCTTGGGTAACTATGAACGTATCCTTGCGCCGGATACACCAGTGCAAAGAGCTTCCGTAGATATTCTCGCAGCCAGTCAGCGAAGCAAACTGCTGCTTCTAGTCTCCTGTACTCTTAATCCGCCGAAACCCGAGGATGTTAGTAATCTTCGCTATGCTCGTGAAATTCTCGCACGCGGGATTTTTGCCGGAACGGGAGTTCAGGTCATCCCCATACTGTTTACATCGTCGATGGGCGGTACCTCGTACTACCAATCCGAGGATCATTTTGATTGGGTTCCAGTGGTGGACGCAGATAGCATGGGAATCTTGCTTGAACTCCTCAGGTCAGGCCAAGAGAGTCGCTTCTTCGAGTTCTTGGCGAACCCCACGTTTGGACTGACGACTTCTTCTCAACCCCGTTAGCAAAGGGGCTGTTCCTTTCGGGGCAGCCGCGCCGACATCTGAATAATTACTTATGGTTCCTTGAGATTCTTGAGAGCGACCGCATTCGTGTAATGGCGTGGCACCAGAGATTCAAGAATGCGCCTCGGTTCCCAAGACCCTTGTTCAACGCTACTCCTTGAATCCCACGGCAATTTTAAGTCAGCAACAAACTGCTCGTCGAGAAAACTGAACATAAGCAGCATGACTTCGAAACTGCGACTCGCGTCATCGAGACAGATTCTTCCAATCTCACGCGATAGTCCCGACACCGCAAATTTCCCATTGCTGGAAATTGGTTCCACATCGTGAACGAAGGAATACTCGGTGCCAGACTCTTCTTCCACGAGTGCTTGATACTCCGATGGGTAAGCGTGGACTATCAGGTTGCGCAAGGAAATGAACTCCGCGAAGAGAGCACACAAAGTCTGGAGGTCGCTCAACTTTGCTGTCGCATACTGATCAACTAGGAGAACGAAGCGGTCGTAGACGGAAAGTCCGCCACGCCGCCACTTTTGTTTCAGCCACGGTGTCAGACTGTTTGAGCTACCCCAGCGATGCTCTCTGAAGAACAAATAGTTAATGCACGCTTCGACCGCAAGAAACGAAAAAACGATACATTCGAGGGACGCTTGGGTCTCGGCTTGG
>WNFM01014854.1_pt1 | contig 22704 bp, 22 predicted proteins | sample 5400271 | NCBI WGS metagenome assembly WNFM01 (sample SAMN13153352, study PRJNA577476) | soil metagenome | isolation source: 60 cm saprolite on Douglas fir-dominated hillslope | place: USA:California | collected 2013-09-17
AGCACGGCGTAGGATTTGGGCCGCAACAGGATGCGCTCCTCATCGCCGCTGTCTCTGCGGCGCCACAAGCACTGGTTGGTTGTGTCGAGTCGAAAGGGAGGGAACTGCTTGTCGGTCGTGAGGGACCGGGTGCCCTCGGGCACCGACCGTAGCGAGGCAACCTTCTGGCTGGCCGGCACACGGCTCAACAAAGGCCGCGCGGTCATGATCGCAGCTGGAGAAGTATAGAAGACCATGCCATCTGGCAGCTCTGACCCGGCGCCTGCATGCTTGTGAGGTAGCGTTTGCGCCAGGGGGTAATGAATGCTGCTGCGACTATCGATTGGCTGCTCATGGCTTTGCTCCAACTCGTGCTTGTATCGGGATCACCCTACCGCGGCCACGGCGAAAAAAGCCTTAAATCGCCATGAATACTGCTGAAAATAGGTTGAGGTCCGACAAATTTGCGCAAGAAGCCCGTAAAGGCCGCAAGCAAGTTAACCCGGATATTTCACCAGGCCACCCCCGTTTGCTTGCAGGTGCGTCGGTGCAGCCAATCCAAGGACGTTCGGTTTGCGTCCTAGTGGATTTGGGGGCTACTCGGATTCTGGCCGGATTCTGGCGGGTTCTGGCCGGCCATATCGGGCATGCCCGTCTTGCCAATAGCATGATCTATTGGCTGCGCCGGTCGAGCCCGATCTGGCTCGCCCAGTCCTGCGCCATGATTCCGCGTCCTGATGAAATATCCGGGCTAGCGTGCGGTTGGCGGCACAGCCCCACCTTCGAGCGACCCATGCGAACCCGTCGCAAACGCCAGCGCACTGGCTGCGGTCTGTGCGCTGGCCCGCGCGTCCTCGAGCTGCGTCTCCGCCTGCACCAAGGCGTTCTCCTCGTCGGACAGGCTCGTATATGTGCCAACTCCATTGCGATAGGCCCCGAGCGCACCCGCATGCGAGGTGCGCGCGGCCGCGGTCAGCGTGAGCGCGGCATCATGCTCGGCGAGTGCGGTGGTGAGACCGTAGTAGGCATCGGCAACCTCCTTTGCCGCCGTTTGCCTGGCATGCTCCAGCGTCTCGCTGGCCGCGCTCACCTCGGCGCTGGCGATCCGGCTTTGTATATCGCGGCGTCCGCCGTCGAACAGCGGCCAGCTGAATTGCAGGAACAACGCACCGCCCGGCTTGTTCACCGAGTAGTAAGGGCTGCCCTCGACGCTGAGCGCGCCGATGTTCTGATAGAGCGACCCCACCAGCGCCACAGTGGGCTTGTGCTCGGCGCGTTCCTTGTCCAGTATCGCTTGCGCGGCGCGTACCTTGCCGAGCCCGGCGATAATATCCGGGCGATTCGACAGCGCCTGCGCGACATACTGTCCGACGTCGGCAGCGGGCTTCTCCGGAAACGGCGGCTCGGAGCCCTCCGCAATCCGGATCCCGCTCGTGGGCTCCAGCCCTACGCTCGCCAGCACGGCCGCGTAGGCGGTTCTCTCCGTGCCGGCGGCATGCTCGAGCGTGAAGCGCGCCTGTGCGTATTGGCGCTGTGCTTTCGCCAGCTCGACGGAAGTGGCCAGCCCGTGCGAGCGGCGCGCCTGCACTGCATCGCGATCGAATTCGGCCGTCTTCAGCCCACGCTCGGCGGCGCGCAGCTTGCCGCGTGCCGCGCTCAGCGCGTAATAACTGCGGCTTACCGCGAAGATCAGCTTTTGATGCTCCCCTGTGAACGCGACGTTCGCCACGAAGGAGTTCTCCCGCGCGTTGCGTTCCGCAGCCTGCCGCCGGCCGAAGTCGAACAGCAGCCACTTGATGGCAAGGGACGGCACGAGCTCGCGCGTTTCCGCCGTAAAGAAGCCTTGCGGGAAAACCGACGGTGGAATCGGCATCGGGGTGCGCTGGTAGCCGGCAAGCGCTTCTGCGGACAACTGCGGCACATAGGCGCTTTGCACCAGCCCCACCGCCAGCGCTGCCTGCCGCGCGCGCTCCCACGCCTCTCGCGTCTGCGGATTGCTTCGCTGCGCCAGATCGATGAGCGCAGCGAGATCGTACTCGCGGTTACGCTCAACGTTCACCCTGTCGGCGGAGGCCGGCGAAGACCGCTGCGCCTCAACGACGTTGGCCGCGCCGCCCGTCACCGTCGGTAAGCTCTGTCCGGCAGCCCCCGTCACTCCACCAGCAGCAGCGGCCGGACCGCCAGTCAACGGGCTCGCTTTCTCACTTTGCGGTGGAATGCGCCATGGCGTCTCCGGCGTGCTCGGCGCAAGCGCGATCGGATCGCTGGAGCATGCCGCGAGCAGCGGCAACAGGGCCAGCCACCCTCGCGCGATGCGCCAAATGCATCGATCAGTCAGCATCGGCGCTCGCCCCCCGCATGGTCCTATACAGCAGCCGCTCCGCTTCGGCCGCCGGCAATCCATCCACCGCAAGTGCGTCCGGAGGGTTCGGCACCGGCTGACGAGCGCGCAACGCATCGGCGTAACGACCAAGCCAGTCCGCGGCAGCCGACCGGCGAGCACGCTCGTCGTCGGACAAGGCTCCATCGCGCACCTGATTGGCGACGACGAAGCTCGCCGCCGCCAGGCCGTCGACAGCATCCAGCGCGCGTTGCTCCGGTGTCCGCTGCCGGCCTGCCCGAGGGAATCTGAGTTCGAAGCCGCTCAGCAGCACCAGGAGGCGCGCCCGGGACAAGGCGCGCGCTATCGGCAGACGCGATACCACCGAACCCATCGGATCGCGCAGCACCCCGCCGAGCGCCGCCAGCGTATCGGCCAGTGCGCTTCGGGCACCCGCCGCCGCGCTGACCGGCCAGACGGTTGCGAACACGATAGACATCAGCACATTGCCCAGCACAATGCCCGCGACCCGATCGCGCAGCACGGTCAGATCGTCTGTCGGCCCGAAACCTTGCAGCACGCCGATGTAGAACGCGAATGCCATTTGAATCCCGACGTACGCAAGCAATTCGCTGCTGGTCGAAACCCACGCGCCTACGGCTGATACCAGGGCGACCAACAGTGCGAGGTGGCCGATATCGGTCATGTTCGGCATCACATACACGATGCACAGCCCGCCGATCAGGCCCCCGATGAGCGCGCCGGCAATGCGCAGCGTCAGCTTGTGCACGGTCTCGCCGATAGTCCCGAGGGCAACGAAGAAGCACGTCACGACCGCGGTACGGATACCGGACCAATCGAGGCCGCTATAGATGATGTAGGCCGCCATGACTGCCAGCGTCGCCTTGAGCGCAAAGCGCACATGCTCGCGGTTGCTGAACGCATCGACGACAAAGAAGGCCTTCGCGGCCGGCCGGCTGTGCTCGCTCGCTGGCGGTTGCTCTCGCTCAGCCAGCAAGGCGCTTATCCGGTCCAGTACGTTAGCCAGGGCAAGGACGACTGGACTCTCGTCGGCCGAGAGCCTGTGCGGGATATCCGTCGCGGGGCTGACGCGACCAACAAGCGGCTTGCCTGCAACGGCATCGCGGCACGCCTCACAGGCAACCGCCAGCGCGCCGCGCACCGCAGGGTCGATCTGCGACGGCAGCAGGATAGCCATGCGCACCAGCTCGTCAAGGGATTCGATCAGCGCCAAGTCGAGCGCGTTGCGACTGCGCAGGTCGCGATCGACCAGCTCGGCGCGCTGTCGCAGCTCGGCGAGTTCGGCAGGTTCGGTCGTCAACCCTGCCAAGCGCGCCACGTCCCCGCTACGAAACGCTGCGACCACCGTATCGAGCAGCTCGACGGCGCGCCGGCGCAGGAGGCGCGCTGGATCTTGCCCGATCGCCAAGTTCACCAGCGCCACCAGCACCGCCGGCGCGACTACGACCACCCACAGCCACAGCACGGAATGCGTCAGTGCATCGAAATCAGGAATGTCGTCGACCAGCGTCTGCGACACGACGAGCACGAACGCGGTCAGAAATGCGATCGGGCCGACGGCGATGGTGCGCGACAGGAACATGCCGAGGAACGTCGCCGCCGCCATGAGCGGCAGCCGCAACGCCGGCTCCGCGGCGTCCGCGGCGAACAGAACCAAACTGAATGCGACCGCGACGGTGACCGCCAGCGAGCCGGCAATGGCAACCATCAAGGTGCTCGCCGCTTCGGCCTGGCTCGCAAAAATCACGATTAATGCCGCGTAGGAAGCAAGCGGGAGGCGAAACAGCATCCACAGCACGACGATGATGGTGCTGCACACCGTGATCCGCGCGACCGCGGCGAGCCTTCCCGGGCGCGCGGCCAGCTCGCTGCGCAGAAAGGCTCCCAGGGAAGGGCTGCGGCTGTTAGCCTCAACGCCCGCCGTCATGGCTCACTACCACGGTTGCCGTAGCGCCGATGCGAACCAGGTCGTTTGGTGGTTCGTCGAGCAGCACGCGCACCGGAAAGCGCTGTGCCACGATCACCCATTTGAGCCAATCGTTCACCGCTGGCAGGCCCGGGGCGCCGCCGTTGGCCGGCTTCACGCCCCAGCCCAGGCTGTCGACGCGCCCTTTCAGCGGTCGGCCGGTGTCGGCCATCAACCATACCGTCGCCGGGTCGCCCGCGCGCATCTGGCGCAGCTCGGTCTCGCGGAAGTCGCCGACCGCGTACCAATGGCGCGTGTCGATCAACGTAAACAATGGATGGCCTGCAACCGCGTAGGTCCCTTCCGCGATCTCGAGGCCCACCACGTTCCCGTCGAATGGCGCGTGCACGACGGTATTGCGTACATCGCGCTCGGCGAGTGCCACGGCCGCCTCGGCACCGCGCAGTTGCGCGAGAAGGCTTTGCGTGTCGGTGATGCCTTGGCGCGCCTGATTCGCCTGTTGCAAGGCCGCCGTCAGCGCCACCTCGGCGCTGCGCTCGTTGGTTCGTGCCTCGTCGACCTGTTGCCTGGTCACGAAACCCTGGTCGAGCAGCGGCTCGAGGCGCCTGCGCGTATTCTGCGCGAGCTCGAGCTGCGCGCGGGCGCGCCCGATCTGGGAGGCAACTGCGTCCGCCCCTGACTTCTGCGATGCGATCTGACGCAGCGTCAATTCGATCTGGCCGTGCAGCGTCTCGACCTGGGCACGAGCCTGGTGCAGACGCAGCTCGAAGGGCTCGGGATCGATCTCGACCAGCGCGTCATCCTTGCGAACGCTCTGGTTCTCGCGCACGGCGAGCTTGACTATCCGTCCGCTTACCTCAGGTGCCAGGCCCGCCGTGTCCGCGAACAGGAAACCGTCGTGCGTGCGCGGCCGCGCGTCCAAATGTAGCAACGCGAGCGTTACCACCACCACGGCGCCAACCACAACGCCGAGCGCAATCGCACGTCCCAGCCACTGACTCTGCCGGATCATGGGCGCGCGATCTCCAATCCCGAAGCTAGCCGACCCATAGCAGCCAAACGCCAAATGAGAAGGCCACGCTCATGGTCAGGTACACAAGCAGAGGGACAGGCAGCAGCTTGTCGATTCCGGCGGCAGCGAGCGCAACCCTCGTTACCGCTGCCAGGAACAGGCCCGCAAACGCGCACAGCATCCACGACGGAAAATAGGAGCCGAAGATGTTTACCGAGGGCGAAGCGCTGCAGCCTGTAAGAGCGCTGAGCGCAATCCATGCAACGGCGCGGGATGGCCGTCGGGCTGCCAACCATCGCTTGAATCGGTCGTTGCACATCTGAGTTTGTCCGGGGATGCATCTCACGTTGAGCTTTGGCTGACGCCGGAGGAACACTGCGTACTCCACTTGCGATGGAGCTCGGGAACCGCCCATGCAAGATGGGCTCAAGAGGCTCGCGGCTGGCACACAGCAAGGAGACATATCTGCACATGTCTCACGCCACCCAGTCGAAGCCCTCCCGCACCAGGTTCACAAAGCACCAATCAGCCAGTCAACGTGAAGCGAACGCCCGTAAGGCGTCCGCGATGTCCTGGCTCAGTCGTGCGGCCGCGCGGCTGTGGGCGGCTGCCAGGGCGTCGTAGTTGTTGCCATGGACCGTCTCGCGTACACTGGTGCTCCCTGTCTGCGCCTGACCATCCATTGCACGGCGCACAATCCACACGGCATGTAGCGTCGCGGTCTTCCCCGGCTCCGATTCGAAGCGTTGGACCTCGATGGCGACTCGATAGTCCGCGTCCGTGCTCAAGGTCTGCGGAAATCGGGTCACGCGCGATGTCCCCAGCATCCCCACGAGATTTTCCGCGATGACGCGAGAAAGATCCTCCTGCAAGGGTGCCGCCCAGCGGTTGAACTCGTCCAACCACACCTCGTTCGCACTCGTGTCCACCACGATCTCAGGGCGATCGACGGTGGCAGGTACGGATACGGGACCGACGGTCACTGACAGATTCGATGAAATCGTGGCCGGCGTGGAGGCGGCGCTTAGTGTGTAGAAGCGCGACGCTGGAGTCGTCGCGCATCCTGGCATGAGGGTGGCAAAAACAAACAGGATCACTATGCCGGCAATGCGACCGATCATTTTCTTGCGCCCTTCTGCTCGTTCTTGCCACGGATGAGTGCCTCAGGATGGCGCTCCAAATCTTCCGCCAACACGCGCAGTGCGCGCGCCGATTGCGCAACTTCCTTCAGGGCATCGCGCAACTGTTGTTGTCCGGGGGCGTTGGGGCCGACGAGTGTGGTGTCGGCGTCACGCATCAGACGCTCGGCAACAGCAAGCGTCTGGCGCGAATCCTGAAGGGCGGTTTTCAGTCCAGGTACCAGTTCGGCATCGATGTGGCTGACAAGCTTGCCCGCTTCCTTTAGTGTCTGGTCGAAAGTCTCGAGATCCTTTTTCAGTTCGGCGCCGATGGATTCGAACGGAAGGTTATCGAGCTTGGCGAGAATGCTGGTGAGCTTGGCTTCAACATCCGGGAGGGTGCTCGGCACCACCGGCAGCTCCGGCGACGCCTTGGTCCAGTCCACTTTCGTCCCGGGTGCTTTCGGAAAATAGTCGAACGCGACGTAGCGTTGGCCGGTGAGCAGGCTGCTGAGACGGAGCTGGGCGCGGAGCCCTCGATCCTCTACCAGTCGCTCGAGGAAGGCGGACCGCTTTGACGTGCTCTCGCCCAACGCCTTGGCCCATGATCCTTGCGTTGAGTTCAGGCGCCCGATGAGACGCTCGGGGAAGGTCGTGACTTCCACACGCCCTCGCACATTTAACGTCGCGGGATCGATATCGAGTCCGACGTCGGTAACCTCGCCGGCCGGCAGCCCAAGGACTGTGACCGGCGCGCCCACGGACAGCCCCTGCAGCGACTCGGTGAAATACAGCACATAGTGCCTGGCGACGTTCTCCGGCTGCTTCATCGCGGAAGACCGGTCCGCGTAAAGCGTGTACGCGGCATTTTCGGCGGCAGGCTCAGTCGGTTCCTGCAAGGAAGGTGCATCGAATGCAAGACCACCCGCGATCAACGCGGCCAGCGAGTGCGTGTGCACCTGCACTCCGCCGGGGCCCACCGAAACGTCGAATCCGCTCTCGTTCCAGAAGCGCGTCTCGGCATTGACGTATTTATCATAGGGTGCGTCGACGAACACCTTGATCTTCACGCTGTTCCCGTCGGCCGCGAGATTAACCGCGACGACCTGCCCGGCCTCCAGGTGGCGGTAATAGACGGGCGAGCCCACTCCCAGCGAGCCCAGGTCGCTGGCCTTCAACACGAATCGGCGGCCCGGCTGGGCGCCAGTGATGATCGGCGGCAGTTCGATCCCGCTGAATTGGCGCCGCCGCTCGTTCGATTTTCCGGCGTCGAAGCCGATGTAGTTGCCCGCGAGCAAAGTGCCCAGATCGGAGATTCCCCGCAGAGTGATGCGAGGCTGCACCACCCAGAACTTCGCGTCCTCGACCATGAGCCCAGCCGCGCTCTTGGCCATCTTGGCGACGACTTCGACGCTCGAGTAGTCCTCTGATAAATGTACTGCAGTAACCTGGCCGATTTTCACATCTTTGTACCTGACGAACGTCTTGCCGGCCTCGATGCCCTCGGCGGACCTGAACACGATGGTGACGGTGGGGCCCTCGCTTGAGATGCGCTGAATCGCGATCCCCAGACCCACTATTGCGGCGAGTATGGGGACGATCCAGACGATCGAAATGCGCACACGCTTCCCCGGCAAGAGTGTGGCCTCAGGCAGCGAGTTGAGATCGACGTTTTCAGCCATGCCGGTGCAACAACTCGTGACTGGAATCCCATATCAGTCGCGGGTCGAAAGTTTGCGCGGCGATCACCGTCAGAACCACCACAGCGGCGAAGAACGCCACCCCCGGTCCCGGCTCGACGGACATCAGCGGACCAAGCTGCACCAGCGCCACGACGAAGGCGTCGACGAATACGTCGAGCATGGACCAGCGTCCAATGAATTCGACCATGCGGTATAGCCGCGAGCGCTCACGATTGCTGCTGATGGAGCCGCGCTGCACCGTAATCAGCAGATAGCCGAGGGCAACCAATTTCCCGAGCGGGATCATCACGCTCGCGACGAGAACAATCAGCGCCAGCGGCCACGACCCCGACCGGTAAAGCAGAGCAACCCCACCCATGATGGTGTCGGGCTCGGACGAAGCCAGCGTGTTGGTGGTCAGTACAGGCAGGACATTGGCCGGGAAATAACAAATTGTCGCGGCGATGATCAACGCCCATGTGTTCTGGATGGAATTGCGACGGCGGGAAACAAGCGTCGTTCCGCAGCGCGGACAGAAAGTGGTGCGCGCAGGCGCTGCAGTCCGGGACAACAGGCCGCAGGTTTGGCACGAGGCAAGCCCCATCCGGGCCGCGGTCGCCGTGGAGTCGGTCATGGTAGCGGCCCCTTGCGAGGTGCCGGGACGCAAACGCGTGAGGGATCGCTGCCGTCAACCCATTCGATCCGTGTCCACACCTCGCGCGGATCCAGGCTCGCGGGGATCGCGGTAAAAAGCACGACCAGCACACCCACCGCGTACAGTCCGATGCCGGGCACCACCGTCGCCAACTCCGCAATCTTGATCAACGCGATGAGGATGCCGAGCAGCATCACTTCCAGCATTGACCATGGTCGCAGGTTGTCGGCCCAGCGCAGCAATGGCCCGACCCAACGGGGAGCGGGTGACCGTCGCAGAAGAAGCAGGACGCTGAGCAGAAGCAGGGTATAGGCAAGCGGTGCGATCACCGCACAGATTGCGACGAGCGCCGCGGTTGCTTCGCGGCCTTGCAGCCACATTTGCATCGCGCCACCGACGATGGTGGTACTCGCCTGATGTCCGATCACTGATAGGCCCATCAGCGGTTGCGTGTTGGCGACGACGAACACGATCAAGGCGGTCAGCGTGAGAGCGAGGGGACGCTCAAGCGGACCGTGCGGCCGCGTGGCGAGAAACTCGCCGCAACGCGCGCAATATGCTTTCCCGCCGAGCGGAAGCGGCGGAATGCGCTGGAGCAGATCGCAACCAGGACAGGCACGCATGGTCGATGAATCGTTCCCAAGAATTGTCGTGGGGAATTGGCTCCAGCTATGCCTTGACAGTACTCAGGGCCGCCTGGAGTTTGGTCTCGTCGTCGTGTGTGAGCTCACGCCGGGTCCTTGCCGCGTTTCCGCCAGTCGATCGGCCGCGGCTTACTCGTGGGTGTTCAACTCCGTCGGTCGTCGTGAAGGTAGTCATGTCATCTCGTTTTCGTGTAATTGCGAAAAGGGGAACTCGGCAGACCTCCCGCCCGAGAGCCAAACCATAAGGGCGAATGGCTCGCACCAGGCTCACGGCCAGGATAGAGCGACTGGTGCTCACACGGCGTAACGCGCAGGCCGTCTCCACGTCCTGAAAGACGGTTAACCCTGTCGAAAGGCGCCGAGTCCAACATTGACTTCTTCAGTTGCAAACTGCCGACAGTCCCTCAGAAGCGGTACGTCATCGATGTCATCACGAAATCTACGTCTCGTCCGCCGGCTTCGAGAATCGTACTGGCGGCGTTGAAATGAACGTACGAGCCGGCCAGCGCGAGATGGGGATTGACCTGCCATTGCGCCTCCAGGGCGAACTGATCCCCGATTCGTCGTCCCGTCGCCGTGTTGGTGCCTGGAATGGCATTGAACGGCGACGAATAGACGGCGTCGTGTGTCGATTCACGCCACAGGAAATCCCAACTCAGCAGGATTGAAACTCTCTGTGTTGGGTGGACGGTTAGAGACGGATGCAGATCGTAGAAATTTGCGGGGACGATCAGCGTCGCTTCGCTGAAGTACGGCAGCCGCGGAAAAAGCGGATTGAACGTCCCCACCTTGCCGTCGGATGGATTGCGATCGCCGCTGGCAATGTTGGCCTTCAAACCCACTCGCGGCTTCCACGGGACGGACGCAATCGTGAATCCGGTATCAGAGGCCACCGTCCAGGCACGGATGTCTTCACTGCCGAAGCTGCCAAACTGGCCGACCATTTCGAAGTTCCAGTCCCAACCCGCGGTCGCACCAAACAACCGCGTCCCGATCGAATGTCGAATCTCCTTATTCCGCGCACCTGCGAAACGTGCGAGCTCGTTCTCGTAGCCCAAATAGTAAAGATCGGCTTTGAGATGCGGGACGAAACCTACCGGTGCGGTGAGATAAGCGCCCCACAGCTCCTGTGAACTATCCGACGGATCGTCGAAATTTCCTTCCCGCAGCTCCGTCGGCCGTGTTGCAATCAGGTCCACGCGTACGTCGCCGAATGTATCGAAGAGCCGCAATCCGTCGAAGCTGCGACGTACATTGGTGCCATCGCGCACGGAAACGAGGCGCTGCGAGCCGAGGCCAATCTCCTGGCGACCAGCGCGCAGTACCGGATCGACGTGATCGTTGATCGGCGCGTGCAGGTCAATGAAGCCCTGCTGCAGGTCCAGCCGGTCGCGATCCGTCGGCGCGAGCGGGTGGTCTTTGCCCCACTCATCGTGGTTGCCGAACTGGATGAAGGTCCGGAAGTTCTCCGACACGTGGAGATCGGCATGCGCCAGGAAGCGATGAAGGTCATAACTGTCGCGGCCCTGCCGCTTGAGCCCGAACAGCGGATCGGCGTAGGACTCAAAGCGCTCCCGCAACTCGCCGCCCAGGCTCAGGTAGGAATCGCCAAAGCGGAGGTCTTTGACCGGATCCCACAAATCGGCCGGGTGGCCCGGGCTGCGCAAGTAGCGGAAATCATCGTCGTAACGGAATGGCTGGTAAACCGGTCCGGTTTGTGCGTGAACCTGTGCAACCGACAGGCCCAGCGCGAAGCCTGCGATGAGTGTTGCGGCGCGCATTGCGGTTATGCCCTGCGCATCTCGATGACAACGATGGCGATGAGAATCACCAGCGGCAGAGCCAGGCCACCAAAAGAGAACCTTGCGTACATCACCGCGCCGGCGATCGCGCCGATAGAGAACGAGAGAATTGCCGGCAGGAAACGCTTCAGACGTGCGCGCGCCACGGTACGCAGTTCGGTGGCCGGGACACGGAGCGCATCTACAGCATCGATCACGAATTGGGTGACGTTGCCGGTCATAACCGTCGTCGGCACCAAGGTCGGAACCGCAAGCCGCGCCCCGGCGTTCTGCACCGCCATGGCGACAACGCCGATCAGGCCGGTGATCACCGCGCTCACTGCGTCCGCATCAACGATCGGCACGCTCGCGAGACCGGCAGCCATATACGCCGCCAACAAGAGCGTCTGTAGCACCAGAAGCGGAATCAGCACCGGCCGCGCAGAACGCTCGGCAATCCGCACCAGCAGGCACACCACCGCGACTGTGGCCATGAACACCGGCAGCGCCAGCAGCTTCGTTATCACGCCGGATCCGGGCTGGATCAGCGCGGCGCCGAGGAGCACGAAGTTGCCGGTGACGTGTGCCGTGAACAGGGAGAACAGCGCCACAAAACCCAAGCTGTCGACAAAGCCCGCGACAAAACTGAGGCCGGCGCCCAGCGTACCTGGCGATGCGGGTAGACGCGCTTCAGCCATGGCCGCGCGCATCGACAACGCCGAGGATGGCGGCGAGCACAAATCCGGCGATGATCGCCAGATCCTTGAGGAACATGCTGCGCCGACGTTGCGCTATCACGAGCTCGATCATGTGAGCCTATGTTCTCGGCAACATCAGGCCAGATCGAACCGATCCAGGTTCATCACCTTGTCCCACGCCGCGACGAAGTCCTGCACGAACGTCGCGTTCGCGTCCGAGCTCGCATAGACCTCCGCCAGTGCGCGGAGCTGGGAGTTCGAGCCGAAGGCGAGATCGACGCGCGTGCCGGTCCACTTGAGCGCGCCCGTCTTTCGGTCGCGGCCCTCGTACGTGTCGCCGGCCGGCTTCCATTCGGTGCCCATGTCGAGCAGGTTCACGAAGAAGTCGTTGGTGAGCGTTCCGGGCCTTTCGGTGAAGACGCCGTGCTTGCTGCCGCCGGCGTTGGCGCCCAGTACGCGCAGGCCGCCGACAAGCACGGTCATCTCGGGCGCGGTCAGCGTCAGGAGTTGCGCCTTGTCGACAAGCAGGTGCTCGGCCAACATCTCGGGCTTGCCATGCGCATAATTGCGGTAGCCATCGGCGGTCGGTTCCAGGTAGCCGAAGGACTCGATGTCGGTCTGATCCTGCGTGGCATCGTTGCGGCCCGGGGTGAACGGTACATTAACGTCCCGGCCAGCCTTCTTCGCGGCGTGCTCGACGCCCGCGCATCCCGCGAGCACGATCAAGTCTGCGAGCGAGACCTTCCTGCCATCAGAGGCCGCGCCGTTGAACTCGCTCTGAATCCCCTCCAGCACCTTCAGCACTTTCGCCAGTTCGGCCGGCTGGTTGACTTCCCAATCCTTTTGCGGCGCCAGACGGATGCGCGCGCCGTTCGCCCCGCCGCGCTTGTCGCCACCGCGGAAGGTGGAGGCCGAAGCCCAGGCGGTCGTCACCACCTGCGAAACCGTAAGCTTCGAGGCGAGGATCTTCGCCTTGAGTGCCGCAATGTCCTGCTCGTCGATCAACTTGTAGTCGACCTTTGGGATCGGGTCCTGCCAGATCAGCTCGTCGTTCGGGACCTCGGGGCCGAGGTAGCGGGCGCGCGGGCCCATGTCACGGTGCGTGAGCTTGTACCACGCGCGGGCGAAGGCGTCGGCGAAGGCTTGGGGGTTCTCGACGAACCGCTTGGAGATCTTCTCGAACGCCGGGTCGAAGCGCAGCGTGAGGTCCGTGGTCAGCATGGTCGGCTTGTGCTTCTTGCCGGGGATGTGCGCGTCGGGAATGATCTCCGGCGCGTTCCTCGCGACCCACTGCTTGGCACCGGCGGGCGACTTGGCCGGTTCCCACTCGTACTTGAACAGATGCTCGAAGAAATCGTTGCTCCAGCGCGCAGGGGTAGTGGTCCAGGTCACTTCAAGGCCACTGGAGACAGTGTCCTTGCCATGCCCGCTGCCGAAGTTGCTGACCCAGCCCAGGCCCTGCGCCTCGATTGGCGCGGCCTCGGGCTCCGGACCCTTGTGCGATTCCGGAGCGGCGCCGTGCGTCTTGCCGAAGCTGTGGCCGCCTGCGATCAGCGCGACGGTTTCCTCGTCGTTCATCGCCATGCGGCCGAAGGTGGCGCGGATGTCCTTGGCGGCGGCGAGGTAATCGCCGCTGGCGTCCGGACCCTCGGGATTCACGTAGATGAGGCCCATGTGCGTGGCGGCCAGCGGCTGATCCAGATCCCGGTCGCCCGTGAAGCGCTTGTCGGTGGCCAGCCAGGTGGTCTCCCTGCCCCAGCTGACGTCGTTGTCTGGTTCCCAGACATCCTCGCGGCCGCCGCCGAAGCCGAACGTGCGGAAGCCCATGGACTCGAGCGCGACGTTTCCGGCAAGGATGATCAGATCGGCCCAGGAGATCGCCTGGCCGTACTTCCGCTTGATTGGCCAGAGCAGGCGGCGCGACTTGTCGATGTTGACGTTGTCGGGCCAGCTGTTGAGGGGAGCGAAGCGCTGCTGCCCGCGGCCGCCGCCGCCGCGGCCGTCGGCCGTGCGATAGGTGCCCGCGGCGTGCCAGGACATGCGGATGAACTGCGGGCCGTAGTGGCTGAAGTCGGCCGGCCACCAGTCCTGCGAATCGGTCATCAGCGCGAGCAGGTCCTTCTTGAGCGCGAAGTAGTCAAGCTTCTTGAATTGCTCGGCATAATCGAATTTCTCCCCCAGCGGGTTGGACCTGGTCGAATGCTGGTTCAGCAGGTCCAGGCGCAACTGATTCGGCCACCAGTCCCGGTTCGACGTGCCGCCGGCGGCGGCGTGATTGAACGGACACTCGATCTTGTCGGTCATTGCATCGGCTCCTTTTGTCGCACAGCCCTAGAAAGCGAAGCACGAGCAGCCGAGCGCACCCCATAAACTCCTGGGGTCCTGGACTGGCAGCGTGCTGCTCCAGGCGCGGATGTGATCGTGGCCGTGGACGCCGCAGGCGCTCGACGTATCGAGCTGCTGGCGGTGGACCCGCTCGCCGCGCTGTTCGGCCGAGGCGGCGGACCTGCCAAACCGGCGCACCGGCGACCAATCCGGCATCGCCGGCGGCGGCGGGGCGTCGAGGCTCGCGAAGATGCCTGCCGCGTAGACGATTCTGCCGCCGACGATCGTCAGCTCGGACACGATGTCGGCAATTACGCTCTCGGGGCACGCGAAATAGTCGCGGTCGGGGACGATCAGGTCGGCGAGCTGTCCCACCGCGATCCGCCCCTTCTTGCACTCTTCGTTGGAGAACCAGGTCGCGTTCTCGGTCCATAGGCGCAGCGCCGTCTCGCGGTCCACGCAGTTGCGCTGCGGGTAGATGCGTAGCCCCCCCACCGTGCGACCGGTGACCATCCACGCGAGCGACACCCACGGATTGTGGGACGCAACCCGTGTCGCATCGGTGCCTGCGGCGACTTTGAGGCCCTTCTCCAGCATGCGCGCGATCGGCGGTGTGGCTTCCGCCGCGCGCGCTCCATAGCGTTCGACGAAGTATTCACCCTGGTAGGCCATGCGGTGTTGCACGGCGACGCCGCCGCCCAGTGCCGCGATCCGGTCCATGGACCGCTCGGAGATGGTCTCGGCGTGGTCGAAGAACCAGTGCAGGCCCTCGAGCGGCGTGTCGCGGTTCACGCGCTCGTATACGTCGAGGGCCCGGCTGATTGTCTCGTCGTAGGTGGCGTGCAGCCTCCATGGCCATCGGTTCTGGACCAGGATGCGCACGACTGCCTCGAGCTCGGGTTCCATCTCTGGCGGCAAGTCGGGACGCGGTTCGCGGAAATCCTGGAAGTCGGCGGCCGAGTACACCAGCATCTCGCCCGCCCCGTTGTGGCGGAAATAGTCGTCGCCCTGCTGGTACTTCGACGATTTCGCCCAGCGCAGGAAGTCGTCCTTCTCGCCCTTCGGTGAGCTCGCCGGCCGCGGCCAGCTTCTCGATCACCGCGTAGTCCTCGGGATAGTTCTGCGACCCGCCGCCCGCATCGATCGCACCGGTGACACCGAGCCGGTTCAACTCGCGCATGAAATGCCGTGTCGAGTTGAGCTGATACTCGAACGGCAGCTTCGGGCCCTTGGCAAGCGTCGCGTAGAGGATGCCAGCGTTGGGCTTCGCGAGCAGCAGGCCGGTCGGCGTGCCATCCGGCCCGCGCACGATCTCGCCGCCGGGCGGGTTCGGCGTGTCCCTGGTGTAGCCGACGGCGCGCAACGCGGCGGCATTGAGGATCGCGCGATCGTAAAGGTGCAGCAGGAAGACCGGCGTCTCGGGGGCGGCGGCGTTGAGCTCGGCGATGGTCGGCAGCCGCTTCTCGGTGAACTGATGCTCGGTGAAGCCGCCGACCACGCGCACCCATTGCGGCGGCGGCGTGACGGCGACCTGGCGCTTCAGCATGCTCATGGCGTCGGCGAGACGGCGCACGCCGTCCCAGCGCAACTCCAGGTTGAAGTTGAGTCCGCCGCGGATGATGTGGAGATGGCTGTCGATAAGCCCGGGCAGGACCCGCCGGCCCTCGAGGTCGACAATCCTGGTCTTAGGACCCGCAAGCGCCAATATCTCCTGGTCGGTGCCGACGGCGAGAAAGCGGCCGTCGCAGATGGCAACAGCACTCGCGGTCGGCTGGGCTCGTACGAGCGTAGTGAACAGGCCGTGATGCAGGATCAGGTCAGCGGTCGTTTCTGGTTTGGTCATGTGCGTACCCCTGGTTCGGAATCGATGCTTGGTTGTGTTGCACGCTTCGCGTGCGAGCTTTGTTGGCCTCCACTTCGATCACCCGTGAAGCTTGCTTGCGGTCTGCGCAATCCTGCGGCCCTGGTAGCGGGCTCCATCGAGCTCGTTCGCGGTGGGAAGTCGCGATCCATCTGCGCCGGTGATCGTCGAGGGACCGTAAGGCGAGCCGCCGGTAATCTCTTCAAGCGTCATCTGTCCGGCGTGGCCGTAATCGAGGCCCACAACCACCATGCCGAAGTGCAGAAGGTTGGTGATGATCGAGAAGAGCGTTGTCTCCTGCCCGCCATGTTGCGTGGCGCTCGACGTGAATGCGCCGCCGACTTTGCCGTGCAATGCTCCGCGCGCCCAAAGTCCTCCGGCCTGGTCGAGGAAGTTCGCCATCTGCGCCGGCAGTCGTCCAAACCGGGTGCCGGCACCGATGACTATCGCGTCGTAGGTAGCGAGATCGTCGACCATTGCGATCGGCGCCACCTGATCGACCTTGTAATGTGACTTGCGGGCGATTTCCTCGGACACGAGTTCCGGCACGCGCTTGATGTCAACATGCGCACCGGCCTGCCGCGCCCCCTCGGCGACCGCATTCGCCATTGCTTCGATGTGGCCGTAGGAAGAGTAGTAGAGAACCAGAACCTTCGACATCGTCTTCTCCTTGATAAATTAGCGTTCGCGGCCCTGATGGCTCGACTCAGCCATTTGCCTGCCGACCTTCACGGATTCACGGACGCGCGCGCAGCCCGCTGACGTAGGCCGCCACTGCCTTGAGATCCTCGTCCGACCAGTTCTCCACCACGGCCTTCATCACCCAGGCATACGGGTTCTTGAAATCCGCGTGGTGTTGGTACGGTTGTAGCGAGGCATAGACGAAGTGGGCGTGCTGGCCGGCAAGCCGAGGGAACACCGGCGCCAGCCCCTCGCCGTTGGCACCGTGGCAGTACCTGCATGCAGGCGCCCCAGGCTTGCCCACCTGGTAGATCTGCTCTCCTTTGCGCGCGAGCCCGGCGTCGGCCGCCGTGTCGGACTTCATGGGCGCCAGCGAGGCGTAGTACGCCGCCACCGCTTCAATTTGCGCATCATTCAGCGGCCTCGCGACCGCGGCCATGATCGGGTTCGGCCTTTCACCCGAGCGATAGTTGCGCAGTTGCAGCGCGGTGAATCCACTCACCTGTCCCGCCAGCTTCGGGAACTGCGCACTCGGCGCGTTGCCGTCCAACCCGTGGCACGCCGAACACACCTGCGCCGCAATTTCTTGACCGGCGCTGATGCGGCCGGAGTCGGCCGCCTTCGCGTGTCCCCACGTGCCGGCAAGCGCCACGGCGATGCAAGCCAATGTGCGCTTTGCAGACATGGAATGGGCTCGTGCGAACGTCGTGAACTTGCCCCCATGCGGGATCAGATCAGCGGTCGCTGCTGGTTTGGTCACGGGCGTGCTCCGGTTGGGGGTCGATCCTGGCTTGTGCAACCTGCTCGTGACGCCCGGGCAGGAGGCCGAAGATATGCGGCATCCCATGCGACTGGCGCCAAGCGGCAGCGAGATGTGAGCCCTCCACCATGTGCTTGGCCACCGGGATGATCTGCTCGCCGACGAGGATGCCGAGCAGCCCGACCAGCGCCACCACGGGCGGCGCTGGCGATCGCACGTTGAGCAGGCCGTAGATGATGCCGACGAGAAGGCCGGCGCCGAGCGACAGGAAATAGACGCGCATATCGGCCACCCTGTGCGCCGTCTTACGCGTGCACCGGCGACAGCGCTTCGTGGAGCTTCGAAGTGCGCTGCGGCGCCTTGTGCACCATGGTGTATGCGTAATCGACGCCCATGCCATAGGCACCCGAGTGCTCGCGCACGATGGCCATCACCGCGTCGTACGTCTCCTTGCGGGCCCAGTCTCGCTGCCATTCGAGCAGCACCTGCTGCCAGGTCACCGGCACGACGCCGGCCTGGATCATCCGCTGCATCGAGAACGCCTGCGCCTCCTTCGAGGTGCCTCCGGAAGCGTCGGCGACCATGTAGATCTCGTAGCCGCCCTCCAGCATCGCCGACAGCGCAAAGGTGTTGTTGCACACCTCGGTCCACAGGCCCGAAACTACCACCTTGTTGCGTCCGTTGGCCTTGAGCGCATCGCGCACCTTCTTGTCGTCCCACGAGTTCATCGAAGTGCGCTCGAGCACCGGCTTGTCGGGGAACACGTCGAGCAGCTCGGGGTAGCTTTGGCGAGGGCCACGACGTTGTTCTTCAATGTCTGGCGGTCGATGGACTGCACGCCGAACGCCATCTGCGGCTGATGATCGATAAAGATGATCTGCGAGTTCTGCGGTGTTAGGACTTCGAGCTTCGGATTGCTCATGGTTGATCTCCTGAAGTTGGTGTGTCGGTCGGCCCTTGACGAACGGTGAAGGATCGACATTGATCCGGTCGCGCACCGTCATTGGGCCGTCGATGCACGCCAAGATAAGGACAAGACACACATAGCAAGCACACGCGATCGCATTCACAGCGCATGGTGTCGCTGCGGTGTCGGCCAGGCCTGGGGATGCAAGCAGCATTGCTCGTTTGGCGGCCTACCCTGCGCCTCGTCGAGCAACAGCGGAACTTTTCAGGTCTTCATGTCGCCGTCGAACACGACAACAGATCTCTTGTCTCCCGATTGTCCCGGTGCGAAACGCCAACGAGAGGAACGCGGGCCGCCGCGGTGTCCGTGATCCACAGGCCGGGTGGATGTGCGCTATGTCTGGGCGCGCATGTAGGTATGTGGCTATGCGACGTCCCGCAGCACGATCGATAGAGGTGGAGTTGCTACGCTCAACACAACGGGCAGTGAAGAGCTGATGATGCCTGAGCTAGCGCCGGGTGATGCCAGAAGAACCGAGTACCACTAGCGTACTCATGGTTGCAGGATGGGTTTCAAATCGCGACCTATTCACGCCGGCGATGTCGTCCCGATTTGGCACGCGAGGCACAATGTTCCCCCGCCGCAGCACTCGGTCAAGTTTCAAGCGTGGTGCGTCAGCAGAAGGATCTTCGAGGCCGCTTGACCGGAGTGACTTTCCATCCCGCCGGGGATGCCCTATGCAGGTCCGCCGCTACGGCTACGCGTAGCCGCACTGCGCGCGTCTCAACGGTCATGAATCTCCGACTTGAATCTTCGACTTGATCTCCCTGACCGCCTTCTCGAAGGCCGCCAGATCGCGCTTCGTTTGCTCCCGGTGCGAATCGCCCGAGTTTGTCAGTTCCTGCAGCTTCAGCTTGATCCTCGGCTTCGCTACGATCAGTGCGGCGATTGCGTTGATCTCGACGCTCGCTTTTGCGGCCTCGGCACGCGCCTTCATCACGTCGAGGTTCGCCTCGTCCATCGCCTCGGCCATCCTGATCTGAGAGGCGAGCCTGGCGTGCAGCGTCACCTGCTTCGTCGGATTCATATCACTACTCATGGTCCTCTCCTTTCGACTTCCGGATGTATCACCTGGGTTCTGTTTGCCACATCACCGCTGCTGCTGTGCCTCAGACGCGCGGTCGCCAAAAACACCTCTTGCAGAAAACTGCCGAATGCGCCGATGAAGCACAACATCGCCGCAAGAAAGAGCAGCGCAACCGGAAAAGACAGATTGAGCACGAGCAGATAGTCCACGAACAGGATCGCGATCACCAGGCAGATAAGAAGTCCTGCAATCGTGGTCAGCGCGATCACGCGATCGATCACCCGCGCCCGGCGCGACAGCATGGCAAGTTCGATATGGACACGCGCAGCGCGCGCCTCGTCCATTGTCTCCAGGCGGTCGCCCAGCAGCCTCGCCCGATCGACGATCCGGGCGAGACGGGAGGTAAATATCGAAAGCATGACCCCGATGCCGGAAAGCAGGAACACGGGCGCCACGGCGACCTGGATTACATGGGCCACGTCGGCGAAATGCGCGCCACTCAACAAGGATCACCTCGCTCACAATCCGAAGATCACGATCGTGGCGCTTCCCTGCAGGGGAATCGAGCCACCGCTGTTGCCGCTCGCGACCGCGACGTACTGCTTGCCTCCCTTGTCATACGTGACGATCCCGCCGGCGATCGGACCACCGGTGTTGAAGCGAGACAACTCCTTGCCGTTGCGGGCATCAAGCACCAGCAAGTTGCCATCCAGGTCGCCGGTGAGCAGCACGTTGCCTGCCGTCGAGGTGACTGCCGCATACATCGGCGTCGGGGATTTGACTCGCCAGCGCATTTTGCCGGTCGCCGGATCCACCGCGTTGATCCAGCCATGCCATTTGTCCACCGGATCATTCTTTCCCCATCCGTTCGACAGCCCGGTATACGGCACTGTCGCGACCCACTTGGGTGGGGGGCCCAGCTTGAACACCGTGCACCAGTCGATGGCGTTGACATAAAGCAGGCGCGTCATCGGGCTGTATGCGGGTCCATTCCATTGCACGCCGGCGACCGGGCATACGCGCACGCCCTCCGGGGTGACCGGCACCTCATGGTTGAGTTGCGTTGTCACGGGCAGCTTGAAAGCGAGTTTGCCGTCGTCGCGATTGACGACGTGCAGCACGCCGTCCTTTCCCGCGGCCGCTACCAGCTTCTTGCTTCCCGAGTCAAATAACGCCACGACCGTCGTATCCCAGTCGTGGTCATCGTTCGGCGCCAGTTGATGCCACCACTTGAGCTTGCCGCTCTGAGCGTCGAGCGCCACGACCGAATTGGAGAAAAGGTTGGCGCCAGGCCGCACGCTATTGTTGTAGTCGGGACCCGGATTGCCGACCGGCGTGAACAGCGTGCCGGAGTCGCGATCGAGCGCGAAGGACACCCATACTCCGCCACCGCCATGCAGGGCAGTGCCCGGCTTTTCCCAAGTGTTCGCACCAGTCTGATCCCCGGTCGGGGCGGTGTCGAAGCGCCACGCTTCGGATCCATCTTCGGCTTTGAGCGCGATGATTGCACCCTTGATGCCCCAATCGCTCCCGGCTTTGCCGATGAAGATCAGCCCGTTCCACACCACAGGTGCTGCGCCGATGCCCTCGCCGACAGACCAGTCGGCGATCTGCCGTTCCCAGAGGACCTCTCCAGTCTTCGCATCCAACGCGAACATGGCCCCGTCCTGTGTGCCACGAATGACCCGCCCATCGGCGATCGCTACGCCCTTGTTGGTCGCATTCATCTCCGGTCCGCGGGCGACGTGCTGATGGGTCCACAGTCTGCGGCAGTTGGTCGCGTCGATGGCGTACGTGCCAAGATGCGTAGTCGCATACAGCACGCCGTCATAGACCACGGGCCCCGCCTGGAAGGTGCCCAACTCTCCGAGCTGGGAAATGCACACCGGCTTCAGGCGCGCCGCGCTGTGAGCATTGAGCTGGGAGAGCCGTGAGTAGCGCTCGCCCCGATAGCCTTTGTTGTACATCAACCAGTCGGATGTGCTGTCATCTGCTCGGTCGAGTTCCGCTTGCGTGGGTCTGGTTGTACTAGGCTGTTTGACCGGGCCGGCCAATTCACCAAGTTGTACCGGCTCTGCCGGGGCGCTCGGGGCGGCGGCCGGTGCCGCATCCGACAGGACGAGCACGCGATTCATCGGGGAGTCCGCTGCCAGCTTGATCGTGCCGGACGCGATGCCATTCTGCGCGAGTAAGAAAGCGACGATGTCTGCGTATTCCTGGGGCGACAGCGAGTCGCCGTTGCCTTTGGGCATTTGCTGCCGCGTATAGGCATAGAGATCCGCCAGGGGCTTGCCATTCCACTTCGCAACAAATCCGGAGCCCGTGAGTTCCGGGGCTCCACCGCCTTTGAGATCGGCACCGTGGCATACGCCGCATTTAGGGACGTATTGCAAGTGTCCGTTCTGCGCCTGTTCACGGGTGTACCAGCCGGCGCCTTCGTCGGCGCATGCCAAGGACGCAGCGAGCGTCAGGGCGACAGCGCATCCCGGCAATCGAATAGATGACATTGCGAACACTCCTTTCATTGATACATAGTGGTCACGCGATCGAGTCGCGCGTGGGCGCTATATCCACTTCCGCCATCTCTGTGTCCTAGTGATCGAGCGCGCTCTTGGTTGAACTGCCCGAATCCTTCATCGCCTCATCCTCATGAGCACGATGGATGACATAGGCGCGGATGGCCTCGGCATCTTTGTGATCGAGGACGCTCTTGAACGGAGCCATGCCGGCATCCTTCATCGCGCCGTTGAGCACGATCTCGAACCAGAAGTCATTGCCGAGGAAGCTCGAAGCGCGCAGGTCCGGAGGTCCGGAACCGTGCCGCCGCCAACGGCGGACTCGCCGTGGCAAGCCGAGCAGTAGCGGCCGAAGAGGTCATTGCCATGAGCGATGGTTGCCGGATCCGCCGTCGAAGCAGGCGGATTTAGCACGAGCTTGTCCTCCGCAGGCAACGGCGGGAGGGTGGCCGTGCCGCCCACCTTGAATGCGAGCACGCGGCTCACGTTGCGCAGGTTTCCGGACATGGCTGCCAATTTCCCGGCCTGAAGCGAGAATGCCGAGCCCCAGCCTGCGACCACCGCGATGTATTGCTCGCCGTCGACTTCGTAGCTGACCGGACCTGCCATGACAGCGGTCTGCACATTGAACGACCATAGCTTCTTGCCGTTGTCCGCGCGGTACGCATTAAAATTTCCGGCCGCATCGCCTTGTACGACGATGTTGCCC
>WNFM01242526.1_pt1 | contig 22695 bp, 21 predicted proteins | sample 5400271 | NCBI WGS metagenome assembly WNFM01 (sample SAMN13153352, study PRJNA577476) | soil metagenome | isolation source: 60 cm saprolite on Douglas fir-dominated hillslope | place: USA:California | collected 2013-09-17
CAGACTCGGCAGGCCCCTATAACGGCGTGAGGTATTCATGGTCTGCTTCTTCTAACTCTGGTTCAAGTTGAGGCTCATGATCAATGCCGAATTCCTAATCATAATGACTAAAGAAATCCAATTGGCAAATCTCCAATGGGCTTCGAGATTTAGGCATTTGGCATTTGGAATTGGTCATTCTTTCGTCATTAGGGTTTAGGAATTCGTGATTGATCGTCCCCTCCTTCCCATGTGCGGGCGTTGCGGCGGCTGTAGGCGAAATAAATGACGAACCCAATGGCCATCCAGAAAACAAAACGCTTCCAGGCGGCCAAGGGCAATTGCAGCATCAGAAAGCCGCAACTTAGGATGGCCGCCAATGGCACCCACGGAACCCAGGGCGCGCGAAAGGGACGCGGATGCTGCGGACTGGTGCGGCGCAAGATGAGGATGCCCGCAGCGACCAGGATAAAGGCGAACAGCGTCCCAATGCTGCACACATCCGCCATCTCATCGATGTTGGCAACGGCCGCGACGCCAGCGACGCCCATCCCCGTCAGGATGGTAGGGACATAAGGGGTGCGGAATCGAGGATGAACTCGCGCTGCCCAAGCGGGCAGCAGGCCATCCCTGGCCATGGAAAAAAAGATGCGCGGCTGCCCGAGCTGAAAGACCAGCAGGACCGAGGTGGTGGCAAAGACCGCGCCGAAGGAAATGAGGGTGGCGGTCCAGGTCATGCCGCGTCCTGAGAAGGCCTTGGCCAATGGATCTGCAGCCCCGGCGAATTGCTGCCAGGGGAGCATGCCGGTCAGAACCACCGCCACCGCTACATAAATAATCGTGCAGATGATCAGGCTGGCAATCATGCCGATGGGCAGATTCCGCTGAGGCTCTCGGGTTTCTTCGGCCGCCGTTGAAACCGCGTCGAAGCCGATGAAGGCAAAGAAAATTGTTCCGGCTGCGCTGAGAATCCCCGCCCGGCCATTCGGAGCGAACGGCTGCCAGTTCTCCGGTTTGATAAAGAAAGCCCCAACTCCGACAAAAACAGCGATGATGGCGAGTTTCAGCACGACCATGGCCGTGTTGAATCCCGAACTCTCGCGGATGCCTCGCACTAACACCCAGGTTATGAGCGCCACGATCAGCACCGCCGGCAGATTGAAGATGATCGGAACGCCCGCGAGGCGCGGCGCATTCGTCATCGCTTGAGCCGCTCGCAACGTTGTTTCACCGAGCGCGTTCAAATCGCCGTGAGTGGCCGTGGTGTGAGCAATCAACGCCGCCGACTGCGTGGCCGAACGGTAATCCACCCCGAGCCAAGCCGGCCAAGTGATGTGAAAGCCTTGCAGGAGGCTCTGAAAATAGTTGGACCAGGAAATGGCCACCGCCACGTTCCCAACGGCGTACTCCAGGATCAAGTCCCAGCCGATGATCCAAGCAATCAATTGGCCGAGCGTCGCGTAAGCATAAGTGTAAGCCGAACCTGCAACCGGCACCATGGCGGCAAATTCCGCATAGCACAAAGCTGCGAACCCGCAGGCAATCGCCACCAGCACGAACGACAAAATCAAGGCTGGCCCTGCCCCGGTGTGGCCGCCTCCCCCCGCCGCCGCCGTGCCTACCAATGAAAAAATGCCCGCTCCGATGATGGCGCCCACGCCGAGAGAAGTGATATGCACGGGCCCCAAAGCGCGCTTGAGTTGCCTCTCAGGGTGCTCCGTATCCGACACTAACTGGTGGAGCGGCTTGGTGCGGAAAAGGTCGCGGAAGGCCATGCTTACCGCTCCAGCAGTTCGTGATCGCGCGTAACGGCATCGTTCATCTGGCGAATCCTAACCCCTCCTCAGCTTTGGCTCAACCAAGAACGCTGTAGGATCCGTAGGAGTGTTGTGTCCGGGGGGCCGGGCGGCTACCAAACTTTGTCTCGTACGAGACAAAGTTTGGTAGCAGTCGTTTCGCGGTTACCTGGGGTTGTTCTCGTATCCAGCACCGAATATGGGTCCACGGCCGTGGGGATTGACGCCAGAGGGAATCGGCGATAGGTTGGTTTTGAAATGATGATTGCACCGACAGCCAGCCCACTGAACACGACGCCTAATTTCCGTATTGGAGATGAGCGCCTCATCAAGGTCACAGCCAGCGCGGCCAAAAAAGTCAGGACTCTCTTGGTGAAGCAGGGGCGGGAACAGGGCGTCCTTCGAGTGGCCGTGGTGGGCGGAGGTTGTTCCGGACTTCAATACAAGATGGATTTGCAGGATGGTCCTGCCAACCGTGACTTCGTGGTGGAAACAGGCGGGATCAAAGTGGTGGTGGACCCCAAGAGCGCCCTTTACGTTACGGGCAGTGAATTGGATTACCTCGATGCCTTGCAGGAAGGCGGGTTCAAGGTCAAGAACCCGAATGCGGCGACCAGTTGTTCCTGCGGCGAAAGCTTCAGCGCGTAAGTTTCCAAACACCGGGATTCAAACCACGAAACACACGAAACACACGAAAAATGGACCTTCTCCGGAGGGAAGACTTTTCGCCCATTACGAGGCCAGCTTGGTAGTACGAAGTCCGTACTGTTTCGTGTATTTCGTGTATTTCGTGGTTCCATCTGCTCTTTCTGGGCTTAACGATTGGACCTCCCTGCCTTGAAACACTGCGGCGGCTCATCCGGCCATGACTGACCACTTCGCTCTTCTGAACGAGCCACGACGGCCCTGGCTTGACCCGAACCTGCTGAAGGCGAAATTCCTCGAGCGGTCTGCTCAACTGCATCCGGATCGTGTTCATGGCGCTTCCGAGGAAGAACGCCGAAGCGTCAACCAGCGTTTCCTCGAATTGAATTCCGCCTATAACTGTCTGCGCGACCCGAAATGCCGGCTGCGGCATTTGCTCGAATTGGAGTCGGGGGCGAAACCGAAGGAGGTGCAGGAGATCCCTGCTGAGACCATGGAGCTGTTCCTGGAAACCGGCCAGCTTTGCCGGCAGGTGGACGCTTTCCTGACGGAGCGGGCCCAGGTGGCTTCGGCGCTCCTGAAGGTGAAGATGTTCGAGCGCACGCAGGAGTGGACTGACAAATTGAACGCGATGCTGAGAGCGATCAACGGAAAGCTGGCAAGATTGGACGAGGAACTGAAGGAAATGAATTCAGCCAGCGGCCCGCTTCCCTTGCAGCGACTCGAAGGGGTCTATCGTGACTTCAGCTACCTCGCGCGATGGGCCGCACAATTTCAGGAACGGGTGGCACAATTGTCCTTTTGAAAACGCTCCTGCTGCTCATGGTGTGCTGCTGGTGCAGCCTGGCCAACCGGTCCCCGGCGGCGGAAGGCTGGCAGGAGGCCTTGCGCGGGATGCCCCTTCACACGGAGACGGTCCTGAACAGGGACAATAGTCTGCCGATCCTTCTGCGCGCGTTCCAGTCGAACGCGGTTGTAAAAGCTTTGGTGGTTCTGCCGGCAGTCTCGGATGATTTTTATCTCATCAACCGGCATCAGCCAAAACTGAACCTCAAAGCCGCGAACCTCCTCGCGGCGATTACCGCTTTGACCAACGCCACGGCGGTTCGGGCGGCGTTTCAAGCGCCACTTCTGGTGCTGCACCTCGATCGGGACCAACTCCGGCCCGCCGTTCTCATCAAGCACAAACCCACTGCCGAGAGCTTGTCGCATGAGTGCCGCCTGCCACACGCCCTATTCATTGATGCCCCTTGGCAGCAAGTTCAGCCCACCTTGCGAAAGGCTTTCCAAATGCAAATCGGGCCCGAGGCTCAATCCATGGCCACCTGGCATTTCGCCCGCCATAACCTCGCCGCCTGGAATCTGGCAGATTCGGATTTGCTGGCCGCCCTCACTCTCACGGCCAGAACCACGGTATCGATCCAGCGGCATCGTCTCGTCTGGAAGGAAGTGCCTCACTGACCCGGCAATAACAGCCTCCCCCAAGGGCGCGGCATAATGCCGCCTCCGCTTGGTAAACAAGAGTGCTTGTGAATCGGGCGGCCAAGCCGAAGCGATGCGTGACGCGGCATGAATACCGCGCTCCAGGCACCAAGGTTCGTCTTGGTTAGCAGCTCGCTGCTCGACAGTTTTAATCGCGCCCGTGGTCCCGCCCACCGCGTCTCAAAGCCCGCCAACGGGACAAAACGGCCCAGATAATTGAGCTTTTCGGTGTGTTCCCTCCCTTTCTGCTTTCTGTGGCTTGTCATTCTCCTGGCCGTTTGCCCCTCTTTCGAGGCTGATTGAAGTGTTTTCTGGCAATTGCATGGAACTGGCCAGGTCCTTGGCATCGGGTCTGCTCTACAAAGCACCATGACAACAGTACAGAATTTCGACAACCGAATTGATGTATTGCACTCCGCTTGCTTCATCATGGGGCAGGTATCTTGTCCTCTCCTTACCCTACCTTTCCGCGCTGGGGCCACGCCTTAGCGTCCTGCTGGAATTGAGTTGTATGTCTGGCGGCCTGTAAAAGGGTCGCCAGATTCCTCTTTCTGGTTTGGACACTTTTGTCTCAAATCAAGACATCGCCGCCCCGAGGGCCAGACTGCCATTGAATTAAGGAATTGGTTGAGGAAAGCCGCACGATTCCCCCCTCTTCCTCCCGCCGAGGGAGGAGAGGGAGAGGATTTGCGCTCTTGGCGTCGCTAATTCAACGGCAGTGCCATCGTATTTCCAGCAATCCAGCCTGTCGTCCAGGCTGCCTGAAAGTTGAAGCCACCGGTGATCCCGTCGATGTCGAGCAACTCACCCGCGAAAAAAAGTCCGGGACAAATCCGGCTCTCCATGGTTTTGAAGTTCACCTCGCTGAGCCGCACGCCGCCACATGTGACGAATTCCTCTTTGTTCAGGCTCTTGCCGCTGACCGGCAGTTGAGTTCGGAGGAGTTGCTGCGCCAAGTGATGCTGGGCGGGGCGCGAGAGGCCGGCCCAGCGGGTATCTGGCGCAATCCCCGCAGCCAAGACGAGTTTTTCCCACAAGCGGCTCGGCAAAGAAGGGAGGGGAGTATTGACAATGAGTCTCGCGGCCTCGGATTGGCGTCGGGACTGGAGCTGGGCGGCGATCGCTTCGGCGCTCTGGTCCGGCAGCCAATTGAGTTGGAGGGGAAACTCATAAGTGAGGCTGTGCAACGCTCTTGCCCCCCAGGCCGAGAGCCGAAGGATCACCGGGCCGCTCACACCCCAATGGGTAATGAGCAAGGCCCCGCGTTCCTTCAGTTTGGTGTCCGGCACCGATGCCTCGACAGATTCGACAGAAATCCCGGCCAACTCCCGCAACCAGGGCGTGGTAACGTGAAATGTGAAGAGCGACGGGACGGGCGGTTCCAGCGCATGGCCGAGCGAGACGGCCAAGTGTCCCGCAGCCAGCCCGCGGCACCCGCCCGTCGCCAAGAGCAGCCGATCACAAACGAGTGTTTCCCGATCGGCGAGCCCAAGTTCAAAACCTCCTTGCGCACGCCGGACGACTCGCTCGAGGCCGCGGTTTGCCAGCAGTTTTACCCCCGCCCTCCTGGCCTCGCGCAGCAGGCAATCAATGATGGTCTGCGAGGAATCACTGAGCGGGAACATCCGCCCATCCTTCTCGGTCTTCAGCTTTACCCCTCGCGCTTCAAACCACGCGACCGTGTCCCTGGCCTGAAAGATTTGGAAAGGACCCAACAGAGGGTGCGCTCCGCGTGGATACCGGATGGCAAGCTCAGCCATCTCGAAACAGGCATGAGTGACGTTACAGCGTCCACCTCCTGAAATTCGGACTTTGGAGAGGAACTGCGGCCCTTTTTCGAGCACGGTCACGTCGGACTCAGGCGCCGCCGCCGCACAGGTAATAGCCGCGAAAATTCCAGCCGCGCCACCACCCGCCACGATAATCCGCTGTGAACTCATCCGCATGAAATCGCATGAAACTCTTTTGCTTGCAAGACGGAGTGAGGATAACCTCCTTTCGTTATGTCCGACTCTGTTTCGCTGCCCCATCGCCGCCGCCCGCGCTACCCAGGGAGAAACCCGCGCCGTTTCGATGAGAAATATAAGGAGCACGAGCCGGCGCGTTATGCGGACACTGTGTCGAAAATTCTCGCCTCGGGCAAAACGCCCGCCGGCTCTCACCGCCCAATCATGGTTGGCGAAGTCCTCAAAGTCCTCGCGCCGCAACCTGGCGAACTCGCCGTCGATTGCACGCTCGGTTATGGCGGGCACGCCCTGGAGATCCTGCCCCGCCTGCTGCCCGGCGGACAGCTCCTCGGCCTCGATGTCGATCCCGTCGAACTGCCGAAAACCGAGGCCCGGCTGCTCGCCCTCGGTTTTGGTCCCGAGGCATTCACCGCCCTTCACATCAATTTTGCCGGCCTCCCGCAGGTTCTGGCTGGGGCTGGAGTTTCGGGCGCCGACCTGGTTCTCGCCGATTTGGGAGTATCTTCGATGCAACTCGACAATCCGTCGCGCGGTTTCACCGTGAAACACGAAGGCCCGCTCGACATGCGCATGAATCCGCACCGGGGCCAGCCCGCTTCCGCCTTGCTCGAAAAAATGCGGCCCGACGCCCTCGCCGCGCTGCTGGTGGAAAATGCCGACGAACCGTATGCTGACGCTCTGGGAAACGCGCTGGCTGGCCGACGCTTCGCCCGCACTACTGAGCTTGCGGCCGCCATTCGCGCCGCTCTGCCGCACTCGAGCAACGATTCCCGCGAGCTCTCCATCCGCCGCGTTTTCCAGGCCCTCCGCATCGCCGTGAACGACGAGTTCTCGGCCCTCGACACGTTTTTACGACTGCTTCCTGGTTGCCTGAATCCTGGCGGGCGCGCCGCCGTTTTGACCTTCCACTCCGGTGAAGATCGGCGTGTGAAAAAAGCCTTCGAGTCCGGCCTCCGCGACGGCTCTTACGACGAAATTGCCCAGGAGGTCATCCGTCCCAACGCGGACGAGCGTTACTCCAATCCTCGTTCTGCGCCCGCCAAACTTCGTTGGGCCCGCGCCGCAGCTCGGCGGGAATAGAATCTTCGCCCCAGCCGTCATTGGGAGCGCGGCCTTCAGGCCGCTTCATCGTGTAAGAGACGTGAGACAGGTGACTATTCATAGTTCCGTACCAAATCGGACGTTGATGCGGCGTAAACGCGCGTAAACGCCGCGCTCCGGTCGAGCGATCGGCCTGCGCCAACCACCAGGCGGGACGCCTTCTCCACTACGCCATCTCCACAAAATTCCGCAACAACCTCAGGCCGATGTCCTGGCTTTTTTCCGGATGGAACTGCGTTGCAAATACGTTATCGCGCCAGACCGACGAGGCAAAGTTCCCACCGTAAGCCGTGCGCGTGGCCACGATGGATGAATCCTCCGGTTGGGGGAAAAAACTATGTACGAAATAAACGTAACTGCCGTCGGCCACGCCTTTGAAAAGAGGGCAGTCCGCTTTGGCCAGTTCAATTTGGTTCCAGCCGATTTGAGGGATTTTCAACCCCGGCTGCTCACGGAACCGGACCACTTTGCCTTTGAAAATCCCCAGTCCGGCAGCGCAACTGTTGAACTCCTCGCTCTTCTCGAACAGCGCCTGGTAGCCTACGCAGATGCCGAGGAACGGCCGCCCCGACGCGATGAAATGTTTCACACCCTCCGGCAACTCCTGTTTTTGCATGGCCGTGACGCAATCATCGAAAGCTCCCACCCCGGGCAACACTGCCGCCCGCGCCGTCTTCATCCCCTCCGGGCGAGTAACCAGACGCACCTCCGCGCCCACCTTGCGCAGGGCCTTTTCCACGCTGCGCAAGTTGCCGGAGCCATAATCGAGCAGAGCAATCATGCCTGAATATGCCCAAAGCAGAGCAACGTTTCAAGCAAGCAACCAGATCGGCCAAGGAGCGCGTTTTCTTGGCTTGATCTCGTTTTCCATCCAATTATGCTTTCGGCGCCGTTGAAAACATGCGTGAGTTGTTCTGAATTTGATTCGCCGGGAGGCATCAGGCCGTAACCATTCAGCACAACCACGGATGCACACTAATTGACACGAATGAAAACAGCCGAGTTGATCTTTTTATTCGTGTTTATTCGTGTCCATTCGTGGTTAGATCTTTTTTGGTTGCGGCCCCGTCGCGCTATGTCTATTCGTGGTTCCCACGGCCTGATCGCCCTTGCGGCGATGACTTTGGTACTCGCCGAGGGGCCGGCGAGCGCGGAGAATCTGAAAACGGAGAGCCGGACGCCGTACCTTCACCATATCCCGTTGCGCGATGCTGAGGGGCAGATTATCTCGCTGCCGGCGGCTTTCGATGAGCAGGGCAAACCGCAGGAGGCGCGTGCGAATCCGTATTCGACAGCTCAGACGTGCGGCCGCTGTCATGAATATGAGGCGATTGGCCGGGGCTGGCACTTTAACGCGTCCAAAGGCAGCGCCAAGCCGGGCCGGCCAGGTGAACCGTGGATTTTGACTGATCCGGCGACGCACACACAGATTCCAATTTCCTATCGGGGCTGGGCAGGCACGTTCAAACCCGCCGACATTGGGCTGAGTGATTTTGAGTTCCTCATGAATTTCGGGCATCACCTGCCGGGCGGTGGCGCGGGCGAGCCGGAAAAGATCGATCCGAAGGACCCGAAAACGGCCCGCCTGGGCGTGACCGGAAAAATGGAGATCGATTGCCTGCTGTGTCACGAATCGACCGGCCATTACAACCACGAGACCCGGTTTAAAGCGGTGACTTTCCAGAATCTCAAGTGGGCGCCTTCGATCGGCGCCGGCTTGGGGACCTTCGGCGGGTTCAAGAACGCCAAGGCCATCGCTGATGCCCTGCGGCCAGACCGGCCAGCGCCGACCAATCTGCCCGCCATCAAGTATGATCGGGCGAAGTTCGACGCGGACAACAACGTGGTCTTCCAAGTGACGCGGAGGCCCTCGCCGAACGCCTGCTATTATTGCCACACGAGCGAATCGCAACTGGGCGATGCGCGCTGGCATTCGGATGGGGATGTCCACATCCGTGCCGGCATGGTATGCATTGATTGCCATCGAAACGGTGTCGATCATGCAGTCGTGCGCGGATATGAGGGCGAGGTCAAAGATAGACCAATCACTGCGGACATGATCGAATTGCGGATGAAACTCCTCCACCGCGATAACGCAAGTCTCAGTGATGAGGACGCCAAAAAGCTGGCCGACCGCCAGCTCAAGGATGAGTTGGGGTTAGTCGAGACACTCTCGTGCCGGGGTTGCCATTATGGGACGAAGCAAGCAAACCAAACCATAGCACAACTGGGCGGGCGCCTGGGGTCGCCGCATCCGATTCATAAGGGGATGCCGACGATCCATTTCGAGAAGCTGGCCTGCACCGCTTGCCATGCCGGGCCGTTCCCCAGCGAACAGGCGCACATCGTCCACACCTCCCTCGCGCACAAGCTGGGCCTGCCAGGACCGGCGCGGGGCGAGAACACCGCGCCAATGATCGTGCAACCGGTCTTCCTCCGCGGCCAAGATGGGCGGATTGCCCCGCACAAAATGGTCTGGCCGAGTTTTTGGGGCTGGCGGAAGGACGGCCAGGTGACGCCGTTGTTGCCGGAGGAAGCGGCTAAAACGGAGAAGCTCCCCGCGCAGCCAGTGGAGGACGTGGCGCGTGATCCTTACAACACGAAGCCTCTAACTGAGGCGCAGATCCAACCGGTGCTGGAAGCTCTGGCGGCTGACAAGTCCAAAGGCGAAGCGGTGTTCATTGCAGCTGGCAAAATATATCGGCTGGACGGCGGCAAGCTCAAATCGGAGGAACACGAAGCGGCCAAGCCTTACGCCTGGGCCCTGGCGCATGATGTTCGTCCGGCCAATCAGGCGGTGGGCGCCCGCGGCTGCGCGGATTGCCACTCCAGCGATATATTTTGCCAGCTGCAATGAACACGTCGAACCGAAGGCCGGAGTGAACAAGGCTATGTGGGAATTGCGCGGAGACAACCGGGCCCTGGCTTCGACGTTCGCCTTCACGTTCGTCTTCCGCCCGATGCTCAAATACATCAGCTTCGGCTCCGCGCTGGTTGTCGTTGGCGTGCTGCTCAACTATGGCCTGCTGGGCCTGGGAGCAATCACCGCCAAGGGCCGGCCCAAACCATCACCGGCCAGCGGAGAAACCAACCGACTATGACAACCAGCAACGCGGCTCCAATGAAATCGAGCGAAGGCGGCCAGAGTGCCCCGGTCAGCAGCCGGGCGAAACTGGCTTACCTGGCGATGTTGATCGGCGGAGTGGTGTTGGCGGCGACGGGCATCGGCACATTTGTCCTCGGCAAAACCGCGATGAGCGGGTGGGTGCTTATGGCCCATGTCTCGGCTGCGCCACTTTTCGCGATCGGGCTGGCCGTGGTGGCATTGACCTGGGCAGAGCGTTGCCGTTTCGGAATCAGTGCTTTGGGGGAATCTGCCAAGGTGAAAGCGCTCCTCTGGTTGATTCTCCTCTCCGGATTGGTCGTGATCCTCTCCGCCGTCGTTCCCATGACGCCCTTGTTCGGCACCAGCGGGCAGCATACGCTCTATTTGACGCATCGTTACAGCGCGATCGTGCTCACCGGCGCGGTCGTGTTGCACTCGCTGACTCAGGCCCGATCATCTGTCAAAATGAGCAAACCAAGCCCCAGCGGCGCGTGACAGGGCCGAATAACTTCCTTGAAGTTCAATGGAAGGATGCATGTGAGAGACGCGCGCATTTACAAGGTGGGCCAAAAGTGGTAGGAGTGCGGCATGGGATCGAACTCAGGCGCTGCGTTGCTTTGCGGATTGCTGCTGATGGCTGCCACAGCGTCGCCAGCTCCGCCAGCCATTTCGGCGGTTTCTTCCGTGACCCCCCCTCCGCCGTTGCGTGAGTTTCGGGGAGCCTGGGTGGCCACAGTGGGGAATATCGACTGGCCTTCGAAAGCCGGGCTGACCACCCAACAACAGAAAATGGAGTTGCTGGGAATCCTCGATCAGGCGGTCCATTTCCGTCTCAACACCATCATCCTCCAAGTCCGCCCAGGCTGCGACGCCGTTTATGCGTCGTCTCTCGAACCCTGGTCGGAGTATCTGACAGGGCAAATGGGCCGGGCGCCGGCCCCGTTCTACGATCCGCTCGCTTTCGCCGTCGAAGAGGCGCACCGCCGTGGCCTGGAGTTGCATGCCTGGTTCAATCCCTTTCGCGCCCATCAAGCCAAAGCCCGTTCTTCGATTGCGCCCAACCACATCAGCCGCACCCATCCTCAATGGGTGAAGCATTACGGCTCACAACTCTGGCTGGATCTGGGCCAGGAGGAGGTCCTCGATTATTCACGCCAGATCATCCTCGACGTGGTGAAACGCTACGACATCGACGGCGCGCATCTCGATGACTATTTTTATCCCTATCCGGAGAGGGACGCGCGGGGAGAGCCGCTGCCTTTTCCGGACTGGGCCAGTTGGAAGCGTTACACCACTGGCGGAGGCAAACTCACACGCGAGGATTGGCGGCGCGAGAACGTGAATCGGTTCGTCAAACGTCTCTATGAAGCGATCAAAGCAGAGAAAGCGTTTGTCAAATTCGGCGTCAGCCCTTTTGGCATCTGGCGTCCGGGATTTCCCGAGCAAATCAGGGGCTTGGACGCCTATGACAAATTGTTTACCGATTCCCGCCAATGGCTGGCACAAGGCTGGCTGGATTATCTTGCGCCGCAACTTTACTGGGGCATCGAACCCAAGGAACAAAGCTACCCGGTGTTGCTCAAATGGTGGACGGAGCAGAACCCCAAGCACCGGCACCTCTGGCCCGGCGACTCCCCCGCCCGGATTGGCCCGGACCGCCCCGCTTCTGAAATCGTGAGCCAAATCAGCCTGACGCGCCAGCAACCCGGTGCGGGGGGCAACATTCACTGGAGCATGGCCACCCTGATGCAGAACCGCGGTGGCATCGCTGACCGGCTGCTCAATGAGGTTTACACGCAACCGGCGCTGATCCCCGCTTCCCCCTGGCTGGCAGCCGTTCCACCGGCCGCGCCGAAGCTCTGGGTGGACGGTGCTTCAAAGACCGGGACGAAACTATCGTGGCTCTCCACCAACTCGGAGCCAGCGTGGCTCTGGCTTCTGCAAACAAAAGTGAATGGGGGCTGGGTCACGGAGATTTTTCCCGGCCAGCGGCGCGCCCACCTTCTCAAGCCAAACTTGCTCACGGAGATGCTCGCCCTCACCGCTGTCGATCGCTGCGGAAATACTGGGCCACCCACGATTTGGGAACTTTTGAAGCCTCCGAAGTGATTTACAGTTTGCTCATTCGCGCCACATACGCCCCATCGACTCCATCCGCAAACGGCAGCAAGGCGCGCTCCTCCTCAAGGTGAAACCCGGGATGAGCCGCCAAAAACTCATCTACCACCTGCCGGTTCTCCTCCGGCTCCAAGCTGCAAGTGCCATAGACCAGCATTCCGCCCTGCTTGAGTTGGGGCGCCGCCTGATTGAGGAGGACCGATTGTGTGCGGTGGAGGCGGTGGAGTGCTTCGGGCCGGATGCGCTTGCGCAGATCGACCCGGCGGCGCATCACACCGGTGTTCGAGCAGGGAGCATCGACGAGGATGCGGTCGAATTCCAGATGGCCGGGCCCCTCCGATCTCGCCTCGAGGAGCGCGGATCTCAGTCCGCTTCCCTCCGGACCGGGGATCCCTCCGACAGTATCACCGAACTCGCCAGAAACAATTCCGTCCCCGCATGGCGGAGGAGTTGGGAGAGGGACGGGAGTCAAACCCGTCTCCACGCAGCTTACGCCCAGCCGGGCACAGTTTTGCCGCACCAACTCCAAGCGGGCCGGGGAGATGTCCTGGGCCACGATGCGGCCCGTATTTCGCATTTGCTGGGCGATGAAAGTGGTCTTGCCGCCCGGCGCGGCGCATAGGTCGAGAATGCTTTCCCCTGGCTGCGCGTTCAGCATCTGCACCGCCAGGAGCGTGCTCGGATCCTGGACGTAAAACAAACCTTGCTGAAAGCTTGGAAGAGTCGCGAGGGATGAGTGTGATTTCAGCTCAAAAACCAGGACTTCCCCGGTCCAGTTAAAATGCGCCGCCGAGCACTGCACCCCCTCCTCCTTCCACAGGGCGGCGAGTTTTTCCGGGCTGGATTTAAGGGCATTCAGACGGGCATAGGAAGGAGGCGGAGTGTTGTTCCACTCAAGCAATCGCCTCATTTTTTCATCGCCCCACCGTGCCCGCCACCGATCCACCAACCACACGGGGTGCGAGTAGGCGAGGGCCGGTTGGGCGGTTCTAAGCTCCTCAAGCGATTTCTCCGTTTCACTCCTTTTTCGAAGGCAGCCGCGCAGGGTCGCATTGATAAAACCGGCTTGCGGTCCAAACCCCAGCCGTTTGGCGATTTCCACTGTCTCATGGACGGCGGCGTGGTTCGGGATGCGTTCGAGCCAAAAAATCTGATACAGCCCGAGCCGCAAAAGAATTTGCAGGCCGATTTTTTGAGTCCGCCCGGCGGTTTTTTGGGCGATCAGCCAATCGAGGGCGTCCTGCCAGCGCACCACGCCGTAGGTCAATTCCTGCGCGAGGCGGCGGTCTGCAGGCATGATGGACGTGCCGGCCAGCTCGATTTCGAGCAGGTTTTCCACGTATTCCGCTTGCTCGGCATGGCGCCTGAGAACGCGGACGGCAATTTCTCTTGGTTTTTCCACAGCAAAGGGCCATAATACCAGCCGGTGAAATACGGGCGAGCCTTAAGTTTAAAATATGAGAGAAGAGTTTGAAAAGCTGGTTGCGGCCGGCAAGCTGGACAGACAACACATCGATGCGCTGGTGCATCTCACCACGAACGGTTTTTGTCTGCACCGCAGTTGGGGTTTCGACAGAATCAAGACGGTGGATACGGTGTTTGCGCGGTTCACAATCGATTTCCGCGGCAAGACGGGCCACACCATGGACCTCGGCTTTGCTGCCGAGTCCCTCCGGCCCATCGACCCGAACCATGTCCTCGCCCGCAAGGTGTCCGATCTCGAAGGGCTGCGGCAAATGGCGGCCCTGAACCACTTGGACCTGATCAAGCTGGTGTTGCAGAGTTATGCCGGCAAAGCGACCCTCGATCAAATTCATGCGGTGCTCGTGCCGGACGTCATTCGGGATGATTGGAAGAAATGGTGGGAAGTGGCCAAACGGGAACTCAAAAAAGACGGGCACTTTCTGGTACCCGCCAAAAAATCCGAGCCGCTCGTTTATCAAGCCCAGGAAGTTCCTCTCCAGGACCGGCTGGTTTCCGATTTCCGCGCCGTCAAGGGCCTCAAGGCCAAAATCAACGCTGCTTCTGAGGCCCTGAAGAATTTTCCGGATTTGCCCGACCGGCAGGTCGCCGCCGCCGAAATCGTGACCGCTTTGAATGCCGACATCACCACCCATCAGCGGACCCAGCCCGCGGTGGCGTTGGAAGCGATTTTCATGCGGGACGAAATCCGTCAGGCCGCCGGGTTGCCCGCCGCTGAAGGGGAGTTGAGCACACGGAATATCTGGTCGCAAGATCTGCGCCTGGGGCAGCTTTTGGAACTGCTCCCAGCCTCCAAGCACAAACATGCCTTGCAATCCTTCAAGGAATCCAATCCGCCCCTCTGGCATCAGGCGCTGCTGGCGACGTTGAACCAGGTTTCGGCCAAGCTCTGCGGCGAATGCGCCACGCTCCTGATCCAGGAGGGAAAACTCGACCCACTTAAGGAAGCTCTGGCTCGCCTCATTAGCCAGCATCAAGCGAGCGCCGAATTGCTGCTCTGGCTGGCCAAAGAGCGTTCCGACAGTTTTGCGGACATTCTGGGCCCGGAAGTCTTTCGGGCGATGCTCACCGCCATGGAGCGCGACCAGTTCAACGAGCGCAGGTCCAACCGCCTACGCGATTTTATCATTGATGATGAAAGCCTGTTAGTCGAACTGATCGGTTCGGCGGACCTGGAGGTAATCAAGGACCTCACCCGTGCGCTCCAGCTTTCACCTTGTTTCGACGACATGGATAAACGATCCCTCCTGGCCCGCATCGTCAAGAGTTACCCGGCCGTCCAATCACTCATCAGCGGCGAGCAGACCAAACAGGAAAGCAACCTCGTCGTCTCCTGGGAGAGCCTGGAAAAGCGCAAGAACGAATACAATGAGTTGGTGCAGAAGAAAATTCCTGCCAACTCGAAGGAAATCGCCATCGCCCGCAGTTACGGCGATTTGCGGGAGAACCACGAATACAAAGCGGCCAAGGAAATGCAGAAACTGCTCATGCGGCGCAAGGGGGAGTTGGAAGGGGCGCTGGTGCGGGCGCGCGGCACTGATTTCACCAATCCCAAAACCGACGCTGTTAGCATCGGCACTTGCGTCCAGGCCACCGAGCTGATTGCCCAACACCTGGAATCATTCACTATTTTGGGGGCGTGGGATTCCGAGCCAGAGAAGGGCGTGATCAGCTACCTTTCCCCCATGGCCCAGGCGCTCTTGAACCATAAGCCTGGCGAAGAAGTTGATTTCGAAATGGATGGCGGCGCTCACAAACGCTATCGCATTGACGCGATCGCAGCGTACAAACCACCCGCCCCATAGTGGGGCTAGCGTCTCGCCGGCCTCTTCGGGCCTCTCGCCAGTTTAAATGTTCGTGGGCGAGACGCCCGGTGGGGCAGCCGGGACGGCTGCCGCACTATGCCCCTCGGATGCGCTTCCAGTTGCAATAATCAGCCGCTCTTTTATACTCCGTGCGCGTGGCCCAGAGTGAACCCAGTCTGTTATTGTTGATTCCGGCGTACAATGAAGAGAACCGGCTTGAACCCGTGCTGCGGGATTACGCCGGGTATTTCCAACGCCATTACACGGGCAATTTTCAGATGGTGGTCGTGCTGAACGGTTGTGTGGACGACACCATCGGAGTGGTCCGGCGGGTGGCCAAGGAATATCCTACCATCAGCGCGCTGGAATTTCCCGGCCCCATTGGCAAGGGCGGCGCGCTCATCGAAGGGCTGAAGCTGGCCCCTTTGGGCGATTTGATTGGGTATGTCGATGCGGACGGCGCGACCGCTCCGCCCGCCTTCCACGATCTCGTCCGCCGGATGGATGGCGTCGATTGCGCGATTGGCTCGCGCTGGCTGCCGGGAGCGGTGCTGCATGAGGCGCAGTCTCGCAAACGCAGGTTCGCCAGCCGCCTCTTCCATGCGGTCGTCGAGTTCTTTTTTTGGATGGGCATTCGCGACACACAATGCGGGGCTAAAGTCATGCGGCGGGCGGCCGTGGAACACATCCATTCTTCGTTGCGGCTGGCGGATTTGGCCTTCGACATCAATCTGCTCTATTCGCTGAAAAGGGCGGGCTTCAAGGTGGTCGAAGTGCCCACGGAGTGGACCGACAAAATCGGCTCGAAGGTGTCCTTCAACTTCAAGACCTCTTTGAACATCCTCCTCTCCATCGTGCGGTTGCGCCTGCTCTACTCGCCAATTTACCCGCTGCTCCGTCCGCTGCGCCCATTGGAAACGTGGATCTACACAAAGCTCAACGCTCCTGTCCCGCGAAGTGGGTCGGACGACCGGAAGCGGCCGGAGCGTTGAAGCGTTGAAGGGTTAGAACGTTACAGCGTTGAACCTAAAACCGGCGATTCAAACCACGAAATACACGAAAAATGAACCAATGGTCGAAAGAAGATCGTTCACCCATTCCGCCTTCGCTCTGAGCTACGGCGCGACTAACGGTTTGACCGCGCCGGAGCAGAGCGTAGGCGGGTCGGTGAGGACCTCATCGCTAACAGACCCTTTTTCTTTCGTGTGTTTCGTGTATTTCGTGGTTCCAACTGCTTTTTTTAGGTTCAACCACCCCCTCCACGCTCGCCAGAAACTCCGGCGCCCTCCGCGCTTTCGTCCCTTGTTCAAACGCAAACGCCAGCTTCAGCAGCACCGGTTCGCTGTAAGCGCGTCCGAAAAATGAAATCCCCACTGGCATCCCCGAGACAAATCCCGCCGGCACCGTGATGTTCGGGTAACCGGCCATGGCTGCGGGCGACGTGCTGCCCCCAATGCCACGGTTGCCATACACCAGGTCCGTCAGATGCGCCGGGCCACTGGTGGGAGCGACCAGCGCATCGAGCCGGTGCTCGCCCATGATGGCGTCGATTCCTTCGTCCCTCGACAGACGACGGCATTTCTCCCGGGCCTCAAGGTAGGCCTTTTCGGTGAGCGGCCCTTTGGCTTCCGCCTTGAGCATCGTTTCCTGGCCAAAGAAGGGCATCTCTTTGTCCCGATGCCGTTCGTTGAACTCGATGATCTCCTTGAGATTATGAACCGGCGCGCTTGCGCCGAGCTCGGCCAAATAGGAATTCAGATCGGCCTTGAACTCGTAGAGCAACACTTCGAACTCCGCGCCTCCGAACTTCCCGTGCGCGGGAAGATCGGCTGGATCAACCATCTCCGCCCCCAGTTGCCTCATTTTCGCAACCGCGGCCTCCATGATTTTATCCACCGCTTCATGGCTGCCGAAGTATTTTCGCGCCACCCCCAGCCGCGCTCCACGCAGCCCGTTTGCCTCCAAAAACCGCGTATAATCCCGATGGCCTATGCGCGCGCTCTCCAACATTGCGGCATCGCGCACATCCTGGCCCGTCAACGCGCCTAGCAGGATGGCCGCATCCCTGACCGTTCGCGCCATTGGTCCCGCCGTGTCCTGGCTGTGGGCAATCGGAATGATTCCAGCCCGGCTGACCAGCCCAACCGTCGGCTTCAACCCGACGATCCCATTCACCGAGGAGGGAGACAAGATCGAGCCGTCCGTTTCGGTGCCAACCGCGACGGCGCACAGATTCGCCGCCACCGCCACCGCCGAACCCGAGCTTGACCCCGAGGCATTTCGATCCAGCGCGTACGGATTCCTGGTCAAGCCTCCCCGTCCACTCCAACCGCTGGTTGAATGCGAGGAACGGAAGTTCGCCCACTCACTCAGATTCGTTTTTCCGAGAATCACCGCGCCTGCCTCGCGCAGTTGTTGCGCCACAAAAGAATCCCGCGGTGGAATCGATCCGGCGAGGGCCAGCGAGCCAGCCGTCGTGTTCATCCGGTCGTGCGTCGCCAGGTTGTCTTTGATCAACACCGGGACACCGTGCAAAGGGCCGCGGACCCGCTGCGCCGCCCGCTCCCGATCCAAGACCCGCGCAATCGCCATTGCCTCCGGATTGATCTCGATGACGGCGTTCAACTTTGGACCATTCCGATCGATCCCCTCGATGCGGCTCAAATACTTTTTCGCAAGCGAAACGGCGCTGAGCTTGCCCGATTGCATCCCGGATTGCAGTTGCGCAATCGTCGCTTCGTCCAACTCGAACGGCTTGACCCGGCGCGCCCGCGCCGGCGGATGGCTCGCCGTCGCCACCCCCGGCAGCGCCGTCGCCGCCAAACCTCCATACGCCGCTACCCGCAAGAAATCACGTCTGTTCATGAGGGCGAAGGTATTTAATTCCTTTGCGCTCCTCAAGGTCGATGAGCAGGCCGGCGGGGGTAACGACGAGCCTGTTTCGGAATCCCGCCAAGGGGCGCATCGGATGACCGTGTTAGGATTAAGGTTGAGATTGAGATTGGGATTGCGACGGAGCCAGGGGGGCCACGTCCACCCATACCTTCAGGGTGTGGCGTTCGGCGCCGACGGTGACGCCACGCAGGGGGCTGACGTCGTTGTAATCGCGGCCCCAGCCGAGGGTGATGTGTTGCATGGAGGGAAATAGATTGTTAGTCGGGTCCACGTCGATCCAGCCGAGGCCCGGACAGTAAAACGCCACCCAGGCGTGCGAGGCGTCCGAACCCACGAGTTTGGAATGTCCCGGGGGCGGCAGGGTTTCGAGATAGCCGCTCACGTAGCGGGCGGGCAGGCCGAGCGCGCGCAGGCAGGCGATTTGCAAGTGGGCGAAGTCCTGGCAGACCCCTCTCCGGTTTGAAAACGAACTCCTGATGGATGCGCGTGGTCAGGTCGGTGACCGCTTCAAGAATCGGGCGTTGCGGCCTGAACGAGGGCGCGGCGTACTCGGTGAAGGGCGGGGCGACCGGAACCAGCGGCGAAGCAAACGTGAATTCTGCTGCCTCCAGCACGGACGCAGTCCGATCGGTGCGACAGAGCCCGCGGACGGCTTCCCAGCGCGGAGTTTCGGCGGCGTCGGGAATGAACGTTGGCCCCACCGCCACGAGGCTTCGGGAAGTTACGCTCAGGCGTCGGTGGGCGCGTTCGATGGTCGCGAAAGTGGTGTCGTTGCCAAAGTAGTCCAGCCGCTGGCTGAGGATGGCCGGCGGCGGGTCCATTTCGATTTCGTGCGCGAGGCGTTGCTGTCGGGACAGCGGGCGCGGCGAAAGGCGCATGAGGTGATGCGAAACGGTCACGGGCGCGTCGTAGTCATAGACCGTGGTATGCGTGATTTCGAAGCGTTGAGCTTTCATCTCAGTTCACCTGGGGAGTCACGTGGCTGAAGAAGACGTGGGTCACCAATTCGGATATGCCGTTCATCTCGGCCAGGACCCGACCCAGAAATTCGGCCGTGTCCGAAGCCTGCCTCTGCTCAAACCCCGATGACTGGTAGGCACGAAGCTCGGTTTGCAGTTGCGCGACGCGGCCCCGCAGCGATGCAACTCCCTCCCGATGCGCTGCTTCCGGCAGGCCGAGCGCGTGGTCTTCGATGCGCGCGAGTTGGAAGGCCAGTGAACGCGGATTCGTGGGTTCGCTCACCAGCAGGTGGAGCACTCCGGGCACGCTGGCCTCGGTGAAGTAAAGGCGGCGATAGGTCATGACACTGTCTGAGATCTCCAGGGCTGGTTCCAGCAACCGCTCGGTTTGGTCGCCCGCCACGAGCACGGCCCGGAGCAGTTGCGCGAGGCGGGCAGCGCGTTCGAGACGCCGCCCGAGATCAAGGAACACCCAACCGTGGCCGCGCGTCATGTTTTCCATCTCCATCCCGCTAAAGGCTGCCAGTTCGAGCACGAGTCTGTTCAGCATGGACGCGGCATAGACCAACGGCAAGCGGCCCGGCCTTTGACGCACATCCGGCTCCAGCCGGTTGAGGATGCGCCAGGTGTCCGCGGAGAGCCGATAGCGGACCGAGAAGGCCGCGAAGTGAATCCGCCCGAGCAGAGCCCGCACGCCCAAGGTGCGATCCTCCTGGTAGAGTACGGTGAGGATTTCCTCCTGCAAGGCCTCGCGCGGGTTGGCCGAGTCGTCAGGCAGGCGCACCATGTCCAACCGCGCCAGCATCGCGCCCAAGGCACGGATGCGTTCGCGGCTCCCAGCGGCGGTGTCGTCCGACAGCCGCCCGACCGCGCAACGAGCCGTCCGCACGATGTGCTCAAGGCGTTCCGCGTAACGGCCCAGCCAGAAGAAATTGTCCGCCGTGCGGCTGGGAAGATCGGACGGCGTTCGTTCCATGGCTGGGGGCAGCGTCGGCACAGCCTGCGGCAATTCGGCGCCGTCATCCGCTTCTGGCAACACCCAGACCTCTTTGCTCAGGCCGCTCAATGGGACGGGGGAAGAACCCAGCTTCGGCTCGTCCACCACGCGGGCGATGCCGCCGGGCATCACTTGGTAATCCTCGCCATCGAAGCAGACGAATAGCCGTAGAACGAAGGGCCGCGATTCGGCGTGATCCTCGGCCCAGACCGGCGCGCAGGAGAGCTGCACTTCCTCCTGCCCGACGAACTCCTGCGAACGTTCGGATATCTGTTCCAGCAAGGCGGCGCGTTTGGCGGCGGCCAATTCGGAGGGCCTGGCGACTCCGCCCCCCAGGGTGAAGGCGGCGCGAATGCCCAGCTCGTCAAAGTGTTCGCGAACGTAGGCCAGTTCGCGTCCTTGCCCGCACCACCAGGTGGCGACGGAGGGCAATTGCAAATCTTCGCCCAGCAGGTGCCGGCACAAGCTCGGCATGAACGGGAGGAAGGCCGGGCTTTCCACCAGGCTGCTGCCGAGCGCATTGATCACCGCCACCCGTCCGGCGCGGGTCGCTTCCACCAGACCCGGCACGCCGAGCAACGAGTCGCCGCGCAATTCGAGCGGATCGCAGAACGCATCCGCGACACCTCGAAGAATCACGCCCACTTCGCTCAAGCCTTCGAGGGTCTTCAGGAACACGCGGCGTTCGCGCACCGTGAGGTCATCGCCCTCGACCAGCGTGAAGCCGAGCAATCGGGCGAGGTAAGCATGCTCGAAATAGGCCTCGTTGCGCGGGCCAGGCGTGAGGAGGGCGATGGTCGGGTTTTCTCCGAACCCGGAGGCGAGCCGCCTCAAAGTTTCCCGGCGCCGCCGAATCGAATCAATAAACGGACGGGGACGAACCGCTTCGACCGCTTCGGGAAGAACCCGGGAGAGCACGGTTCGGTTTTCCAGCATGAACCCGATGCCCGGCGGGCTCTGCGCACGGTCAGCCAGCACCCACCAGTGCCCGTCGGGCGAGCGCCCCAAATCGACGGCATAGGTGTGCAGGTAGCTGCCCCCGGGGGCTGCGCCGGCCTGGCAGGCGCGATGGTAGCCGGGGTTTGCGTAGAGCAGCGGGGCGGGGATGAAGCCATTGCGCACCAGGCGTTGCACGCCGTGCAGATCGTGGAGAACCAGGTTGAGCAGGCGAGCCCGTTGGATGACGCCTGCTTCGAGTTGCCGCCATTCCTCGGCGGAGATGACCAGCGGCAGCAAATCCAAACGCCAGGGTTCATCGAGACTCAGGCCGTTCTGAGTGACGAAACAGGAGACGCCGTGCTCCCGCAGGATGCGGCGGCAATTTTCGGAGCGGGCCGCCAGTTCCGGAGCGGCCAGGCGTTCGAGGGATTCTGCAAGCGCCTGCCAATGCGGGCGGGGAGCGCCCTCCTCAGTGCAGGCTTCGTCCCAGGCGCCATCCGCGCTTCGGCTCTTTCCGAAAAGCAACGAGGATGACAAGGCGGTTTCATTCGGTTGACTCATGCTGCGGGGGTGAAATTAACACGTCAACCCATGCGCAAGTCGAGCGTGAAGGGGAAGTCTTTGTTTATGGGCTCGGGAGGCGCGGTGTACTTCCCTTGATGGTGGCCATGAGTGAAGAAACGACCGAGACGCCGGCTCTCTGCTTCATAGGCGTTGATCGGAAACGTCGAAGGGCTGAGGCCGCCGGGGTGGACAACGTGGTATTGGCAGCCCCCGAGCGAACGGCCATTCCAGGTGTCAAAAAGGTCAAACGTGAGCGGAGCGTGGATTCCGATCGTCGGTTGCAAGCACTCGGGCGGCTGCCACGCGCGGTAGCGAACTCCGGCGACGCCTTCACCGTTGGCGCCGGTGGGGTGCAGAGGGATTCTTCGGCCATTTACAGTGATAGCGAAACGGTCGCCGATCAAACCGCGGGCTTTGACCTGAAGACGTTCGAGCGAGCTGTCCACGTAACGCACGGTGCCGCCGCCCCCGGATTCTTCTCCAAGGACGTGCCACGGTTCGAGCGCGGTGCGAAGTTCGACCTGGACATCGCGCTGCGCGAAATCGCCGATGCGCGGGAACCGGAATTCCAGGTGCGGCGCGAACCAGTCGAACTCGAACGGATAGCCAGCGTCGCGGAGGTCGTGGATCACGTCCCTGAAATCGGTTTCGCAAAAGTGCGGGAGCATCCAGCGGTCGTGGATGTCGGTGCCCCAGCGGATGAGGTCGTTGGTGTAAGGCTCCCGCCAAAACTTGCTGACCAGCCCGCGCAGGAGCAGATGTTGCGCAAGGCTCATCCTCGCGTGAGGGGGCATTTCGAAGGCGCGCATCTCGACCAGGCCAAGCCGCCCGCTGCTGCTCTCAGGTGGGAAGAGCTTATC
>WNFM01083014.1_pt1 | contig 22688 bp, 20 predicted proteins | sample 5400271 | NCBI WGS metagenome assembly WNFM01 (sample SAMN13153352, study PRJNA577476) | soil metagenome | isolation source: 60 cm saprolite on Douglas fir-dominated hillslope | place: USA:California | collected 2013-09-17
GGTGAAAGCCGACGGCTACGGCGCCGTCGACTTCGCGCGGCTCGCAGAATCGATCGATCAGATCGGGTTGGTGTACACCTTCAAGGCCAAGCCCAAGGCAGACGACATTTTCGACCCCTCGTTCCTGCCGCCCGCCGACGAGCGCAAGGTGCACTGAGCTCGTTGCAACGCGCGTTACTGCCCCGATCCGCTTGCCCGCACGGCAGCAATATTGGGCGCAGCCCCGCCCGCCTTCACCTCCAGCTGCGGCCGCAACGCCGCCGCGATGTCGTCGGCGAGTTCCTCGAGCGCCACGCGGTTGCCGCCTTGACGCAAATAAATCCCGCAATAGAGCTGGGGCAGTTCGGGAAGCGGCGCGTCCTCCCAGATCGAGAGCGACGTCTGCTGCACGCGGCTGCGCGGTAGCACCATGATGCCGAGTCCGGCGAGGACCGCCGCCTCCAGGCTGGCGATGCTGCGCGAGGTGAACACGAAGTCGCACTCGCGGCCGATGCGGTGAAGCGCGTTCACCGCCGTGTAGCGACAGGAGCAATCCTCGCCGAAGGACACGAGCGGCACCGGCCCGACGGGGTCGAGCTGCGTCGCGTCGCTGCGCACCCACACCGCTTGGTCGATCCACAAGTGCTGCGCTTCGATCGAGGGCTTCGAACTCGAAATCGCAACCGCAAGATCGATGTCGCCTTGGCGCAGCCCGCGCAGCGTGTTCTCAAAGCTTGTTACGCTCGCCGCAAAACGAATGCCCGGCCAGCGCTTGCGGAACCGCGCCAAAGTCGCCGGAATCCTCGTTCCGGCGAAATCGCCAGGCATGGCGACGCGCACGGTCTGCGCCGTCGGCTGCCCGCCGCCAAGCTGCGCGATCTGGTCGTTGATCGACAGCATCCGGCGCGCGTGAGTGACGACCATCTCCCCGCGCGGGGTCAGGCTCACGCCGGGAGCGCTCTTGTCGAGGAGCTCGTAACCAAGCAGGAATTGCAGCCGCTTGATCTGCGCGCTGACCGCCGGCTGGGTGACGCCGAGCGACTGCGCCGCTTTGGTAAAGCTGCGCTGATCGACGACGAACACGAGCGTCCGTAAAAGTTCCGTCGGGATATTGACCATGCCCCCTCGCCGTTCTTGCGCGTCGGGCACCGCCTTGCCCGTGAGGCCGACCACCGCCGCCCCGGTTGGGGCCAGCGGCGCAAGCGCATATTCGCACTGCGGCCAATGTGTGCTCAACTGCCGACAAGTCAAGCGCAGCAATAAACGTTGTCAGCGCGTCCTAAATCGGCAAATATTGTGTCATCAATCGATCGTAGACATGCCGGTGCAATACAATCATTGCGCACAAACGCGTTTCATCATCTCCCCGCAAAACTCCGCGACGGCGCGGCGACGGCCGATCGCCGCAGCGGTGACCGTCCGTACCCGCATTGCGAGCAGGAGGCGTTGCGTTAGAGTAAGGCTGCGTTCGCGCAGACGCAGAGTCCCGCCTTTGCCGATGTCGACCGCATGAAACTCATTCGACTCTACAGCCGCGTGCTCGAACTGCTCGGGCGCGAGGCCCGTTTGGGCTGGACGCTCGCGGTCGCCAACCTGGCGCTGGCTTCGGCGATGTTCGTGGAACCGGTCCTGTTCGGCCGCATCGTCGATACCCTCGCCAATGCCCAGGCGCGCATGTCGCAACTGGCCTGGCGGGACTTGATGATGCTGGTCGGCGCCTGGGTCGGCTTCGGTCTCTTCATCATCGTCTGCAGCACGCTGGTGGCGCTGCATGCCGATCGCCTGGCGCACCGCCAATACCAGGTGGTGCGCACGATGTTCTTCGAGCACGTGCTGCAGCTGCCGCTGAGCTACTACACCGGCTCGCATTCCGGACGGCTGGTGAAGGTGATGATGACCGGCACCCAAACGCTCTGGAGCCTGTGGCTATCGTTCTTCCGCGAGCACTTCGCCAGTTTCATTTCGCTCATCGTGCTGCTGCCGCTGACGCTGTTCATCAATTGGCGCTACGGGCTGATGCTGATCCTGCTGTGCGCCGTGTTTGCCGCGGTGATCGGGCTGGTCATCTACAAGAGCGAAAGATTGCAAAGCACGGTCGAGGGCTACTATTCCGACGTGGCCGAGCGCACCACCGATACGCTCGGAAACATCGCCCTGGTGCAAAGCTTCGCCCGCATCGAGATGGAAGTTTCAGGAATGAAGAAGATGGGCGAAGAGGTGCTGAGAGCCCAGATCCCGGTGCTGTCCTGGTGGGCGGTGACCACGGTGATCACGCGCACGGCCACCACGCTGACGATGTTGTCGATTCTCGTGCTCGGGGTCTGGTTCTATCTCCGCGGTGAGACCACCGTCGGCGAAATCGTCATGTTCATGAGCTTCGCCGCGCTGCTGATCAGCCGGCTCGAACAGGTCGTCCATTTCGCCAACGAGATCGTGATGGACGCGCCGCGGATCGCGGAATTCTTCGAGGTGCTCGACACCGAGCCGGCAGTGCGCGACCGCCCCGACGCGGTGGATCCCGACCGCATGCGCGGCCTGGTGGAATTCAAGGACGTCTCATTTTCCTATGACGGCAAGCGTCCCGCGGTCGCTGATCTGACCTTCACCGCGCTGCCCGGCGAAACCGTCGCCCTTGTCGGGGCGACCGGCGCCGGCAAATCGACTGCGCTCGCTTTGCTTCACCGCGCCTTCGACCCGCAATCGGGCATCGTGCGGATCGACGGCAGGGACATTCGCGCGCTCACGCTCGCAGGCCTGCGGCGCAACATCGGCGTCGTGTTCCAGGAAGTGCTGCTGTTCAACCGCTCGATCGCCGAGAACCTGCGCGTGGGCAAGCCCGATGCGACCGACGACGAACTGCGCGCGGCCTGCGAGCGCGCCCAGGTTCTCGACGTCATCGAGCGCCTGCCGCAAGGCTTCGACACCAACGCCGGCGAACGGGGGCGCCTGTTCTCCGGCGGCGAGCGTCAGCGCCTGTCGATCGCGCGGGCGCTGCTCAAAGATCCTCCGATCCTCATCCTCGACGAGGCCACGAGCGCGCTCGACGCTCTCACCGAGGCCAGGGTCCAGGCCGCGCTCGCCGAGGTCATGAAAGGCCGCACCACCTTCGTGATCGCGCACCGGCTCGCCACGGTGCGCAACGCCCACCGCATCCTGGTGTTTGCGGGCGGCCGTATCATCGAGACCGGCACCTTCGACGAGCTCATGCGGCTCGGCGGTCACTTCGCCGAGCTCGCCCGCAGCCAGTTCTTGGCGGGTGAGGTGGCCAAGAAGCGGCACGAGCCCATGAGCGGCGAGCCGGTGGAAACCTAGCGGGCGCGGTCCGTGCTGCCTTCGAAAGCGAGCAAAGCGTGGTCCCGCGCGGCCGAGCATCCGCTCACGATCGTTTTCGTCTTCGCGCTCTGCGTCCGTCTGATCAATCTCGCGCTGCTGACAGGCCGCGACGCCTTCTTCGCGGAGCAGGATGCGTTCGGTTACTGGGCGCTCGGCGCCGCGCTGGCCAAGCCCGACACGTTTTGGCCCACGCTATTGTCGCTGACCGACCGCATGCCGCTCTATCTCTTGCTGCTCGCGGGCGTCCAGCATGCCTTCGGCGATCTCCCCCGAGTGGTCGCGCTCGTTCAGGCCGTGATCGACGCCGGGACCTGCACGTTCATCGCCGCCCTCGGCGCACTGATCTCCCCGCTCACCGGATTGATCGCCGGCGTTCTCGCCGCGCTCTCGGTGACGCTGGTCGTATTCAGCACCCAAATCCTCACCGATTCGCTCTTTGTTTTCTTCTTCACGCTGATGCTGCTCGCCGGCGCGCGTTTCCTGCTGCGCCCGACGATGGGGCTCGCCCTGGGAGCCGGCCTCGCCGGCGGGCTCGCCCTTGCCACGCGGCCCGCCGTCGCGATGCTGCTGGCGGCAGCCGTGCCGATCGTCTTCGTCATTGCACTAGTGCGGCGATGGAATGTTGGCCCGGCGCTGGCAGCCGCGCTGCTCTTCGCCCTCGCCGCCGCGGCGCCGATTGCCCCGGTGCTGGCGCGCAACGCCGTGCGTTACCACAGCCTCAGCGTGACCTCGCAAACCGGCGATTACTTGGCGTTGTGGATCGTCCCGCTGGTGACCGAGCGCGCCGATGGCACGCCTTACCAAGCGACCTTCGATCGCATGGACGCTCTCTATCGTCAGCAGGCCGGCACAGAGAGCAATCCATTCCGGCGCTCGGCCATCGCCTCCGGCCTGGCGTGGCAGGAGATGGCCCGTTTGCCGCCGGCGGCTCTCGCCAAGGCTTGGCTTGAAGGCGCGGTGGTGAATCTCACCGCACCGGCCCTGCTCGCGGACCCGCGGGTGCGGGCGCTGCCCAAGCCCAGCTTCTACAACACGCCCGGCGCTGGCCTGTGGCAGAAGGCACGGGCCTACCTCTTCGATGATCCCGGGCGCTACCAGCTCCTGCTCATCCTCGGCCTCGTCGCCATGGTGCCCTTCCTCGTGCTCGAGGCCATCGGCTTCGTCATGCTGGCGCGGACGTTGCCGTGGGCGGCGATCTTCGCCGGCGGCGTGATCGCCTATTTCCTCCTGCTCAACGGGCCGGTGGCGACGCCCAAATATCGCTTGCCGATAGAACCGGTATTGATCGTGCTTGCCGCGATTCCGCTGGCGTGGATGGCGCAACGCCGCAAACGCGTTGCCGCCGCCGCTTGAGCCTAATTCCAGCGCGGCGGCGCTCGAGACGCCCCGACGCCGCGCCGCGCACGATAAAGCGCTATTTGATCCGTTCGAGGATGCTCACGTAGTTCGCAACCGCCGTGCCGCCCATATTGAAGATGCCGCCGAGGCTCGCATTCCTGACTTGAATGTCGCCGGCGGTCCCCATGAGCTGCATGGCCGTGAGCGCGTGCATCGACACGCCCGTCGCGCCGATCGGATGACCCTTGGCCTTGAGCCCGCCCGAGGGATTGACCGGCAAGGGTCCGTTCTTCTCGGTAAGCCCCTCGGCCACGGCGCGCGCGCCCTGTCCTTGCGGGACCAGGCCCATCGCCTCGTATTCCATCAGCTCGGCGATGGTGAAGCAATCGTGGGTCTCGACGAAGGAAAGGTCGGAGAGCGCGATGCCGGCGCTCGCCAGCGCGCGCGTCCAGGCCTGCGTGCAGCCCTCGAGCTTGAGCACGTCGCGCTTCGACATGGGCAAGAAATCCTGCACGTGCTCGGCTGCGCGGAAGGCGACCGCCTTGCCGAGCTTGAGCGCGGTTGCGACGTCCGCCAAGACCACGGCGGCGGCGCCGTCGGAAACGAGCGAGCAGTCCGTGCGCTTGAGCGGACCCGCCACGCGTGGATTCTTTTCGCTCTCGGTGCGGCAGAACTCGTAGCCGAGGTCCTTGCGAATCTGGGCATAGGGATTGCCCACGCCGTTCTTGTGGTTCTTGGCGGCGATGCGCGCCAGCGCGTCCGATTGATCGCCCCAACGCTGGAAATAGCGCGCGGCGATCTGGCCGAAAATACCGGCAAAACCGCCGTCGATATCGGCTTCTTCGCGCACGTAGGATGCCTTGAGCAGATTGCGCCCGATCTCGGCGGCGGGCGTCGTCGTCATCTGCTCGGCGCCGACCACGAGCACGATGCGGGCAGCCTTGGCGGCGATCGCCTTGAGGCCCTGATGGACAGCGGCCGAACCGGTGGCGCAGGCGTTCTCGACCCGGCTGGCGCGTTTGAAGCGCAGCTCCGGCGAGGCCTGAAGCACCAGCGCGGCGGTAAAATCCTGGGCCGAGAAGCCGGCGTTGAAATGGCCCAGCACGATTTCGTCGACGTCGGCGGCGGCGATCCCGGCATCGGCGAGCGCCTGCGTCGCCACCCGCACGATCAGACCCTCGAGCGTCTCGCCCTCGAGCCGGCCAAAGGGGGTGTGGGCCCAGCCAACGATGCAAGCGGTCACGGCGGCCTCCTGTTATTCCGAGTCGATAGGTGATTTGCGGTCATTGTGTTGGAAACGCAACAGTTGTGCAGCCCCGTCCTAACCTGCCGAATTTTGGACGTTTTCTCTTACCATGTACCGTCGCCGCGGGCATGAGCGCGTCACGCTTTGGCTTTTCGCTTTTGCCTTTCATACGCTGTCGGCTTAGACAGACCCTTTCCGCCTGTGGAGCGTTCCCCAGCCCCGCCCAAGGATTCGGACCCCAAGCCGTGAAGTCTTCGATGCGATCCTCAGTTGCGCGTACGCTGATGTGGGTGGGCATCGCCTGCGCCGCAACCGCACTCACGGTGACCCGCACGTGGGCGGAAGCGCTGCTGGTGATCGAAGCCGACAGCGGCAGGGTTCTCTACGCCCAAAACGCCGGCCAAGCGTGGTATCCCGCCTCCGTTACCAAGCTCATGACCGCCTATGTGACGCTGCGCGCGGTCAAGGAGGGCCGGCTTGCCCTCGACACGCCGCTTACGGTTTCACCGAACGCGGTGGCGCAGTCTCCCGTGAAGATGGGATTCGGGGTCGGCACCGTGGTCACCGTCGACAACGCGCTCAAGATGCTGATGGTGAAATCGGCGAACGACATGGCGGTCGTGCTGGCGGAAGGCGTCGCCGGCTCGATCGAGAACTTCGCGGGCGAGATGAACGCCAACGCGCGCCACCTCGGCATGATCCAATCGAGCTTCGTCAATCCGAACGGCCTGCCTGCCGACGACCAAGTTTCCTCCGCGCGCGACCTCGCCATCCTGGCGCGCGCGCTCATCCGCGAACTGCCGGAATACGATTACTACTGGCACCTCCCCGGCATCCGTATGGGGAAGATGGTGCGGTGGAACTACAATACCCTGATCGGCCGCTATCCTGGCGCCGACGGCATGAAGACCGGCTTCATCTGCGCCTCCGGCTTCAATCTCGTCGCCTCCGCGACGCGGAACGGCAGGCGGCTGGTCGCCGTGGTGCTGGGCGCTCCATCCTCCGCCGCCCGCGCGTTGAAGGCGGCGCAACTGCTCGAGCGCGGATTCAACACCAACAGCGGGCCCTCCTGGCTCATGCCGCCCTTCGGCACGGTGGAATCGGTGCAACCCATCGCCGCCGCCCCGCCCAACCTGCGCGACGAAATGTGCGGGGGCCACCGCAAGCGACCGGCCTCCGAGGATGAGGACGATCTTGCCGTCGCCGGTAACAATCCGGAGACGCCCTACGCGGTCTTCCTCGCCAGCCTGCGCCCGGGGAAAGCCAAGGGCGCTGCGCCGCAAGAGGTCAAGATGGGCGAGCCGGTCCTCGTCTATACCGGCACCAAGCCGCCGGCGCCCGGTGCGCAGGCGGCGACCGAATCGAAGCCGGAGAAGAAGAAGGCCGCCGCAAAGTCCAAGTCGCCGGCGGCAAAGGATGCCACCAAGGATGGCGGCCAGGACGGCGCATCGTCGACGGCGGCCGCATCCTCCGCCGATGATGCCGCGCCAAAAGCAAAGCCTAAAGCACGCAAGGACGCCGCCAAGGACGGCGAGTCCGCGGCCGCGGCCGCATCCGGCGATGGCACCGCGCCGAAGCCGAAGCCCAAGAAGCCGGCGCCGAAGCCTCCGCCCATGGTCGTCACGCCGGCCGACCAGAGCTCGCAAGCGAAATGACTGACACGCCGCGCTCGCTGGGCCCGGCGGACCCCATTCCCCTGACGGTGCTCACCGGCTTCCTCGGCGCCGGCAAGACCTCCCTGCTCAACCGCCTGCTGAGCGACCCCGCGCTCGCCGAAACCGCGGTGATCATCAACGAATTCGGCGAAATCGGCCTCGACCATCTGCTGGTCAAGCCGATCCGCGACGGCGTCGTACTGCTGCAGAGCGGGAAGAGCTGCTGCGCGACCTCGACAACGGCCGCGCGGTCTTTCGCCGCGTCGTTCTGGAGACGACGGGGCTCGCCGACCCCGCGCCCGTGCTACAGACCACGATGGCGCATCCCTATCTCGTCATGCGCTACCGGCTCGACGGAGTGATCGCCGTGGTCGACGCCGTGAACGCTGCGGCAACCCTCGATGCGCACATGGAATCGGTCAAGCAGGTCGCGGTCGCCGATCGCATCGTGCTCACCAAGACCGATCTCCTCACCACGGCGCAAGGCCGGCGCGACCGCGAGGCCCTCACCGCGCGCCTACACCTGCTCAATCCCGCCGCGCCTGTCCTCGATGCCGCCGCGAACGAGGCAACGCCCGAGCGCCTGCTCGCCTGCGGCTTGTTCGACCCCGCGCGCAAGCATCCCGACGTCAAGCGCTGGCTCGCGGCCGAGGCCTATGCCGACGCGGATCATCGCCACCACGGCCACCACCACGACGTGAACCGCCACGACGAGCGCGTCCGCGCGTTCTCCTTCGCCAGCGAAGCCGCGATGCCAGCCGCCACGTTCGACATGTTCCTCGACTTGTTGCGCTCGCTGCACGGTCCCAACCTGCTGCGCCTCAAAGGCATCGTGAAGCTTGCAGAGACGCCGGCGACCCCCGTCGTCGTTCATGGCGTGCAGCACGTGTTACATCCGGTGGTGCAGCTGCCGCGCTGGCCTGACGGCGATGAGCGCACGCGCATCGTCGTGATCGCCCGCGATCTTGAGCCGTCCGCCGTGCGCGCCCTGTTCGACGCTTTCCTCGACGCCGCAGCCCCCGACCGGCCCGACCGCGCGGCGCTGCTGGACAATCCGCTCGTGCCCTTCGGCGGGCGCGATCGTTAGCGCTTTCATGGGCGCTTTTGACGCGCTTGCCACCTCCAAGGCGCTGCCCGATGCTCCGCGCGGCGCGAACGCGACCGCCGCACGGGACCAGTCATGAGTTTGATCGAGCGCTTGACGGCGGACTTCACCACCCTCAAGGGCGCCTTGCGCACGCTGAGGATGACGACGCCGATCGCCAAGAACCCGACCCGGGTCTTTCCGCAGGTCGTGCTCGAGCTCGCCGACACTTACGGCGACGCGCCGGCGCTGCTGTCAGACCACGAGCGCTTCAGCTACCGGCAGCTGGCCGAACGCTCCAACCGCTACGCACGCTGGGCGCTGACGCAGGGCATTCGCAAGGGCGACACGGTCTGTCTGATGATGCCGGGCCGGCCGGAATTCCTGGCAGCATGGATCGGCATCACGCGGGTCGGCGGCGTGGTTGCGCTCATCAACACCCACCTCACCGGGATGGCGCTGGCCTATTGCATCAACGTGGTGAGCCCCAAGCACATCATCGTGGCTGCGGAATTGTTCGAATCATTGCAGGGCGCGCGCGCGCAGATCACCGGCGCTGCCAAGATCTGGCTTCATGGCGACGCCAATGCCAACCTTCCGCGCATCGATCGCGAGATTGACGGCATTCCCGGCGATGCGCTCGCGGCCGCGGACCGCCCCGTGCTCACCATCGAGGATCGCGCGCTCTACATTTACACCTCGGGCACGACCGGTCTGCCGAAGGCCGCGAACATGAACCACTATCGCGTGATGCTCGCGAGCTACGCCTTCGCCGGCGTCATGGACACGCGCGCCAGCGACCGCATGTACGATTGCCTCCCGCTCTATCACACCGCCGGCGGCGTGGTCGCAACCGGTGCGCTGCTGGTCAGGGGCGGCTCGGTGGTGATCCGCGATAAATTTTCCGTGCGCGAGTTTTGGGACGATGTCGTGCGCTGGGATTGCACCTGCTTCCAGTATATCGGCGAGCTCTGCCGCTACCTCATCAACTCGCCGCCGGACCCGAAGGAGCACGCGCATCATTTGCGCTTGGCCTGCGGCAACGGCTTGCGGCCCGATGTATGGGCGCAATTCAAGCGGCGCTTCCAAATTCCGCAGATCATCGAGTTCTACGCCGCGACCGAAGGCAACGTCTCGTTGTTCAATTTCGACGGCAAGGAAGGCGCGGTCGGACGGCTTCCCTGGTGGGTCGCCGCGCGCTTCCCGACCAAGATCGTCCGCTTCGACGCAGAACGCCAACAGCCGGTCCGCGACGAGCAGGGCTTCTGCATCGAGTGCGACGTCGACGAGCCGGGCGAGGTCATCGGCAAGATCATGAAGGATGCGTCGAGGCCCGGCCAACGGTTCGAGGGCTATGCGAGCGAGGTCGAGACCGACAGAAAGATCCTGCACGACGCGTTTAAGAAAGGCGACGTCTGGTTCCGCACCGGCGATCTGATGCGCAAGGATAAGAACGGCTACTTCTACTTCGTCGATCGCATCGGGGACACCTTCCGCTGGAAAGGCGAGAACGTCTCGACCACCGAAGTCGAGGAGGTGGTCGGGCAATTCGACGGCATTCTGGAGACCAACGTCTACGGCGTTCAAATTCCCGGCCGCGACGGCCGCGCCGGCATGGCCGCGATCGTCGCCAAGGACAACCTCAACTTGACGGCGCTGCGCGACCACCTCGCGCAGCAGCTGCCCGAATATGCGCGGCCGGTATTCCTGCGCATCCGCAAAAACAACGACGTCACCACCACCTTCAAGCAAAAGAAGATCAACCTGTTGAAAGAGGGCTTCGATCCGGCCCTCACCACCGATCCGATCTACTTCAACGATCCGCAGCGCAAGGCCTTCGTGCGCGTCGACCCCGAGCTCTATGATCGAATCAAGAACGCAGAGGTGCGGCTGTGATCGCGGGCCCAGGCACCACCGAGGCGATCGGCCCCATGGAGGTCCTCGCATTCTGGCGTGCCGCTGGCCCCGACAAGTGGTTCGAGAAGGACGCGGCCTTCGACGCCGAGATCGCGGCGCGCTTTTCTTGCCTCTGGCAGACCGGCCGCGACGGCAAGCTCGCGCCCTGGGAGGAGACGCCGGAGGGTGCGCTCGCGCTCGTCATCGTGCTCGACCAGTTCCCGCGCAACACGTTCCGCGGCGACCGGCGCGCCTACGAGACCGACGGTGCTGCCCGCTCCGTCGCCGATCGCGCCATCGGACGCGGGTTCGACCGACAAGTCTCGCATGTCGAGCGCCAGTTCTTCTATCTGCCATTCCAGCACTCGGAAAATCTCGCCGATCAGGAACGCTGCCTCGCGCTCGCGCGCGGCTACGGCGACGATGAGTTCACGAAATACGCCGAGCGACACGCCGACATCATCCGTCGCTTCGGGCGATTCCCGCACCGCAACGCGACGTTGGGCCGCGCCACCAGGCCGCAGGAGCAGGCCTTCCTCGATGGCGGCGGGTTTGCGGGCTGACCGCATTGCATGCGCGAAGGCGCGCGCTCGATCAAATCTTAGTCGCCGCACATTGAACGCGTGTTGCGGAGTGAACTACGCTTCGAGACATGCGGCAGAGCTTGGCCTACGACGAGGATGTCGGGGATTTTTCGCCCCCATCAGCCACGAATGAAAATCTGACCTGCGACTTCCTGGTCGCGGGCGGCGGGCTTTCCGGGCTCAGCGCGGCCGACGCGGCGATCCGACGCGGGCTCAACGTCGTGGTGATCGAAAAAGGCGTCTATGGCAAAGAGGCGGCATCCGGGCTCAGCGCGGGCCAATTCCTGACCGGATGGGCGAAGCCGATCGACGTTATGGCTGCGGAGCTCGCCCAACAAGACATGCAAAAGGGTGTTTATGGGGTTCAAGCGCATCGACGGGCGGAGCGTAGGGTGCGGGCGTTCCTGCGCCGCACCGTCGAGGGATGCCAGCGGCTTGAAGAACTTGATCACGACTATAACCTGCGCGCTTCGGTGCAACATGGCGCGTGCACGGCGGCCATCACCGAGGCCGACATGGCGAGCCTCGAAGCCGCTTACCGCTTCATGGAGAAGAGCAATCTGCGAGCGCTGATGCCGCTCGCGGACAAGCGCCGGCCGCCGTTCTTCGAGATTCTCGGCGCACGACAGCTCCAGCGGCGCTACGGCACCGCTGAGGGATTTTACGCCGGTGGCGTGATCGATCGCTTCGGCGGCAGCTTTCGTCCGCGCAAGTTTCTCATCGGACTGGCGCGGGCGCTGCGCAAGCGCGGCGTGCGCTTCTTCCAGCACACGGAGGCGCAAGCGCTCGATTTCGCCGACCATCAGGTGACTGTTTTTTGCGGAAACGGCGCCACCATTGGAGCGAACACGCTGTTCATGGCCAACGCCTATGCCCGCCACATCAACGGCGACGTGCTCGAGCGCGCGATCTTTGAATACGATTACGTCGTGGAAGTGGAACCGCCGGAAGGCGCGAAAACGCTTATGGCCGGCTCGGTCCTTTCCGATACGCGTGACCCCTGCTTCTACGCGCGCCGCCACGGCCGGCGCCTTTATATGGGCTACGAGGAGACGGCGGAGACCTCACCCGAGATCATGCGCGATGTCGCCCGTCGAACGCTGGAGGAAGGCAAACGCGTGTTTCCTGCGCTGGGCTCCCTCGGCGAGCGCGACATCAAGAACGCGTGGTCCGGACGGGTGTACTACACGTTGGATGATTATCCCTTCGTGGAGCGCCGGCACGGCGGACGCGTGATCACCTTTGCCGCGCCTTCCGATCACGGCAACTCGCTGGCGCTGCGCATCGGACAACTCGTCGGCAACGTCGTTCCTCATTCGACATCCCAGCCGAAGAACGAGGCTGACGAGCGCCAACGGCGCCGCAACGCAGAGCAGTTGCGGCTGTTCGAAAGCTTCCCCAAGGGACTTCGCCTGCGCCCCGGCAGGCGCTATCAAGAGGCCGCATTCCGGGATCCCGAGCCGCCCGTCGTCGTCAGTCCGGCCAAGACATCGGTCCGCAATCGATCGGCGTGAAGCTCTCGATGGCGGTGGAGCGCTCGTCACTCGCGCTCGGGAGACTCAAGGTGCGCAATGGCGCCTTGAGTCTCACAGCCTAATGACGACCGCGCAGTCCCTATCTTGCGCGATCGCGAGCGCTTCAGAAGCTGACGACGTCCTTGATCGCGGCGGCCGCGTCGGCGGGCACGACCTTGCGCGCCATGAAATCATCCCAGTTCTTGAATTTCGCCTTGGCGCGGGCTTCGATGATCGCCTTGGAGCGGACCGGACCGATCTGCGGCAGCTTGTCGAGTTCCGCTGCCGTTGCGGTGTTGAGATTGGTCTTGGCAACCTGCGGAGCCGTTGCGGCGCCGGTGGTCGCGGGCTTCGCAGGCGCGGGCGCTGTGACGGCGGGAGCGGGCTTTGCGGGCTGCGCTGGTTGCGTCCCCTGCGCGAAGGCCGGGATCGATAGCAGCGCGAGCATCGCCGAGGTGACGAGAACGCGACGGGTGAACATTGCGGTAGGTCCTCTTCGTTATCCCTCTTGGCTTGAACGCGAAGGCTGAGCCTGCACGCAAGCCGAGCGGGCGTTTATACGCATCAGTCCCGGATCGTCGGCATGCCTCACGGCGCGGGCCACCATCCGACTGACGACATCCGCATAGCAGAGCAATCTCGAACGACGCATGGATGACGCGTTCATCCGCTGTTCACGCCGGGTAAGGTTGCGTCCATGCCACGAAGTCGTCGGAATTGCGCGCGGGCGGCGGCAAGCCCCGCCGGGGCAATCGCGTCAGTGCGGAGCTCGCCCGCCTGATCGCCGCCGGCGCGAGGGAGTGGCTGAGGCCGCGCTCCCGCGCACGGCGGGCGCTGCGCTCCGCGCGCCGATGGCGGCCGATGCAGCCAAATTCTGGTACATCCGCCGCAGGCTGCGCCTGACCACCCCCAGATCTTTTGCCGGCACGCCGGCCATCGCCGTGCGCTCCAAGGCGATTGCGTGCGGGATCACGCGCGCCAGGACTGCCGCTCCCTTCGGCGTCAGGCGCACGACCACTTCGCGGCTGTTGGTCGCGGATCGCGTGCGCGTCACGAGGCCCATCTTCACCAGGCGGGTGACCACGCGCGACAAGGTCGAGACGTCGATGCTGGTGCTGGCGGCAACGTCGATCTGACGCTGGCCGTCATCGTTGGCGAGCACGGCGAGGACCCGCCACATCGCGATGCTCAAGTGGTGTCGGGCGAGCGTGTTCTGCCCGAAGTCGATCACCAGAAGCCAGCCGACGCGGTTGATGAGATAGGGAAGATATTCGCTGAAATCGAGACGCGGGCGAGTGGTCACGAATGTGAAATTCCTGCAGATTCTGGGTCAACGCTTTTATGGGCCGCCTTGCGCGATGTCAAAGGCGGGCCAGGCTGGATGGTTTGTGCCGTTAGCCGCATAGTACTGCCTTCGGCCCCACCGCGGCAATCTGTTGCATTTACAACAATTGCAAATGCATCTATAATGCCGGCGGCAAATCAGGGCTGCGACCCAGCGAGCTGAAGGGTCTCAGCAAGTCAAAGGGAGGAGTGTTGTGGACTTCGGCTACTTCACCCTGAGCGACAATCACTACGAGAACAACACGCGGGCGGCGAACCAGTTCGTCACCGACATCGCCGAGGAGGCGCTGCACGCCGACAAGCTCGGCATGCACTCGGCGTGGATCGGGGAGCACCATTTCAACTCGCTGGGCGTGCTGTCTTGCCCGGATCTGGTGCTCGCCTATATCGCCGCGCGAACGAAGCGCATCCGGCTCGCGCCCGCAGTGACGGTGCTGCCGCTGCATCATCCGATCCGCGTCGCCGAGCAATGGGCCACGCTCGATCTGCTCAGCAACGGGCGCGTGGATTTTGCGGCCGGACGCGGCTACGACCGGCGGGAGTACCTGCCCTTCCACGTCTCGTTCGAGGACAATCAGACCATCTTCGACGAAGGGCTCGAAGTCGTGCGCAAATTGTGGGCCGCGGACGACCGCATCTCTCACCACGGCAAGCACTATTCCTTCGACGACGTGCGTATTACGCCAAAGCCGGTGCAGCGGCCGATCCCGGCCTATGTCGGATCGTTTTCCAAGCCCTCGATCGAATTGGCGGCGCGGCTCAATTGCGGCCTGATCGTCGCGCCCTTCGCCGCCGCCATGAGCTTCGGCGGCTTGCAACAGGTGGCGGACCTCTATCACGACAGCTGCGCCAAATACGGCAACCCGCCGCAGCGCCTGATGTGCAGCTATTTCACCCACTTCGCCGACACGAGGGCGCAGGAGGACGCGCAGCGCGCGCGCCAGATCCGCTATTACCGCGAATGCGTGATCCCAGCGCTGCCCGGCGATCCGAAAACGGCGCCGCCGAGCTATCGCTATTTCGTCGACATGGTCGCGCGCTTGCAGAAGGTCAAACCGGAGGACCTCACCGAAAATTCGGTCTTGCTGGGCTCGCCGCAGCGGATCATCGACACCCTGAAGAAGGTGGAGGCCGCCGGCTTTTCGGAGGTGATCCTCTACTTCAACGTCGGCCTCAAGCCGCACCAGCAGGTGAAGGACGAGATGGATCGCTTCATGGCGGAGGTCGCACCCGCCTTCGACGGCGCGCACAAGCGACAAGCGGCCTAGGCCGCTCATCGTTCTACTGTGTTCTCGCGTGCCGACCCGTCAGCGCTGGCATCTTTAGCTTGCGCTCTCGTTGGTCCGCGCTGACCGCGCTCAACCTCGCTTGATGAAGGTACCGTCCTTCAACTCCGCGAATGCGCGCTGCAGCTCGGCTTCGGTGTTCATCACGATCGGGCCATACCAGGCCACCGGCTCCTCGAGCGGCTTGCCGGACACCAACAGGAACCGGATTCCTTCCTCGCCGGCCTGCACGGTGATCTCGTCGCCGCTATCGAACAGCACCAGCGATCGATTTCCCGTTCGCTCGCGGATCAGCGCTTCGCCTCCCTCCCCGGCTTTCTCCGTCAGCACTCCGAACGGCTGTGACGCGGAGCTGAAGGTCCCGGAGCCCTCGAACACGTAGGCGAAGGCGTGCCGCCCGGTCTCCACCGGCAGCGTCTTGCGCCGGCCCGGCGGGACGGAGACGTCGAGATATCGCGGGTCGGCGGCAACCCCCTCGACCGGACCGCGCCGACCCCAGAAGTCTCCGCAGACAACCCGCACCCGGGTCCCGTCATCATCGACGATCTCCGGAATTTCGGCGGCCTTGATGTCCTGGTAGCGCGGCGCCGTCATCTTCAGGGATGACGGCAGGTTCGCCCACAGCTGGAAGCCGTGCATTCGCCCCTGCACATCTCCTTGCGGCATTTCCTGGTGCAGAATCCCGCTCCCGGCGGTCATCCACTGCACGTCGCCGGCGCCGAGCTTGCCCCGGTTTCCGAGACTGTCGCCGTGATCGACGCTTCCCGCCAGCACATAGGTGATGGTCTCGATGCCGCGGTGGGGATGCCAGGGAAATCCCGCGCGATAGTCTTCCGGACGATCGTTGCGGAAGTCGTCGAGCAGGAGGAATGGATCGAATTCGCCCGTATCCCCAAAGCCGAAGGCGCGACGCAGCTTCACGCCCGCACCCTCGATTGCAGGTTTGGACTGAACGATTCTTTTAACCGGTCGAATTGACATGGCACTCTCCTTCACGTGCGGCCGTGATCGTTTACGGCGTGACTCTGCCTACGCGGCAGCAGAAACCGCTGGCTGTTCGCGCGCCGCCTTCAGCGCATTGGCCCACCAGGCGAGTTGGTCGAGCATATCGGTTGCGTTCTGCGGGAGATAGGAAAGGTCCGCGATGTCCTTTCCGCCCTTCCAAACCGCCATGAAGTCGGCGCCTTGAATATGGACACCGGTCCGGATCGGCGCCATCTGCAATTCTATTGCAATGAGCCTCAGCTGTTCGATCGCGCGGGCCGCCCCGACGGAGCCGTAACCGACAAAGGCGGCCGGCTTGTTGTTCCATTCCGGGTAGGCGTAATCCAACGCGTTCTTCAGCACCGCCGGAACGCCGCGGTTGTATTCCGCGCTGACAAAGATGTAGCCGTCGAATTCGCCGACTTTCTTCTGCCAGCGCTGCGCGACCTCGTTCTGGGACGGCACCCAGGCATTGGAAGCCACTTCGTCGAAGAAGGGCATTGGGTATTCGCGCAGATCGACGACCTCGACGACCATGTCGTCGCGTTGCGAGGCGATGGCTGCAATCCACTGCGCGGGTTTATGTCCGAAGCGGGCAGCGCGCGTGGTGCTGACAATGACGGCGATCTTGACCTTTGCCATGACGGCCCTACCTTGGTTACGGTTTGATACCGAGGCTAGATAGATGCCCAAGCGGCGACGGCAAGAAGGCACATCGCTGATACCGAGTAACCTGCACGTGCCCGAGGATTGCCGCGCCGTCAGCGACGTGCTCGCGCGCGTCGGCGACAAATGGACGGTGCTGGTGGTCAGCACGCTGGGCGAGGGGCCGAAACGCTTCAACGAGCTGCGCCGGGCGCTCGGCAGCATTTCGCAACGGATGCTGACCTTGACGCTGAGGTCTCTGGAACGGGACGGCCTGGTGACGCGCACGGTCTTCCCGACCATTCCGCCACGCGTCGACTATGCGCTGACGAAGCTCGGACATTCATTGCTCGAGCCCGTGAGCAGCCTCGGCCTATGGGCCCGGCAAAACCGCTCGGCCATTCACGATGCACGGCGGCGATTCGATGTTGCGCAAAACCGCCGCGTCGACTGACGGGCAATCCGAGCGATGCGCCCAACGCGCCCGGTCGGTTTCACCGGCCGATACCTGGTCAGAGCTAACCCATCGCGACACGGAAAAATTTGGGCGCGAGCCGTCAAAGGCTACGAGACGCGGTTTTGACGCGCCTGCTCGCGCAGCATCTTGCGGCGCAGGTCCAGCGTCTTGCGGCGATGTTGGCGCGCGAGGGTTTCTGCCAGATCGGGCTCACGTTTCTCGATGGCACGCAGCAGGGCGCGGTGTTCCTTCAGGGCATCAGCTGGCCGCCCGGGCATGTACAGGGTGCTCGATTGTGCCTGTCGCACGTGGTCGAGCAGGCCCTGGAGTGATTGGATCAGCCTTTTGTTGTGCGACGCCCGGCACACCAGCAAGTGAAATTCGCCCGTCAGCTTGCGCACGAGAGCGATGTCGCCGCGCGCGGCCACCGCCTCCATGTCCTCGAACAGCGCGTGCAGTTCGTCAATTTCGGCTCGGGTCGCATTCTCGGCGGCAAGCCGGGCGGCCATGCCTTCGAGCGCTTCGCGTAAATAGAAGATCTCGATGAGATCTTCTTCGCTCGATTGACGCACCACGAGACCGGACCGCGAGGCATCCACCAGACCTTCAGTCTCGAGTTTGCGCAGCGCTTCTCGCACCGGCGTGCGGCTGACCTTGAGATCGTTGGCCAGCACGTCGCTGCGAAGTCTGTGACCGGGAGGAAGCTCGCCATCGAGAATGCTGCGCCGGAGCACCTCGTAGACGGCGTCGACCGCGGTGCCGATATTCTTGAGGCCTTTCAGACGCTCTCGCCGCGACATCATTTGAGCTGCATGAAGTTGTCCACACCGGCAATTTTCTTCGCCGCGTAGATCGCAACAAACATCAGCAAGGTCTGCAGAACCGAAAACGCTGCAAGCGCCGGATATGCGCCGGTTTCATAGAGCTCGTAGGTGACGACCGGCATGACCACGCTCTCCGGCGTGTAAAGCAGGATGGATAGACTGAGCGAGCGTATGAACTCGACGAACAGCAGTATCCAGCCGACCGTGAGCGCCGGCTTGAGGAGAGGGATAACGATTTTCCGCATGGTGCCAATCCAGGTTTCACCGTGGACGCGGGCACTCTCTTCCAACTCGACACTGATTTGCACAAGTCCGGATGTGGCCGCTCGGACTCCGAAAGGGATGTAGTGCGCGATATACGCGATCAGCAGCATCCAGATGGTGCCGTAGATCGGCACCGGCAGGAAGATATAGCCCCAGAGTAAAGCCACCGCGAACACCACGGCCGGGACCCCAACCGGCAGGGTCGCGAGGTAGTCGAGCGCGTAGCGCGCCCTCATGCGCGTGCGCTGCACGACGTAGCTGATGATGAGCGAGAAGAAAATCGTCAGCGTAGCGCCTCCCACACCGAGAAGGAGGCTGTTCACCGTCGCCCGTGCCGTGAGCGGATTGGTGAGCACCTCGGCATACTTATCCAAGGTCCATGAGCTCGGCTCGAACGCGAACGACAGATAAGGTTGGACGGACGTGAAGACCAACGCCGCGTAAGGCAAAACGATGCTCACCGCGAAGTAAAGGATGCAGATGGCGAGCGCGACATAGCGCAAGCGGCCTAGCGTCACCACGGCAGGTTTGAACCCCTTGCCAGTTACCGTGGCGTAGCTCTTGTTGGCGAGCATCCGCTGCTGGATGAGTACGATAATGCTGGAGAACGCAAGCAGGACGACCGCAAAGGCGGCAGCTTCGGTATATTTCGGTGGGAAGTAACCAAGCCCGACCCAGATGCGGGTGGTGATGACTTCGTAATGCATGGGGATGCCGATCACCGCGGGGATTCCGAATTGTCCTGCGGCATTGAGAAACACCAGCAGCGCCGAGGAGGTGATGGCGGGGGCCACGACAGGCAGCGTCACCCGAAGCGTGGTTGCAAGCGCCCCGACCCCGTGAATGCGCGACGCCTCCTCGAGCGCCGGATCCATCGAGCGCAGCGCGCCGGCTACGAACAGAAAGACGATCGGCGAATAGTAGAGCGCCATCACGAACACGAGGCCGCCGACGCTGTAGATGTTTATGGGCGCATCCTCGAAACCGAGCGCCTCGGTGAAGAAGTTGTTGATAAATCCGATGCGCGGATTGGCAAGGAGTGTCCATGCGATCGCGCCAATAAAGGGCGACAGATAATAGGGAATGACGAAGGCGTTGTCGAAGAAACGACGCCCCGGCGTGTCGGTACGGCTCGTCACCCAGGCAAGCGATACGCCCATCGCGACCGCGACGATGGTGGCAAGGGCGGAGCTCACGAGGGTATTGACGATGGCCTCGAGATTATCGGCGTTCGCGAACAGGCTTGCGAAATTCGCAAGCGTGAACGCTCCGGGGCGCAGCGGCAGATCGGTGCGCAGGCTGCCGATCAACAGCATCAGCAAGGGGTAGAGCACGAGCCAGAGCAGGAGAACGGTGGCGCCGGCGCAGGTGATTGCCTCGGCCGTCATCGCGCGGCTCAATCTATTCCAGGACCGCGTGCTCAAGGTGGAAGCGCCCCGCGCGGTTTCGATTCCCGCAGGCGCTACAGTAGGAATGAGACCACGCACGGCATCATTTCGGCAGGCTGGCGCCGAGCCCCCACAACTGTTTCCATTTCGCGACGTAGCCGGCGCGGACCTTCAGTGCTTCGTCCAACGACAAGTCGGGCTTGATAGTCTCGACGTCGGCCGGGGCCTCCTTGATGTCCGGCCCGGGTACGTCCGAGCGGGCCGAACTCCATCCCATCAGTTTGACGTAGATCGCCTGGCCCTCTGACGAGAGAAGGAAGTCCAGGTAAAGCTTGGCCGCATTCGGATGTGGCGCGCGCTTGAGGATGCCGGCCGTCCATGGCTCGCGCGGCACGCCTTCTCTCGGCCAGACCCCACGGACGGGTACGGATGGCGCGGCCGCGCGGATGTTCTTGAGATGGAAGTCGGCCATCTCCACCGCAGCGGCATACTCACCGGCCGCGACCTTCTGCGCCATGCCGGCATGGCCGCGCTCGAGCACAGGCTTGTTGCGACCCAGCTCCTCGATGAACTTCCAGCCAAGGCGCTCGTCGCTAACGATGGCGATCAGCCAATTGTAACCCGTGCCGGAGACCTCGAGATTGTCGATCGTGAGCTTGTTCTTCCAATAAGGCTTGGTCAGGTCCCACCAGCTCTGGGGAAAGTTGGGCTCGTCGACCTTCCGGGTATTGAGAAGAATGATGATGCTGCTGACGCCCGTCGCCGCCCAGTATCCGGGATCGGCATAGGCAGCGGGGTAATGCGCGTAATCCGGAGAATCGTATTTGAGGATCTCGCCGCGCTTGCGCAGCGACGTCGTCAGATAAAGAAGCGAGAACTCGAACACGTCGCCCTGAACGCGGTCCGCCTCGATTTCAGCGTCCAACCGCGTTGCGATCTTCGAAGAGGAAGCCCGCACGGCTTCGGCCGAGATGAAGGGATACTTCTTCTCGAAGGCGTTAACGAGCGCCTGCGCGGCGGCGCGCTCGACGCCCGTGTAGATGACGAGCTTTCCCTCCGTCTTGGCGGCGTCGATGATGGCCTGATCGGCGGCGCTCGCGTCACCCGCCGCCAGGCTCATCGCCATGGTCGCGCACGCAGCAAGCGCCGTCACGAACCAACGCATGCGCATCCTTCCTCCCGCGACGTTGGTCCCTTGGTTCGTTACCCTGAGGTCGCGCCTTATTGTGGACGCGCGATTTTTCGCGTTACCGGACGATAGCTGAACGACGTCGGCACGAACAGCGAGTGAATACCGGCGCCGCCCGCGACGACGATGCGCACGTCTTGCGGGCGGTCGGCAACGCCAATGTGCTGGGGATCGCCGACCTCCGCGAACCAGCGCGACCGACGGTGCTTGAGACCCTCGATCGTGCGCTTGCCAAAGCGCGTCAGCGGAATGCGGGCGCGCTCGAACACGGCCTGTTGGATGTCTTTCTTACCGATGCCGTCGCGGTCGAGGGTCCCGGCGTGCTCCGGGCCCAGTATGAGAAGCGGCCCGGTTGGGAAGATGATGTTGTTGTGGCCGAGACCCATCATGGCGCCGATCAGGTGGGCCAGAACCTCCTCTCCGGTTTCGCAGCCATAGGTGAAGATATTCTGCGGGGCAGAGGCACCGATCACCGTGACGGTACTGTCGGTGGCGGCAAAGCCGGCATCGACGTGGAACGGCGTCCAGGGGCTGTTTCTCTCCGCTTCCGCGATGCAGAAGGTAAATTTGCCGGACTGGCCGTGGGTCGCCATGTCGGTCTCGCCGGCGAAATCGCCGCCGATGTTGCGCAGCACGAGCTGCACAGCTCGGCCGATGGTCGCATTCGCGCGCCACCCCGCACCAAAGAGGTTGCCCCCTGAATTGATGTCGAGTTCGTCCGCGATCGGACCGTTGACGACGATCAGCGGTGTGGTCGTGTTGGTGGCGGTTTGGATGCCGTAAAGCTGGCAGTCGGGATCGAGCAGCGCGTCGATGGCGGTGAGCACCACCGGAAAATATTCGGGCCGACAACCCGCCATCACCGCGTTGATCGCGATCTTTTCGATCGTGGCCTTGCGCCAACGCGGTGGGATCGGACCGATGATCTCTTCAGCTGGACGGCCCGCGGCCGCAACCATACGCGCCACCTTCTCAGCGGTCGGCATGACGACCGGGAGCCCGTCGGTTCTGCCACGCTCGAAAAACAACTCGTGGTCGTCGTCGACAGCCGTCATCGCCGCAAGGGTCGCAACGCCATTCGTTTCCTCGACAAACTCGCGGGTTAGGCGACCGACGATGCTCTCGACGGCTTTATCGGCGCGCTCGGCGACGACGGCGCGCGGGGCCGTGTGCATGGGATGGGGGACCGTCACGAGATGAAGAGCACGCATGCCGCGGCCCTCGGCTTGGTTGCGCGCGGCTTGGGCGAAAGCCGTGCTGAACACCGTGACCGTGGGGATGCCGCGGCGCTCCAGCTCCACCGCGTCGGCGACGCTGACCGAGGTCGAGGTTCCACAATCTCCGAAGCACTGCACGACGGCATCGCATTTGGCGAGCTCAGCGATATTCGCCTCGCTGAGGTAATCCTTCGGCGCAGATTTGCGGATGACCGGCCCAACGACGGCGCCGAACCGACCCGCGAGCTCGGCGGCGATGCGAGACAGAAAGAGATCCGCGTTGAGCTTGCTGTTATCGACGAAGCCGAGGCGCTTGCTTGCGAGGTCGCCAAGCCGAGGAGCAGGCGGGATGGGTGGGGATTCCTCGGCGACGGTCGGATCGAGCGTGAACCGCATATTTTCGGCTCCTGGCCAGCATCTGGATACTATTGGATCCAATCTAATCCAAACGGAGGGCGGCC
>WNFM01217368.1_pt2 | contig 22667 bp, 22 predicted proteins | sample 5400271 | NCBI WGS metagenome assembly WNFM01 (sample SAMN13153352, study PRJNA577476) | soil metagenome | isolation source: 60 cm saprolite on Douglas fir-dominated hillslope | place: USA:California | collected 2013-09-17
CGAAATGGAGCATTTAACGGTTCGGGCCAATAATGCGGCGTTCCATGTCGCCCGGATCGGGACCGGGCAGCCGCTCTTGCTGCTGCACGGCTGGCCGGAATTCTGGCTGAGCTGGGAGCCGGTCATGACGCGGCTCGCCGATCGCTTCACGCTGTATGCCCCGGACCTGCGCGGCTTCGGCGACAGCGACAAGCCGGAAGGGCCGCATGGCCCGGACCAGCACGCCGCCGACATGCTTGCGCTGATGGACGCGCTTTCGCTGAAGCAGGCGGGAGTGGTCGGCCACGATGTCGGTGGCGGGCTGATGCAGCCGATGGCGCGACGCGCGCCGGACCGCATCGCCGGATTGTTCTTCTTCGACTTTCTCTATCCCGGCATCGGGCCGCGCATGGCCGAGCCGGAGCGGCTGAACAACATCTGGTACCAGTCGTTCAACCAGCTCGATATCGCGCCGGTTTTGATCGGCGCCTCGCGCGAAAGCTGCCGCGCCTATTTCGGTTATCTGCTGAAGCACTGGACCCATCGCAAGCACGCCTTCGACGACGTGCTCGAACTCTTCGTCGATAATTTTCTCAAGCCCGGCAACCTCACCGGCGGCTTTGCCTATTATCGCGCGGCCCATGCGGGGCGGATCAGGATGCTGAAGGGCGAAACGCTGGCGTTGCCCGCGATCGAAGTGCCGACCTGCGTTCGCTGGGCCGAGCACGATCCGCTGTTTCCGTATGCGTGGACCGATCGGCTCGGCGAGAGCTTTTCAAATCTCGATCTCGCAATGTTTCCCGACGTCGGACATTTTCCGCATCGCGAGGATCCCGATCACGCGGCGCGCGAGATCGCGGCGTTCTTCACGCGCATCGGCTGGATCTGATTGCAGGAAAAAGGTGGGGCCGCCAGACGCGACAAAACACTGACGGCCCCGTGCCGCTTCATCGAAATTCTGGCCAGGAAGTGCGGCTTCGCCGGCCAGAGGGGAGCGACCAGATGACGGTAGCGACTTACCGGAACGATTGCTGTCATTCCGGGGCGCGAAGCGAACCCGGAATCTCGAGATTCCGGGTTCGATGCGTTGCATCGCCCCGGAATGACGGCTGCGGATTTGCGCGCTTCTTAATCCTTGCTCTTCTTCGCCTTCTCGCCGTTGCCGTTGTCCTTCCGCCGGTTGGTAAAGCGCGCATTGCCCAAGCCAGTTCCGATGGTCAGCACGCCCCAGCGCTCGACATCCTGCATGAACGGAACCTCAGAAAGTCCCTGCGCCACGCCGTCATTGTGCATCAGCACGGCGGTGTCGTGATCGCCGATCTGCGGGATCGCTTCCACCAGACTTGCCGGCAGGTTGAACTTGCTGCTCTCCCAATTGCCCGGCAGATTCTGCGCGCCCTTTTCGATCGAGCCGTCCTCGTTGATGACACCGGGACAGGCGATGCCGATGAACGGCGCCAGCTTCAGGCCTTCTTTCTCGGACGCCGTGATCAGATCCTTCAACATCTTGACCAGCCGCATCACCGCGCGCTCGCGCGTCGGCTCGTCGTCGGCGTGCCGCCACAGTTCGGACTTCCACACCGCAGCTTTGGAAAGATCGGGCGCCTTCTTCCAACGCGTTTCGACCACACCGCAGCGGATGTTGGTGCCACCAATGTCGACGGCGAGAATGCTGTCATGGGCTTCAAAGATCCACGACGGCGCCAGATGCAGCGTGCCGATCAGGCCGGCATCATCGGGATGAAAACGGATCGGCACCAGATCGACCTTGAAGTCTTCGGCCTTGAGGATGATGTCGGTGCGGGCAATCGCAAGCTCACCGACCCGGCTCTGCCGAAAACCGCCGCCGACCACGATGCGTTCGGTATCGGCCCAGGCCTTGGTCTTGAGAAATTTCCCGGTGACATGCGCCAGTTCCTTGGCGAACCCCTCGATCGCGCCATGCACCAACGCCGCAGCGCCGACATCGTCGCCGATCAATGCCTGATCGAGGTCACTCTTGGCGATTTCCTCGGCGGATTTTTTCCCTAAGGGATCGTCGCCGTTTTTCTTCAATGGCTTGCGCAAGCCGTCCAGAATCGCGCGAAACGCCCCCTTGCTGGCGCGATCGCCGAGAAAGCCGTCGTCGTCCTTCAGCTCGATGTTGAAACTGTCGACCTCCACCGACGGCAACCGGGTGGCGCCGTGACCGGCGATGCCCGTAGTCGTGACGGTATCTTCTGCCATGTTGCCCCTACCCTGCCGGATTTCGCGGGGACAACGGGCAGGGAACCCTTTGGTTTCAGACGAGGCGAATGGCGAGTGGCGAATAGCGAGTGGGAACGGGCCCTGCCCTACTCGTCACGCGCCATTCGCCATTCGCCCTTTTCGGGCCAAATCCTTCGTTTTCGGTCGGTTTTGAGCCGCCTTTTCCTTGACTCATGGCTTTCAGCAGCTATAAGTCCCGGCATCCGGCGCGGGATTTCTCGCGCCGCTTGTTTTTGCGCGATTTTGAGGGGTTCGCCCCCGACCCGCGCGAAAATTGTACCCATAACGACTGACCAAAAAGCCGACCCGGACAAACCCTGTATGGGGATATGCCCGAGGCCGGGATCGAACACGAAGGAATAAAACGATGTTCGCAGTCATCAAAACCGGCGGCCGGCAATACCGCGTCGTTCCGGATGATGTGCTCGAGGTAGGCAAGATCGCCGGCGATGTCGGTACGATCGTGCAGCTTGGCGAAGTTCTGGTGGTCGGCGGTGACACGCCGGTGCTGGGTCTGCCGACGGTGGCTGGTGCTTCGGTTGCAGCAGAAGTGCTGGACCACAAGCGCGGCCCCAAGGTGATCGCGTTCAAGAAGCGCCGCCGCAAGAATTCACGCCGCAAGCGCGGCTATCGCGACGAGATCACGGTGCTTCGCATCACCGAGATCCTGACCGACAACGCCAAGCCTTCGATCGGCCCGCGGCCGAAGCGGGAAAAGGTTGTCGCTCCCGCCGCTGAGGGCGACGAGGCACCGACGAAGAAGGCGCCCGCCAAAAAGGCCGTTGCCAAGAAGGCAGTCGCCAAGAAGGCAGTCGCCAAGAAGGCAGTGGTGAAGAAGGCTGCGGCCAAGAAGGCCGCCGCGAAAAAGTGATCGAAGCGCTTCGAGAATTTGAAGCGTGATAAAAAGTGAAATGATTCCGTCAAGGAATTGATCTAGAACTCTAGGCGAAGTCGGAGACGGGCCATGGCTCACAAAAAAGCAGGCGGTTCATCGCGGAACGGACGTGATTCAGCGGGCAAGCGCCTTGGGATCAAGGCCTACGGTGGCGAGCATGTGATTCCCGGCAACATCATCGCGCGTCAGCGCGGCACCACCTGGCATCCCGGCCTTAATGTCGGCATGGGCACTGACCATACTCTCTTCGCCAAGATCGAAGGTCGCGTCGAGTTTCGCGCAAAAGGCAATGGCCGCACTTTCGTATCGGTGGTTCCGATGGCGGAGGCTGCCGAATAGACGGTGGACATAGTTTGAGTCCGCCGGGTCCTGTTGAACCGGCGGAGTCAAAAAGGGCTCCAAGGGGGAGGCGGGAAACCGGCCTCCCTTTTTTGTTGCGCGTGTGCCGCCAGGACATGCGCAACAACCCAAGAGCTGCCTTTCAAGGAGCCCTCCCATGTTGCAGGACATCCCCACCCCGGCCTTGCGCGAGGCAAGTAGCTGCGTCCTCGAGACCGACCGTCTGGCGCTGCGCCGGCCCACCCTCGCGGACGTAAGAGCGATTGCGCATCTCGCCAACGATCGCCGCATTGCGGAAAACACCCGCCGGCTGCCGCATCCCTATCTGCAGGACCATGCCGTCGAATTCGTCCGCGCGATCGCCACCGACCGCCGCGAGACCGTGTTCCTGATCGAGCACACCCATTCGCCGATCGGCCTGGTCGGCATCGACTGGCGCGAGCAGGGCGCGCCGGAACTCGGCTATTGGCTCGGTGTCGAGCACTGGGGCCGCGGTTTCGGCACCGAGGCCGCACGCGCGGTGATCGATTTCTTCTTCGAGGAGTTCGATGTCGAGCACCTGGTCTCGGGCGCCCGCGTCGCCAACCCGTCCTCGCGCAACATTTTGGAGAAATGCGGGTTCCAGTGGAGCGGTGTCGAGCTGCACCGCTTCGAGGCGCTGGGATCCTCGACCCCCGTCGACTGCTTCCGGCTGTCACGCAGCGTGTGGGCGTCGCTGAAGAACTGGGGAAGCTCGACGAGGAGAGAGCGGTAGTTCACAGACGCCCGCAACGACATGTGTCGTCCCCGCGAAGGCGGGGACCCATAACCACAGGATTACGCGGTCGTGCCGAGCTGTTGCTCCAGCTCTTTTCAACAACTGGCAACGGTGGTTATGGGTCCCGGCTCAAGGCCGGGACGACAAAGCCATTCACACCGGCGGGCTGACCACCGCTTCCTCACGCCCCAGCTTCTGCTCGCGCAGGAAGATATAGAAGCCTGCGCCGATGATGATGGCGGCGCCGATGATGGTTGCGGGTGACGGCACGTCGCCCCACACCACGAAACCGAAGATCACCGCCCACACGATCATCGAATATTGATAGGGCACGACGACGCTGGCCGGCGCCAGTTTCAGCGAACGGTTGACGCAAAGCAGCGCGGCCACCGAGATGATCCCGGCGGTGGCAAACAGGCCGAGGCTGCCGAGATCAGGCGTCACCCAGCCGATCGGCGACAGCAGCGCGCCGAGCAGAAACGTGCCTGCGAATTGCGACGACGCCAGCACGATATCCGGCGTGGCCCGCAGCGAGCGCGTGATCAGCATCAGGAATGCGAACGATATGCTGCCGCCGAGCGCGATCATCGCCGGCCAGCTCACGGTCTGCGCGGACGGGCGCATCGCAATCAGCACGCCGCAGAACCCGACCAGGATCGCAGTCCAGCGCCGCCAGCCAACGCGCTCGCCGAGCACGATCCCCGACAGCGCGGTGACGAAAATCGGCGATGCCAGGTAATAGGTGATGACATCGGCGAGCGGCAGATAGACGGTGGCGAGAAAGAACGCGGCGACCTCGAGCGTGGACAGCGTCACGCGCAACAGTTGCAGCCATGGCCGTTCCAGGCGGGTGAATTCGGCGCGCTGCTTCCACACCATCGGCAACAGCACCAGCAGCGCCGCGCAGGCGCGCAGCCACAGCAACTGCCCGACCGAATAGGTCGCGACCATGAATTTGCCGAGCGCATCGCCGAACGAGAACATGAAGATCGACAGCAGCATCAATCCGATGCCGGTCAGCCGCGCGGAACGCTCGTCGTAGGTCGATAGCTTTGCGAACAGGCTCATGATGCGATGCTTTAAAGACGCAGACGCAAGGGATGTCCATAGCGGCACGCCGCAGAGCCCAGATGCAAAATCGCGAAAACAACCCCATGCAAAGTAGAATTGGGGGCGCAAGAGCCATTCGAATTGACCAATTGTCGCAGGCGCGGCGCTGCGATACCGATAAGTTCGCAACAATGCAAAGAAACGCCGAGAGGAAACCCTGATATGACCGACTTCGACCCCGCCCAACATCGCATGGTGAGCGAACAGCGCTGGTTCGAAGATTTCGTGCTCGGCGAGCGCTTCGTGATCCCGAGCCGGACCCAGACCTCGGCGGTGTTCGCCGCATTCCAGACCGCGAGCGGCGATACCCACCCGATCCATTACGATGTCGAATATTGCCGCGCTCGCGGCATGCCGGATCTGCTCGCACACGGTTTCCAGACCCTGGTCCACACCGCACCCGGCGCCGGGCTGTTTCCCTACATCGTCGAGGAATCGCTGGTTGGATTTTTGGAACAATCGAGCAAGTTCCTGAAGCCGGTCTATGCCGGCGACACCATCTATCCCGCGCTTGAAGTGATCGAGCTGGTCCCCGGCCGCTCTACCGGCGTGGGGACGCTGCGCTCGACCGTGTTCAACCAGCGCAAGGAGCTGGTGCTGGAAGGGATGCAGAAGTTTTTGATACGACGCCGGCCGGGCTAATCGAGGCTATTCGATCACCTCGTCGGCGACCGCAAGCAAAGTCGGAGGCACGGCGATGCCGAGCCCCCGCGCCGTCCTGAGGTTGATCGCGAAAACGAACTTGCTGGCCTGCACGACCGGAAGATCGCCTGGCCTGGCGCCGCCCAGGATCTTCGCGGCATAACTGCCCGCCTTGCGGAAGTCGTCGAGCACATCGGCGGAATAGGCCATCAGAAGCCCGGCGTGCGCCCAGTCCGGGTAAACACCGACCGTCGGCTTTCCCGACGCCACGACGAGCGGCATGACGTGCGGCTGGTTGTTGTAGAGTAACGGTTCGCCCGAAATGTAGAACGCGTCGACACCATCGCGTCGTCCCGATGCGAAGGCGCCCTCCAGATCATCAAGCGTCTGGATCACGTAGTGCGAGAACGCGAAGCCGAGTTGGCCAGCCACGTTCGTCAGCGCATTGTGCTCGGCGACGACCAATCCGTTCTTGTCCGAGCCGATCATTCCGAGCCGCGACAGACCGGGGACAAGTTGCTTGAAAAAGCCGATGCGCTTTTCGGTGAGAGCCTGCTCACCGCCGACCGCATTCATCACGTTTCCCGTGCTCATTCCGCCGGGCCGCACATAGCTCTCGACCAGGCCCGCCTTGATCGGGTCGGCGGCATAGGAGGTGAAGACGAGCGGGACATCCGGCAGGACTTCATGGGCCACGATAGCAGCACGGGCCGACGCCACGATGACCCCCGGCTTAAGGACGCCCAACTCCCTCGCCAGCCCGGGCAGCCGATCGAAGTCGCCATTGGCGAAGCGCAGCGCGAACGAATAGTGCTTGCCTTCAACCAGGCCTTCCTGCTGCAAGCCGATACGAATGGCGTCTATTCTGAGCTTGGCCAGGTCCGCGGGCCCCGGTGTCAGGACGGCAACCAGCGGCAGACCGCCGGCGGTTTGGGCGGATGCCGGACGCAGCAAGCCGGACGCGGTCGCGCCGCCCACAAGCCTGATGAATTCCCGCCGCCTCATTCGATCACCTCGTCGGCACGGGTGATCAGCGCCGGTGGAAGACTGAAACCGAGCGCCTTGGCAGCCTTCATGTTGATGATGAGCTGGAATTTGCTGGGCTGATAGAATGGAATGTCGCCAGCCCTGGCGCCGCCGAGAATCTGATGCACGTCATTCGCCATGCGTTGGGCGAGTTCGCCGAGATCCGGTGCGAAGGCGATCAGCCCGCCCTGTTCCGCATAATCGCGATAGGGATAGATCACGGCTATCCGGTGCTTCGCGGCCAGCTCGACGATGGCCGCACGCTGCGCCAGGAAGCTGCCGCCTTCGTCGATCATGGCAGCGTCCACCTTTTGCTCCGCCATTTCGGCGAAGGCGCGCCGCAATTTCTCTCCGTCCACAACCACAAGCTTGGTTTCGGTCACGGCGAGCCCGAGGTGCCGCCCCGCCTCTGCAATCGACTTTCCGGTACCGTCATCCCAGGCCCCGGATAGCAGATGGACGACCTTTGTCGCCGCAGGCATCGCCTCCTTGAGAATCTCCAGCCGCTTCGCCTGGATTTCGATTCCGGCGTTGATGCTGACGCCGGTCAGGTTGCCGCCGGGACGCGCCAGATTGGTAACGAACCCTCCGGCGATCGGATCGCCCATGATCGCGACGATCGGGATCGTGGTGGTGGCCGCCACAAAGGCGGCAATGAGATCGTTGAGGTTCGAGATGATGATGTCAGGCTTGCCGCCCACGACGTCGGCCGCGAGCGGCGCAAAAAGCTCGGACCGGCCTTCGGCGGAATAGCGATCGATGACGAGATTGCTCCCCTCGACATCGCCGAGCGCGCGCAGCGTTTCGTGGAACCGCCGTATCCAGAACGGTCCGGTGGTCTCGGTCAGCTTGTTGGCGGGAATACCGGAATGGACGAGCGCGATGCGATGCGGATTCCTCGGCGCTTGCGCATGCGATGCAAGTGGCCAAGCGGCTGCGGCGCCGCCCATCAGGCCGATGAACTCCCGCCGCTTCATTCGATCACCTGATCGGCGCGCGCCAGCACCGTCGGCGCGATCTCGAGGCCGATCGCCTTGGCCATTTTGAGATTGACGACCAGTTCGAACTTGGTCGGCTGCTCGACCGGAAGATCGGCTGGCTTGGCGCCGCGCAGGATCTTGTCGACGAATTCCGCCGCGCGCCTGAATAGATCGATGGTATCGGGGCCGTAGGAGATCATGCCGCCGGCATCGATATTGTCGCGCGAAGAGTGCATCGTCGGCAGCCGCGCCGCCTGCGCCAGGGCGTTGATCCGCACATTGTTGGTGTTGACCAAGGGATCGATGCAGACATAGAGCGCGTCCGCCTTGCCCGCCAGGGCTTCGATCGACGGCTGGACATCGTCGCTCTTGCGGATTTCTGCGCGCATGGTCTGGAAGCCCATGCTCTGGGCGGCCTTCTCTGCCGTTTCGAGTTCGGGCCGGGTCAGCGGATTGCCGGCATTGAACAGGATCGCCAGCCGCCGGCCCGTGACGATCTCGCGCAGCAACTCCAGCCGCTTGCCGGTGGAATCGGTCAATTGTCGCGACATGCCGGTGACGTTGCCGCCGGGACGCGACAGGCTTTCGACTAGGCCGTTGCCGACGGGATCGGCGGCCGCGGCGATCACGATCGGGATTGCCGACGTGGCGTTTTTGGCCGCTTTGACCTGCGCATCACCACTGACCACGATCACGGAGACGCCCTGCTGCACATATCCGGCCGCGATCTCGCCGGCGCGCGCCACGACGCCATCGGCCCAGAGGAATTCGATTTTCAGATTGCGGTCCTGGACCCAGCCGAGTTCGCCAAGCCGTTCCAGCAATGCCGCGCGACGGGTGCGATCGGCATCCGCCGTGCTGGGGCCGATGAAACCGATGGTCGGTAATTTCGCGCCCGGCTGTTGTGCCCTCAGGGCCATCGGCCATGTGGCCGCCACGCCGATCAGCCCGACAAATTCCCGACGCCTCATTAGGTCCCCTTCCGGCCCCGCTTTCGCGGATCGAAGCTATATCACGGCGGCAGGCGCTAATATCGCCTAAAGCCGCAAAAAGGCCCGAAAATTAAGGCTTTTCGCCAAAGTTGCAGGCCTTGAGGGTTGCCGCTTTGGCTGCCTTGGCTTACCTAGAGCTGCAGCACAGCACCCATGTTCCAAATCGATGTTTTGACGCGTTTTCTGGACGCGAAACGCTGCGCTTTTCGCTCGAAAACGCTATGGTGACCCATGAAATTCCTTGATGAAGCAAAGGTCTACATCCGCTCCGGCGACGGCGGAAACGGCTGCGTGGCGTTTCGCCGCGAAAAATTCATCGAGTTCGGCGGCCCGTCCGGTGGCAATGGCGGCCGCGGCGGCGATGTCGTCATCGAAGTGGTCGACGGGCTGAACACGCTGATCGACTATCGCTACCAACAGCACTTCAAGGCGCCGAAGGGTACCAACGGCATGGGCAAGGACCGCCATGGCGCCAACGGCAAATCGATCGTGCTGAAAGTGCCGGTCGGCACGCAGATCATCGACGAGGATCACGAAACGCTGATCCACGATTTCACCACGCTCGGCGAAAAATTCGTGCTCGCCGAAGGCGGCAATGGCGGCTTCGGCAACGCGCATTTCAAATCTTCCACCAACCGCGCGCCGCGCAACGCCAATCCCGGCCAGGAAGGCGAGGAGCGCTGGATCTGGCTGCGGCTGAAGCTGATTGCCGACGCTGGTTTGGTCGGCCTGCCCAATGCCGGCAAATCGACCTTCCTCTCCGTCGTCAGCGCCGCCAAGCCGAAGATCGCCGACTATCCCTTCACCACGCTGCACCCGCAGCTCGGCGTCGTGAACGCGCAGGGCCGCGAATTCGTGCTCGCCGATATTCCCGGCCTGATCGAGGGCGCGCATGAAGGCGCCGGGCTCGGCGACCGCTTCCTGGGCCATGTCGAGCGTTGCCGGGTGCTGCTGCACCTGATCGACGCCACCTGCGAACATGCCGGCAACGCCTACAAGACGGTTCGCACCGAGCTCGATGCCTATGAAGGCGATCTCGCCAACAAGATCGAGATCGTCGCGTTGAACAAGATCGACGCGGTGACGCCGGACGAGCTGAAGAAACAGAAAGACCGGCTGAAACGCGCCGCCAAGAAAACGCCGCTGCTGGTTTCGGCCGCGACCGGCGAAGGCGTGCCCGAAGCGCTCAAGGCGCTGGTCGAGGTGATCGGCGAAGCGCCGGTGTCGCTGAAGGCCAAGGGCGGCGCCCAGCAGGCAGAGCCGTGGGCGCCGGCGAACCCGCAAGGGTGATACAAGGGTGATACAAGGCTGACATCAGGCTACGCCAGCCGCGACATCCTGCCCGCGCCACTTCCAAATCAGGAAGCCGGCGCGTATTGCTTCACGACACTCCGCCTCACCTGACCAAACCCATGAAACGCCCCGCGCTCAAAAACTTTCGCCGCATCGTCGTCAAGGTCGGCTCGTCGCTGCTGATCGATTCCGAAAAGGGCGAAGTCCGCGCGGCATGGCTGTCGGCGCTGGCGGCCGACATCGCAAAACTGCATGGCGAGGGCCGCGACGTCCTGGTGGTCTCATCGGGCTCGATCGCGCTCGGCCCTGCCGCGCGGTCCGCTCAAGCTCGAGGAAAGCCAGGGCGCGGCTGCCGTGGGCCAGATCGCACTGGCACGGATCTGGTCGGAAGTGCTCGGCGCGCACGACATCGGCGCCGGACAGATCCTGGTGACGTTGCAGGACACCGAGGAGCGCCGCCGCTATCTCAACGCGCGCTCGACCATCGCAAAACTTCTGGAATGGCGCGCGGTGCCCGTGATCAACGAGAACGACACGGTCGCGACCAACGAAATTCGCTATGGCGACAATGACCGCCTCGCCGCGCGCGTCGCCACCATGGCGAGCGCGGATCTCTTGATCCTGCTGTCCGACATCGACGGCCTCTATGACGCGCCGCCCGGCGCCAATCCGAACGCAAAACTGATTCCGATCGTGGAGTCCGTCACGTCAGAGATCGAGGCGATGGCGGGCGCGGCCGAATCCGAATTGTCGCGCGGCGGCATGTACACCAAGATCGAAGCCGCCAAGATCGCGACCACCGCCGGCACGCATATGCTGATCGCGTCCGGCAAGATCGAGCATCCGCTACAAGCCATCGCCGACGGCGGCCGCTGCACCTGGTTCCTGACCCCCGCCAACCCCGTCACCGCGCGAAAACGCTGGATCGCGGGTTCGCTGGAGCCGAAGGGCACGCTGACCATCGACGCCGGCGCGGTCGCCGCGTTGCGCGCCGGCAAGAGCCTGCTGCCGGCCGGCGTGATCCGGATCGACGGCCAGTTCGCCCGCGGCGATGCCGTGGTGGTGCGCGGCCCCGACACCCACGAGATCGGCCGCGGCCTCGTCGCCTACGACGCCGAGGACGCCGAAAAGATCAAAGGCCGCTCCTCGCCGGACGTGATGGTGATCCTGGGCATCAGCGGCCGGGCGGAAATGATCCACCGCGACGATCTGGTGGTGGGCGGGCCGCGGCAGACCGATTCTGCGTAAGCCTCACGCCATGTCGTCGGCATCGATGTCTTGCCGACCGTTCATCACGCGGACGACTTCGACACCGTCAGGCAATGGTCGATGGAAGATGGAAGATGATGTAATTGCCGGCCGGAAAACTGCGCAAATTGCTTCGTAGTTCAGGCCGCCCACGCCCCGCCAAGAGAATCTACGGTGTGAACCTGAAAACTTGGAGCGAACGGCGGACGTCTGCTTTGGTGCGCATAGCGGACTCAGGTGGGACATGGTCCCATGTCCGAGTTGTGCCAAAGGCGGAAGTGTCAGGCCAAATCGATATCGCCGAGTCGGTCCCCCCGGGGGAAGAAAACACCCAAGCTAGACGGGCAGTTCGACCTAAACGCGTGACGAAGTCTTAACTCGCGCACTTGATGATGCCTCAGCGCCGAGCGGCAAAACCTGAGATCGTTTACTTCCTTCGAGGACGATCTCGGCGCGGCGATGGAGTTACTAGATGATTGTCGGAATTCGGAGAATTGCTCCGGCGATTGGCATCGCCGCTACTTTGGTCAGCTCGGGCATAGAAGCGCAAAGTGCGCCGCCCAACTCATACGGCACGGCTTTTGCCGTGACGAAAGATGGCGATCTCGTTACCAACGCGCATGTCGTGGCGGGCTGCACTGCCGTAAGTGCTCGTCTCGGAGCCACCGAATTCCAGGGCAACGTTGTCGTGCGCGATGACAACGATGATCTCGCGCTTGTGCATCTGAGCAATAAAAGCACGCATTTTGCCTCCTTGCGAAAGCGACCCGAGGTTCGGATGGGTGACACCGCTATCACGTTCGGATTTCCATTGCCTAATGCGCTTTCGCACGACGGTAATTTGACAGTCGGATATGTATCGTCTCTAGCGGGAGTTTCTGACAATCCAACTTACCTCCAGGTCTCAACACCAATTCAGCCAGGCAGCAGTGGCGGATCATTACTGGACAGCAGCGGGAACGTAATTGGAGTTGTAGCTAAAAGAATAAATCCAGAAACATTTCCAAGCCAGGGGGATACCGCTCAGTTAGTGAATTTTGCAGTCAGTCTGAAAGTGCTGCGGACTTTTCTAAAGAGGAACGAGATAGCTTTGACCGAGCGCGACTCTTCCAAGGATCTGAGCGTCGCCGATGTTGGGGATGAAGCAAGACTGTTTTCTTATTCAGTCCGTTGTGCGCCAAACAACCAAATGTTGAGCACCACAAAACCCAGCGGGGCTGATGCGCCAAGTGATGATACAAGCGAGCGAGCTGTTTTGTATGAGGAGGATTTGGCGGATGGGCACGGCAGACGCTTTGTGGGTTCAGTTGCCTGGCGAATTGAACCCTTGTCGGCGCAAGGTGCACACGGGCCCCGTGCATTGCGAGGCGATATTCATTTTCTTGGCCAGCTCAACGTAATGCTCATTGTTAGCGAGACCTTGGGCGAAAACCGACAGGCGAGCTGCAAAATCGAAGTCACCTTCGACACAGCGCAATCCGCGCGGGGTCAGATCGTGAGCGTACCTGGGGTTCTTATGAAGATTGGTGAAGAGACCAAAGGCGCTCCAATCGTGGTGCGGTCGACTCAATCAGGTCCAGCGAGTTTCGCGCTCTTGTGTGATGAGAACTACCAGCAACAAAATCTCAAGTTGCTCAGGGAGCGAGCTTGGATCAACCTTCCCATCATTTACAAAGACGGTCATCGCGCGATTATCGCGCTCGGGAAGGGAACATCTGGACTTAGGGCATTTAGTGAAATTCTTCCAGAGTAGGGCGGCCCTCGACAAAAAATTCCAGTCCGTTCAGCGCGCCGGGCGGCCTACCGTGGCCAGGACATGCGCGGCAATGCCAGCGTCAACACCGCGAAGGTGCCGCTCGCGAGCATGTTCGGTTATGTGAATAACCTGCGCTCGATGAGCCGGGGTCGTGCATCCTTCAATCGATCACTATACCCGCGCGGCTTCGAGTTACCAACTTACCTCTATCTTGCTGTAGAATAGCGGTGGCTGATTGGAAGTGCGACTTCCGCTTCGGGTCATTTTCGGAAGTCAGCATCATCATCCGCGATTTCCGGTCTTCCCCCAACAACCGACATCACATGTCAGATCGACCACTCCCGAAAAAGTGCCATGAAGAGACATCTGCGATTGGTCTATCGGGCAGGCCTGCAATGGATCACGAATCGTTAAATTACGTGAGCGTCGTCCAGGACAAATCGGCGCAAGCGATCTTGTAGAGCGCGTAAGCGTTGGGTTGCTCCCTGTCGGAATAATGAGACCAGATGACGAACATCTTAGCCTCTCCGCCATCGTACCAGTCGAGCCCGATGATCTGGCCATCGTCGCCCCCCATGGTGATAGAACTCGTCCGTTCGTCATTGCAAGTGACTGCCTGCACGCCCGCAAATATTAACGTGCCCGCGACAAGATCGAAGCCATGCGGCTGTCCGGCCGCTCGCTGCATCTGGACGCCTTCCACATGCAGCAAGACATCGTCGCCGGTGCGCGCGGCCGCAGTTATTATGGCGTCGTGGAACGAAAGGTCGTGCATCACGCAATCATTACCTCAGTAATTCTATTCCCTCAGTAGTTCATTCGCACAGCCAGGATTCCAGTCCGCAATTCACAAAACCGGGCCAGCTATTATTTTGCGTTCTTGGTCGCTACCACCAGGCAAATGGTTCGCACTCGACGAGACATGGACCGCGCCACAGCACGGAGAAATTGCCTCGCGCGATCTGGTTCCGACTTCTGCTGCGGGTCATTCTCGACCGAAACGGGCTGTCTGCGCCATGTCCGGTCTGCCCACGTTAGCGACCGGATAGCGAGCATCGCCGGAGGTCCGGTTGGTGCCGCGAAGAGCTAGCCTGCGCCTGAGCCAGATGCCGGCGCAGGACTCAGCGGAGCGCCCCCTACCGAAACAGGGCCGGCAGGCTTGGGAAGTGCAGGAAGACTTACGGGAAGAGTTGCTGGAGGAAGAACTGGAGGGAGTACTCTTCGCGACGCATGGATGACCCGCGCGCGCGGATTTGGACGTGGGATGCTGGAAGTCGTCGACGGTGAGATGCTGGAAGTCGTCAGCGGCGGCGTCATCGGATTCTGCAGAGAGCTCACCTGCACCGTCAGCAAGGAGAGTTGACGGGTTATTCTTTTCAATTCCGCCTGTTGGGCTGCGGAGCTCTGCGTGAGCGACGCCAACACATCGGCGTCTTGCTGTTGCGACGACTGAATGTCCCTCAGTCCCGCCCTGACAACTGGATCCGGTACGAGGATTGGAGCTGGATCCGGTACGAGCACTGGAGCCGGCTTGGGCGGAGGCGATGCAGCAACGTGATTGAATTTTGGCGGCGAGAAGCGCCTGAAGTCCGGCAAGGAGAACCGATCGACGCTCGGCAAAGAGAACTGATTGAAATCCGGCAGAGAGAAGCCACCGAAACTCGGCAAGGAATTGGCGGTGGCGGCACCAAGGACGGTCAGGGCAGCCAGGGACACCGCTATCACCGGCATCCGGCTTGAGGCCACCTGCGGTGCCGCCTCGGGATGCTTGTCCCCTTTCGATTCCCTGTCCGGTGCTTCGGTCACCTGAGTTCCCTACGTCTCAGCCCAGTCGCGAGACTCTTCCCATTGCCAGTCAGCAAAACAAAAGGGCCATCGCGGTGACAAACCAACAATGGCTCGCGCGCTTGCTCACCCGAATTCTGCTGAAATCATGGGCTCGTATGGTTAATGATCGGTTTCCGGAGACCCGACCTCAGTCCCCGTCCGAGCCAGATCCGTTGATACTCTGAGCGGCGATGACTCTGCTGCGGGATAAGCGCCCAGATCACGGTGAGGCCGATCTAGATTGGCCGCTTGCCTGATTCGGCTCGGCCAATGGCCTAGCCGCCGTCGGCCGAGGCCGCCCAGCTGCCATGCCGGTTCCGGACCTCGCCAACTCCTCGATTTACATGCTAGAACATGGCCTTAACTAAAGCCCGAGACCGCCATGACCGCGCCGCTGAAGGCTATCGACGGCAACGCCGATCTGCCCGCTCTGATGACCGAACTCGCTGCCCGCGCCCGCGCGGCCGCACGGGTGCTGGCGCTTGCCTCGCCTGCGCAGAAGAACAAAGCGCTTGAGGCGATGGAGCGCGCCATCCGCGCCAATGCGCCGGCCATTCTCGCCGCCAATGCCGAGGATGTCGCCGAAGTGCGCGCGAGCGGTGCGACGTCGGCCTTCATCGATCGCCTGACACTGACGCCGGCGCGCATCGAAGGGATGGCCGATGGCGTCGCCACCGTGCGCGGGATCGCCGACCCCATCGGCGCCGTCACCGAAAGCTGGCAGCGCCCGAACGGCATGACCATCGAACGCGTGCGGGTGCCGCTCGGCGTCATCGCCGTGATTTTCGAAAGCCGCCCCAACGTCGCCGCCGACGCCGGCGTGCTGTGCCTGAAATCCGGCAATGCCGTGATCCTGCGCGGCGGCTCCGACAGTTTCCGTTCCTGCCGCGCCATTCATGACTGCCTGGTGCAGGGCCTGCGCGAGGCCGGTCTGCCGGAAGCCGCCATCACGCTGGTGCCGACGCGCGATCGTGCTGCGGTCGGCCTGCTGCTGACGGGATTGAACGGCGGCGTCGACGTGATCGTGCCGCGCGGCGGCAAGAGCCTGGTTGCCCGCGTCGAGGCCGAAGCCCGTGTGCCTGTGTTTGCGCATCTCGAAGGCGTCAACCACGTCTATGTCGATCATTCCGCCAATCTCGACATGGCGAAGAAGATCGTGCTGAACGCCAAGATGCGCCGTCCCGGCGTCTGCGGCGCCGCCGAGACCCTGCTGATCGATCGCGCCGGTGCATCGAAAAGCCTGAAGCCGCTGGTCGAAATGCTGATCGATGCCGGCTGCGAAGTTCGCGGCGACGCAGCCGTGCAACGCGCTGACAGTCGGGTGAAGCCCGCCTCCGACGAGGACTGGGACACCGAATATGAGGACGCGATCATCGCCGCACGCGTGGTCGACGGGCTCGATGAAGCGATCGCGCATATTCACACTCACGGCTCGCACCACACCGACGCGATCGTGACCGAGGACAACAAGGCCGCGGAAAAGTTCCTCAACGAGGTCGATTCCGCGATCGTGCTGCACAACGCCTCGACGCAGTTTGCCGATGGCGGCGAGTTCGGCTTCGGTGCCGAGATCGGCATTGCCACCGGCAAGTTCCACGCCCGCGGCCCTGTCGGCGCCGAACAACTGACCAGCTTCAAGTATCGCGTTCACGGCACCGGGCAGACGCGGCCGTGATCGCACCCGCGTTTTCAGGCGTATGCACGCGGTGGCCGCGTTGAAGCCAGCTTCGGTCGCGTCGCAATCGGTCTCGCAGGCGATACCGCTCTACGGCAATGGCATGCGGGTCGGGCTGCTCGGCGGTTCATTCAATCCACCGCACGAGGCGCACCGCGCCATCAGCCTGTTCGCGATCAAGCGGCTGAAACTGGATCGGGTGTGGTGGCTGGTGACTCCAGGCAATCCGCTCAAGTCAAACGGCGCACTGAACGACCTCGACACGCGGATGGATGCCGCGCGCAAAATGGCCGACGATCCGCGCATCGACATCAGTTGTCTCGAAGCTGTCATCGGTATCCGTTACACTGTCGATACCATCTCTTACCTGCGCCGCCGTGCTTCCGGCCTGCGCTTCGTCTGGATCATGGGCGCTGACAATCTTGCGCAGTTCCATCGTTGGCAAAACTGGCGGCGCATCGCTTCCGAGGTGCCGATCGCTGTGATCGACCGTCCCCCGCAGAGTTTCCGGGCGCTTGCCGCCCCCGCCGCACAGGCGCTGGCGCGCTATCGGCTGCCCGAGAATCAGGCGGCCCGGCTACCGGATCAGCACGCCCCCGCCTGGGTTTTCCTCACCGGCATGAAATCGAACCTGTCGTCGACCGGCCTGCGAAACCCGGACGGCAGCTGGAAGGCAAAGAAGTGACAGTTGGGTCGCAACCGGCAGGCGGGGTTCACTGGAATATTGAAACCGTTAACCCCACATGCCTAATATAGCCCGTGGACGTCAGGATTCGGCGTTCGCGATACAGTGAAAGGAATGGTCCCTGGCCACATCTGTATTGTCCAAGTCTGTTTTACCCAAGGTTTCCAAAGCCAAAACTGCTCCGAAAACCACGCGTAAAACATCGACCAAAGCTGCGGCCTTGAAGGCGCAACCCGACGCCGACAAGACGCTGAATATGATCCTCTCCCGCCTCGACGATATGAAGGCGGAAGAAACGGTCACCATCGACCTTCGCGGCAAATCTGCATTCTCCGACTACATGATCGTCACCACGGGACGGGTTAACCGCCACGTCGGCGCGATCGCGGAAAATGTCACCAAGGCGCTGAAGGAAACCGGCATCAAGAGCATCCATGTCGAGGGCATGCCCAACTGCGACTGGGTGCTGATCGATTCCGGCGATGTGATCGTGCACGTATTCAGACCCGAGGTTCGCGAGTTCTACAATCTGGAAAGAATGTGGACTCAAAGCCCCGTGGCGGCCAAGGCGATCTGAGTTCCTGAGGCCGATGCGAATCGGCGGGGGCGCATGTAGTTTGCGTGCGCGCGGTACAACGCGCGCATGCTGGAACATTATCTGATGCGTAAGCCCCTCTGATGCGCCTTGTGGTGGTTTCGATCGGCCGGCTGAAGCAGGGCCCGGAGCGGGAACTGGCCGAGCGCTATCGCGAGCGCTTCGACGATATCGGCCGCAAGCTCGGCTTTCGCGGCCTCGAGATTCACGAAATCCCGGAAAGCCGCGCCCGCGATGCCGCGACGAGGATCGCCGAGGAAGCGGCGGCGATTTCGGCCGCGATTCCGGAAAAATCCGTCCTGGTGGCGCTCGACGAGCGCGGCAAGAGCGTCGACAGCGCGACCTTCGCCCAGCAGCTCGGCCGCTGGCGCGACGAAGGGGTCGCCAACACAATTTTCACAATTGGGGGCGCGGACGGACTTTCGCCCGATTTGCAGCGCAAAGCCAAGTTGCGCATCGCGTTCGGCTCGGCGACCTGGCCGCATCAAATGGTTCGCGTCATGCTCCTGGAACAGATTTACCGCGCCGCGACCATTTTGGCCGGCCATCCCTATCACCGCGCTTAGGCACGGTGGCATGAATACAGAAAGCACTGATTAGGCCGAATGCACTCTCCGCCGGACATTCACCCGCGCCCCGACGCCGCCAGCCGCAAGCGGCGGCCATTGGCGCTGTTGTCCGCAGGCCTCTTGACCCTGACAAGCCTCGCCGTTGCGCCGGCCACAGCGCAAGTAGCTGTGCCCTCGCCGCAGGCGGCTGCCGTCTCGCCCGACATCATCCGGCAGCGCGAGCAGGAACTGGAAGCCGCCCGTGAACAGCAGCGAAAAGGCGCCGAGCTGCAGCAGAAATTGAAGGCCGATATCGCGGCGATCGGACAGGACCGCTCCAAGCTCAACCAGCAACTGATCGACATCGCAGCAGGGGTGCGCACCGTCGAGACCCGCATCGTCGACGCCGAGGCGAGGCTGCGCCCGCTCGACGCCCGCGAGCAGCAGATCCGGGCTTCGCTCGATTCACGCCGTTCCGAAATCGTTGAGGTGCTCGCGGCCTTGCAACGCGCCGGCCGCCGCACGCCGCCGGCCTTGCTGGTGCGGCCCGAGGACGCGTTGCAATCGCTGCGCACCGCGATGCTATTGGGCGCGGTCGTGCCCGAACTGCGCGGACGCGCGGAAAAACTCTCTAGCGATCTCGGCGAACTGGTGGCACTGCGCAAGACCATCGCCACCGAGCGTGACGCACTGGCGCGCGACCGCGACAAGTCGAAGGACGATCAGGTCCGGCTGGCAGCACTTGTCGACGAGCGGCAACGCAAGCAGAGCGCGATCGAAAAAGACATGGAGGCGGAAGGGGCGCGCGCCATCACGCTGTCCAAACAAGTCGACAGTCTGCAGGGCCTGATCGCCAAGATGGAGCAGGACCTCAAGAGCGCCGCCAAAGCGGCCGCAACGGCCAGTATGCAGGGGGCGCCTGCGGCCCCGAACGGCAAGCCCAATCTGGGCGGGCTGAAGGACCCCGCGCGACTCAGTCCGGCGATCGCCTTTGCCTCGGCCAAGGGATTGCTCGCATTTCCGGTGAATGGGTCCAAGATTCGCGATTTTGGCGGTTCCGACGGTGCAGGTGGCGTCGAAAAAGGCATTTCTTTGGCAACCAGGGCCGGCGCACAGGTCACAACCCCGTGTGACGGTTGGGTTGTTTACGCTGGACCCTTCCGCAGCTACGGACAACTCTTGATCCTGAATGCCGGGGGCGGGTATCATGTCCTGATCGCCGGGATGGAGCGCATTTCGGTAAACATCGGCCAGTTTGTACTTACGGGGGAGCCGGTCGCGACCATGGGGTCGACATCCCTGGTTGCATCCATTCTCGCAACGACCGCGAGTCAGCCCGTGCTCTATGTCGAGTTCCGTAAGGACGGCACTCCAATCGATCCAGGCCCATGGTGGGCCGCAAATGAAGGCGAAAAGGTTCGCGGATGATGCGGCATTGACGCTCTTCATTACGCAGCCTCGCGCTGTACTGATGGGATCGAGCGCGCGGGCCGCCACCTCGGACACCTATCGCCAGCTCAATCTGTTCGGCGACGTCTTCGAGCGCGTGCGCAGCGACTATGTCGAGAAGCCGGACGACTCGAAGCTGGTGGAGTCCGCGATATCAGGCATGCTGGCCGGTCTCGATCCGCATTCCAGCTACATGGACGCCAAGAGTTTTCGCGACATGCAGGTGCAGACCCGCGGTGAGTTCGGCGGGCTCGGCATCGAAGTCACGATGGAGGACGGCCTGATCAAGGTGGTCTCGCCGATCGATGACACGCCGGCGTCCAAGGCCGGCATCATGGCCAACGACATCATCACCAATCTCGACGACGAAGCGGTGCAGGGCCTCACCCTCAACCAGGCCGTCGAGAAGATGCGCGGCCCGGTCAATACCAAGATCAGGCTGAAGATCATTCGCAAGGGCCAGGACAACCCGATCGACGTCACGCTGGTGCGCGACAACATCCGCGTCCGCTCGGTGCGCGCCCATGTCGAAGGCGACGATATCGGCTATATCCGCATCACCACCTTCAACGAACAGACCACCGAAGGCTTGAAGCGGGAAATCGGCAACCTGCAAAACCAGATCGGCGACAAGCTGAAGGGCTTCATCATCGACCTGCGCAACAATCCCGGCGGTCTCCTCGAAGAAGCGGTCACCGTTTCCGACGCTTTCCTCGAGCGCGGCGAGATCGTCTCGACCCGCGGCCGCAACGCCGAGGAAACTCAGCGCCGCGCTGCCCATCCGGGCGACCTGACCAAGGGCAAGCCGGTGATCGTGCTGATCAACGGCGGCTCGGCGTCGGCCTCCGAAATCGTCGCCGGCGCGCTGCAGGACCACAAGCGGGCGACCCTGGTCGGTACCCGCTCGTTCGGCAAGGGCTCGGTGCAGACCATCATCCCGCTCGGCAGCGGCAACGGCGCGCTGCGTCTCACCACCGCGCGCTATTTCACGCCGTCGGGCAAGTCGATCCAGGCCAAGGGCATCGTGCCCGATATCGAGGTGCTGCAGGACGTGCCGGACGAGTTGAAGTCGCGGACCGACACCAAGGGCGAAGCCTCGCTGCGCGGCCATCTGAAGTCCGAGGGTGACGAGAAGACCGGTTCGCAGTCCTACGTCCCGCCGGACGCCAAGGACGACAAAGCCCTGCACATGGCCGACGATCTCCTGCACGGCGTCAAGGTCAATGCCACCGCCCCGACCACCGCCGACAAGGGTTCGGTCGACAAGCCCGCCACTAAAGAGGCCAACTGATCCGGTCCGGATAGCAGTTTTCACGGAAAGGGCGGCCTTCGGGCCGCCCTTTTTGCGTGAGGTCAGGACCGCTCAGGGGGCAGGCCCGAAAAGTACTTTGGCAGGGCGGACGCCGCGGTGGAACTGCCGCTGCCTTGACCCGTCGTGGTATCGTCAGCCCGGTTGATTCGGGGAGGAGCATGGCAGAGGCGGCCGACGATCTGAGCACGCCGCTTGGACAGGAGACGGTGCGACGAAAGCGCCGATTTCGGCTGCCGTTTACGGCGACGCAAGCGGTTGCGGTGCTGCTCGGCCTGTTCCTTGTGACTTTCATCGGCTTTGCCATCTTCAATGACAATCCGCTGGGCGGCGAGCCGGTCGTCCGCATCGCCATCCGGCAGCCGACGCAGACAGGCGAAAAATCCGCCGCGGCGGCCTCTAGCGCTCCCGAGCCGGTCACGAAATCCGCGCCCAAGCAAGCCACGCCCACCGAGCAGAAGACCGTCACCATCATCGACGGCTCGAGCGGCGCGCACCACGACGTGGTGATCGGCAGCGACAGCGCCGCTGACAAAACCGAGCCCGACGCCGCCCCCGCCATGATGGCCGGGATCGATCAGCGCCTGCTCGAAAAATCGCGCTACGGCATGATCCCGGTGGTCGCCGACGGGCTGAAGCCGTTCACGGTCTACGCCGCCGAAGCCGACCGCGCCAAAGCTGCGAAGATGCCGATCGTTTCCATCGTCGTCGGCGGGCTCGGCGTCGGCGCGGCCAAGACCACCGACGCCATCATGAAGCTGCCGCCCGCAGTGACGCTGGCGTTCACGCCCTACGGCTCCGATCCCTCCAAACTGGCCGAGCGGGCGCGCGCGCAGCGCCATGAGATCCTGCTGCAGGTGCCGATGGAGCCGTTCGATTATCCCGACAACGACCCCGGCCCGCAGACGCTGTTGACGACACTTGCGCCCGAGCAGAATCTCGACCGGCTGTACTGGCATCTCAGCCGCTTCCAGGGCTATGCGGGAATCGCCAATTTCATGGGCGGGCGCTTCGTCGTCACTGACGCCGTCATGCAGCCGATCGTCCGCGAGGCCGCCAAGCGCGGGCTCGGCTATCTCGACGACGGCTCGGCGCCGCGCAGCGTCGCCCCCTCACTGGCGGCAGGCCAGGCGATGCCGTTTGCCAAGGCCGACGTCTCGATCGATGCGGTGCCGACGGCCCTGGAAATCGACCGGGAGCTGGCAAAACTCGAGAATCTGGCCAAGGAGCGCGGAACCGCGATTGGTATTGCCTCGGCGCTGCCGATTTCGATCGAGCGGATCGGCGTCTGGATCAAGGCGCTCGAGGGCCATGG
>WNFM01260868.1_pt1 | contig 22648 bp, 14 predicted proteins | sample 5400271 | NCBI WGS metagenome assembly WNFM01 (sample SAMN13153352, study PRJNA577476) | soil metagenome | isolation source: 60 cm saprolite on Douglas fir-dominated hillslope | place: USA:California | collected 2013-09-17
CGAAACGCAAGGCCACTATCGGGTCGACACGCGATGCGCGGCGCGCGGGGATATAGCAGGCTGCAAGCGCGACACACGTCAACACAAGCGCCACCGTTGCGAAGGTGAGCGGGTCAAATGGGCTGACACCGAAAAGCAGACTGCTCATTAGCCGAGTCACCAAGAATGCGGCCACAGTGCCAACACCCACGCCGGTTGCTGTCAACTTTGCCCCGCGCGCCAGAACCAGGCCAAGAATGTTGCGGGAATGTGCGCCAAGGGCCACGCGGATTCCAATCTCGTGATTCTGTTGCGTCACCAGATAGGCCATGACGCCGTAGATTCCAACACACGCAAGCGTCATTGCGAGGGCAGCAAGTCCGCCGAGAAGCACCGCCTGAACGCCTCTCTGCCCTACTTCCCGATTAAGAACTCCGTCCATGGTAACGACTTTGGAGACCGGCTGCTCGGGGTCAACAGACCACACGGCCTCGCGCACAGCGCCGGCAAGATTTGTGGGGTCGCCTTTCGTATGAACAACGAGTGTGCTGGGGACCATGTAGTTTCCCTGTGACTGCCAATATGGAAAATACATTTCTTCCTTTGGAGGCTCGTCGAGGCCCATCTCCTTCACATCGTCTACAATGCCGACGATCTGGAATAGGCGGAAGCTTCCGCCAACAAGGGTGAAGTGGAAACGCTTGCCCAGAGCATCTTCATTCGGCCAAAATTTTCTCGCCATCGTGTCGTTGACGATCGCCACTGATGGAGCATCCGGCCCATCGTGGTCATCAAAAAGCCTTCCGCGAAGCAACCGAATCCGCATGGCCTCGAAATAGCCTGGGGAAACTACACGATCAAGGGCTCCATACTGTAGGTCGGGCCGCACGACTCCATCTGGTTGAAAGCCAGCCATGCCGAGAAAGCCCCCCATGCCGCTCTTCCAACTAAAGGGAAGAACGCTGGTAAAGCCCGCGCCGGTTACGGTTGGCAGGGACCTCACGCGTTCCAAAACGACTTGGAAGAACTGCGTTCGTCGAGCGAAATCCGGATATTTTCTATCGGGCACATCAATCTGAGCCGTGAGCACCTGGTCGGACCGAAACCCTGGGTCAACTGCACGCAGATTCGCAAGAGTTTTCAGTAGCAGGCCCGATCCCACGAGCAATACGACAGAAAGTGCAACCTCGCCCACCACAAGTAAATTACCCAAGCTCTTGCTGCGGGGGCTGCTACCTGCCCTTGCGCCCTCTTTCAAAGACTCGTTCACGTCAGTTCTTGAAATTCGAAGGGCGGGCGTTAGCCCGAACAGAAACGTGCTGGCGAGTGAAATTAGAATCGCAAAACCAAGTACCGGAAGATTGAACGTCAGAGAAACAGTGCGCGAGAGGTCCTCTGGGATCAACACCTTAAGCAAGGTGAAGCTCGCCTTTGTCAGCAGGATGCCAAGCATACCCCCTGCTGTTGCTAGCACGGCACTCTCCGTCAACAACTGCCGGACAATGCGCGCTCGACCTGCACCCAGGGCAGCGCGGAGAGCGATCTCGCGTTGTCTCACCGTGGCGCGCGAAAGCAAAAGGTTCGCGATATTGGCGCAGGCAATCAACAGAATAAAGGCGACGGCGACCAGGAGTATCGTGAGTCCTCCGCGCACGTCTTGGGTGTAGACGTCCTGTAATGGAACAGCGACGAAGCCGTCAACGAATCGCATGATGTCCATGTGCTGGTGCCTGAGGTTTTGAGACAATACCCGCAGTTGTGCGTTAGCTTGTGCAACGCCCACTCCCGGCTGCAATGCCGCGATAATCGTAAGGAAATGCGCGCCGCGATCAGCGAGTTGCTGAGGTGTAAAAGCCGTTGGTACCCAAAGGTCCGCGTCCTTGTTGGGAAAAGAAAACCAGGGAGGCATAACACCAACAACGGAATATTTCTCGCCATTGAGAAGTACCGTTTGGCCGACGACGTTTCGGTCTCCACCGAATCTGCTCAACCACAACCTGTAGCTGAGAAGCACGACGTGTTCAGAAGCCGCTGTATCCTCCTCGGGCAAGAAAACTCGACCCAGCACCGGCTGGACGCCCAAAATCGAAAACAAATTGTGCGTCGCGCCCTCAGCTGAGAGCCTTTCCGGCGTGCCTGCGTTTCCGGTCAGGTTGTAAAAGCGATCCGCATCGATGGCGGCGACGTCTTCAAAGAGGGCCGTTTGCGCTTTGCAATCCGCGAAATTTGCCGGCGTGAACTGCCTGCGATGGAAACCGGTACTGCTTCTGTCCTCGTAAAGTGAAACAAGGCGGCTTGGGTTGCGATAGGGAAGACGTCGAAGCAACACAGCATCAACTACGCTGAAAATACTGGCGGTCGCGCCAATGCCGAGTGTCAGCGTAAGGACTGCGACGGCAGTGAGGCCGGGAGACTTGCGGAGCATGCGGGCTGCGAAGCGCAAATCTTGCCACAACGTCTCTACAAAAGATTCCCAGCCGCCAGAGCGGACGACTTCTTTGCTGAGTTCGAGGCCACCCCGCTCCAGTCGGACGACGCGAAGGGCCTCCAAGCGGCTCATGCCTTGCTTCATCTTTGCCGCTGCTTCCATCTCCAAGTAGGTGCGAAGCTCTTCGTCCAGCTCTTGGCTGACCTGCTCCTTTCGGAACAGTGATCGAAGCCCGCTTGATATGTTTCGCAGCATGGACATGAGTTGATTCCTATTCGTAATGGAGGGCTACCAGCGGATCGACGAGCGTGGCGCGCCGCGCGGGGATGTAGCACGCGGCCAGAGCAATGAGTGTCAACAAAAGGGCTACACCAATGAACGTCAACGGATCGATCGGTTGGACGCCAAAGAGCAAGCTGCCTAAAAAGCGCGTGAATACGAATGCCAAGGCAATTCCCGCAATCACTCCTGCGGTTACGAGCACAAATCCGTGCCCCAGGATGAGTCTCAGGACTTGTCTCCGCTGGGCGCCCAGCGCCACGCGAATGCCGATCTCACTTGTCCGGTGAACTACCGCGTAAGACATCAGTCCGTAGACTCCAATACAGGCGAGAAATAGAGCAACTAGGCTGAAAAAGCTGGAGAGCTGGGCCGTCAGTCTTTGATCCACTACCGAGCGGTCAACCTGCTCCGCGAGAGTGTCGGCGCCCGTGACGGGGAGGCGCGGATCCACGTCATGAATTACCTGGCGGACCGCCGCGACGGTGGCTTGTGTGTTGCCCGAATAGCGGACTTCAAAATCCCAGAGGTACCCGGGCTGCTGAGAGTAAGGCAAGTACGCCGCAGGCCACCGGCGTTCTTTCACGCCCATATACTTGGCGTCCCTAACCACTCCGACGACGATCCTGTCGTTCTCAGGTTTTGCGTCTGGTCCGTTCATGCGAAACGGGCGGCCAAGCGGAGATTCGCTTGGAAAAAAAAGGCGGGCCATCGTTTCATTGATCACCGCCACCTTTGGCGAATTTTCCGTGTCCCGCTGATCAAACGTGCGCCCTGCCAACAGCTTCAAGCCCATTGCCGAAAAAAAGCCAGTGCCAATCTTGTTGTAAGCAACCTCCCGATTGCTCTTCGCCTCTGTAGACTCCTCCGGCGTCCAAGCGTCCTCAGACCATGCGCCCTGATTGAAAGTAAAAAAGCAAAAGCTGGCGGCGCGCACGCCCGGAATTGCACTTACCCTGCGTTCGATCTCCTCGTAGAGCCTCGTGAGCCGCGAATCCTCCTTGTAGCCGACCGAAGATGGATCCATTCCAAAAACAAGTACGTTGTTCTTGTCGAAGCCAATATCCACGTTTGTCAAATTGACAAGCATGCGAAGAAATAGCCCGGCTCCAATGAGCAGAACCAGAGAGAGAGCGACTTGTCCCACGACCAGCGCCCTGGCAAGCGGGCTGTTCACCGCGGCAACGTTTCGTCCTTGTTGTTTGAGCGAAGAGTTGATCTCGACTCCCGCGGCGCGCCAAGCAGGAGCCATCCCAAACAGCAGAGGCGTGGCGAGCGAAACGAGAAGCGCAAAGAAGAGTACTCGGCTGTCCAGCCCCACGACGACTGGAGGAGCAGGGCCGGCCGACACCATCACTGGCAGCAACTTGTCGGCCCAAAATGCCAGCACGACACCGAGAACACCGCCAAGGATTGCCAGTAGAAGGCTTTCTGTCAGTAACTGGCGAATTACGCGCCAGCGTCCTGCGCCCATGGACATCCGCACGGCGATCTCGCGCTGACGATTCGTCGCTCGCGCCAGGAGGAGATTGGCGATGTTGGTGCAGGCGATCAACAAAACCAGTGCGACCGCCGCCATCAGTACCCGCAGAGGTTTTGAGAACTGCACCCGGAGCCGCGACAATCCGCCGGCCGCAGGAGTCAACTCGATGAAGGCGTCTTGAATCCCGTCGAGCTGCTTCTCTGTGGGCTGCGAACCCGCCATTTCCAGCGCGGCCTGTTTGAAAAGCACGTTGACTTTGGTTTGTGCTTGCTCGATGGTCACCTCAGGCCGGCGGCGCGCGATGATGTAGAGCGACTGGAACATCTTGTCGTGCAATCCCTTCCACCCTGGCGGAAGCACTTCCTCCATCGACAGCGGAATCCATGCGTCGGGCGACTCACCCACCGTGGCGCCGAAGAATTCTTGCGGAGTGACCCCGATGATGGTGTAGACCGTCGAACCGATGGTCATTTTCTGGCCGACGATCGAAGGGTCGCCCCCGAAACGCCGCTCCCACCAAGCGTAGCTGCCTACAGCTACCGGGCTGCCTCCGGGAATCCGGTCATCCTCCTCGGTGAACGTCCGGCCCAAGATCGGACTCACTCCGAGCGTCGAAAAGTACGTGCCGGAAACCAATTGAGCGGAGATCCCTTCCATTTCCGCACTCTCGCCGATTGTGCCGTGCGGCCCACTGGACATGCTCGAAATGGCCGTCATATCGGAGAAAACGCTGTGATCCCGCTGAACTTGGCGATAAAACGGATAGGAGAAGAGCTGCCAGCTTCGATCCGGCAGTTCGTCCATAATTCCGCCCCACTTGCCGGCGCCGAACAGAACTAATTGGGTCGGATTCTTGATAGGAAGGTTCCTCAGCAAAACAGCATTCATCAAACTGAAAATCGCCGTGTTCGCGCCAATTCCAAGGGCGAGCGTAAGGACGGCAACGGCGGTGAAGCCCGGAGACTTGCGCAGCGAGCGAGCGGGCGGCGAAGCGCAGGTCCTGCCAGGAAGTTTCGACAAACGTTTCCCAAATGCCCGCGCGAACCACTTCCTTCGTAATCTCAACCGTCCCCTGCTCCAAGCGCACCGCTCGAAGGGCATCCTTGCGGCTCATCCCTTGCTTGATTTTTTCCTCGGCAGCCATCTCGAGAAAGCCATCGAGTTCCTCGTCCAGCTCCTGGCCGATGCGTTTTTTACGGAGCAGCGATCGGACCCCGCAGACAACATTTCGAAGCAAGGACATAGCACACCCCTTAGGAGGCCTCTAAAATTCTGGCGATCGCCGCTACTTGCCTTCCCCATTCTCGAGTTTCGTTATCGAGTCTCTTACGCCCCTTCTTTGTCAGAGCGTAGTACTTCGCTCGCCTATTGTTCTCGGTTGGCTTCCATTCAGCATCGATCAACCCGTCTCTCTCTAATCGTTGAATGGCAAGGAATAACGAGCCGGCATTAGGGCGAAAAACGCCTTTGCTCATCTGTTCGATGCGGACAGAAATCCCATATCCATGCATAGGTTCCAGGGCCAGCGTTTTCAGGATGAGCATATCCAGCGTGCCCTGGACGAGATCACTCGGCTTGTCTTGCATAAGAATTCTTCCCCCTGGCTACCAAGAGGAGCATACGCTTCTCCTTCTGGTTGTCAAGAGGAGAGCGTCGAGAGAATTATGGTTGATAAGGGCACTTCTAGCTGGTTGGGACAAGGGCGGAACTTTAACGCAGAGACTAAAGAAACCGAGAGGCCACCATTGAAATGTGGGGCCTCTCGGGTTTTGGGATATTGTGGTTTTACCGCGACTGCTTGCGGGCCGGCTTCCCTGTGGGTGCTTTCTGGGCCGGTTGGCTTTCGTTCTTCACTTTGCTTTTGACTTTGGCCAACTCCGCTCTGACACCTGTGGCGATCTTTGCGGAATCGACCTTGTACCGTGCGGCTGCGTGTGCAAGGTTAGAGTTTTTCTCAAGCGGTTGCCTCGGGTTGTAGCCGGGGCAATAGAGGTCAGAAATAAGAGCGCAAATAACGAGGAAACGATTGAGGTCGGCTGCTTTCATTGCTTGTACGGCAGCCGCCGCTATCTTCTCGTAGTCCACGGTCTGGGCGCCCCATGAGGTCTTGCTCTTCTTCTCTTCCCATGCGTAGAGCTTGGAAAGACGACGGTGATTGTCGTGGCCCAAACGCCGGAAGTAGTCGAGGGCGACCATCTCCAAGTCTGGCCGTGAGATTGCGTCCGGTAGCTTCTTGCGGATGGCTTCGAGGACGCGGACTCGCGACAGCTTCTCGACGCGCTCGGTAAGCGCTTCCTTCTTGCGTTGGGCTTGCTCCTGTGGTGTCGGCCGGTAGCGGGTCACGCTGTTGTGAACGTCGCATTTCTCGGTCTGGCAAAGATAGAAGATGCTGCGAGCACTCTTGCCGTCAATCAGAACAGCGGCTTTCGTGTTGGGGCACTCCCCTTGCGCTTTGGCCTTCCGGTACTGCCCTTCAAAGAGCACGTCTTTGGCATGGCCGTTTGCCTGCCATCCGAGAGCATGTGAAACGCGCAGAAGCTTCTCGCCTTTCTCCTCAAGCGGCTTCACCTGAATTTGCACGAGCGCTTCGATTTTGGCTCGGTAGCACTCGCGGTCCGTACATTATGTGGAATAGGGTCGGCTCCTAGAGGAGACGTATGGTTGGGTTCGGCCCCCGTGGGGGCCGAACCCAACCTGGAGGGAGTTATGGCCTTGGAATTTACGATCTCCGAAGTCCGATGGGAAAGATATCCGAGAGTCTCGGAGAATGCGCATGCGAGAGAGTGGTTGAAGTTTCAATCGACACGAGGTCTTGCGGCAAACACCATTGACGCGTACGGCCGCGATCTCGATGCATATTTTTCTTTTCTGTGGTCCGCTCGCCTTGAGTTCCAGTCCGTTGTCCGCAACGAGATTGGTGCCTACATCCGAAATCTCGCTCCGCGTCCCGCCAAGCGAAAACGGGGGCCGGGAACCACGCTGTCGAATGCGACCCTGCAGCAACACCTTACAGTGATCCGACTCTTCTATGACTACTTGGTTGAAGAACGGGTCTGCGCGCGACACCCACTTCGACCGACGATAGGTGGGCGAGGACTGATTCAACGCCATCGCAGGCTTCCTTGGATCCCGAGCGAAGAACAGTGGCAGTGCATTCTTCAGGTGTGTAGGCAAGAACCACTACGAAACCGCGTGATGCTGGCTATGTCCTACGATGCGGCACTTCGTCGCGAGGAAGTCTGCTCACTTGGAACGGCAGACGTCGATCCTGCACATCGGCTCTTGCGTATTCGATCGGAAGCAACGAAGGGCCGGCGCGAGCGTATCGTCCCGTACTCGGTGCCAACGAACGATCTCTTCGGTTTGTACCTCCGCGTGCGCCGCGAATTGAGCCGTGAACGGGGTCCGCTGTTTCTCTCTGAGTCGTTTCGGAATTTCGGTCAACCTATTTCAATTTGGACGTGGTCCAAAGCGGTCGGACGGATAGCCCGACGCTGCAACCTGCCGGAGTTCACGCCCCACACGCTTCGACACCTTTGCCTCACGGATTTGGCGCTCGCTAACTGGGACATTCATGAGATCGCGACATTCGCCGGTCATCGCAGCATCCAGACTACGTTGCTTTATATCCACCTAAGCGGTCGCGATCTTTCTCGGAAGCTGGCCATCGGCATGGCTCAGATACACGAGCAGCGAACCAGAATGCTCTCGGAGATGAGCATATGAAGGACGGAGATACGATCAAGAAGGAGCGGTCGAACAACTTCGGATGCTGGTTCGAGACGCTTACACCTGAGCAGCGCTCTGTCCAAGGTCAGCGTGCTGCAAGGGCACTGTGGGGGCCAAAAAAGGAACCTGCACTGAAAGCCAACGATGGACCATGGGTCTGGCCTATCGATGTGAACGGCTATGACCGCTCGGCCGCGTTGACAGACGTCGAGACGGAGATGCTAACACGTTATGCTGAAGCGTACCGGTTCTACCGCTACGGGCGCACAATTGACTTCGGTCCTTCTCTTGACCGGCTCGTCCGCCCTCTCAATGATGTTTTCGACTACACCGACATCAAAACGGAAAAGCGCAGGTACGTTCTGCTTTTTTTCCTTCGTGAAATGGCAGAACGCAACAGATCTTTCTGGGGATGGACAACTGAAGAGTGGATCGACTCAATTGAGGCACGCCGACCGGCGCGCCAGCACGTAGTTGCCGCCGCCTATTTGCTGTGCAGTTTTTCGGATTTACATCGCCTCAAGTGCAATCACATCGTGTACAACTGCCTCGCCCGGAAGGTATTTGGACGCGAATATACGAAAACTATCATCGATCGTGTCCAGGCTAGGCTTGTCGCGTGGGGCTACTGCAGCGAAGGCACTTGCAAGATGATCATGCGCACGACTTTCGAGACGCTGCTGTCCAACCGCTCCCCACATCTGGAAGACTTGATGCTGGACCACCTGCGAGAAGTTACGATCAAACGGCAGCCTCGTACCGGCAATTACAGTGTTGTGGCATTCTCGCGCGTGTTGACGAGCATCGGGGCAACCTCGAACTCGCTTGAGATTAAGCGCCCTATCCTCGATCGGACGACGTTGCCATCTCTGACTTCCAACGTGCCCGCCGAGTGGGCGCCTCTATGCCGCGCTTGGTTCGAACGATCGACCATCAGAAGGAGCGAACGTAACTCACATTTTTATTTCTTTCTCAGCGTAGGGCGATGGCTGGCCGCCACGCATCCTGAGATCAGGTCTCCCGCCGATTGGACACGTAGTCTCGCCGCGGAAGCTGTAGCCACCATCTGTGAGTGGCGTGCAGGTGATTGGACAAGTAGTACGTATTTACACCGCAAGAATCTCGGGAAGCTGATGGCTGCTACTACAAGGGCGTCTCGGATTTCCTTACTGCGTATCTTCTTTCGTGACCTTCAAGACTGGGAACTGATTCCACGTCGCTTTGATCCACGGCAAACTTTCATGACACCAAAGAGCCTGCTCAGGCTCATTGGACCGAATCCACGCACAATCGCCGATGACGTGTGGGCCAAGCTAGTCTGGTCCGGACTGAATCTAACCAATGATGATTTACCAAAGCGCGGCTCACCCAACTTGAGATGCCGCCCCATTTCCTACCCTATTGAACTTTGCAGGGCATTGGCTGTGACCTGGCTCTTCGCAGGCCTTCGCAACAATGAGATTCGTCGTCTCCGCCTCGGTTGTATCCGTTGGCAGAGAGACGCAGTCACGATTCCCGGCACAACCGATACCCTACCCGCTGATGCCGTCTGTCTGCTGGATGTTCCCGTTAACAAAACCGGGACCGCCTTCACCAAGCCAGTCGATCGGGCAGTAGGCGATGCTATTTCCGCTTGGGAGAAGGTGCGCCCGCAAGGCATAAGGCTGCCTGATTCCAAAACAGGGGAACTTGTCGATTTTCTTTTCCTCTTCCGGTTAACCGTGATCGGCAAAAGTTACCTGAACAGGGTTCTTATCCCCGTGCTATGCAAAAAAGCGGGCGTTCCACGTGCCGACGTTCGGGGCAACATCACTAGCCATCGCGCCCGTTCCACGATTGCTTCTCAGCTCTTCAACGCGAAGGAGCCTATGAGTCTCTTCGAACTGCAGGAGTGGCTTGGGCACGCAACTCCGGCGGCAACACAGCACTATGCAAAGATCACCCCAACCAAACTGGCCAAGTCTTATGCGAATGCGGGCTATTTCGCGAGGAACCTTCGTGCGATCGAAGTGCTTGTCGATCAGGGGTTGGTCCAGAGTGGCCGTGCTGCTGCCGAGCCTTGGAAGTTCTACGACCTCGGGCACGGTTACTGCACGTATGACTTTTTCGATCAGTGCCCGCATCGGATGGCCTGTGCGAAGTGCTCCTTCTACTTGCCAAAAGATTCGACGAAAGCTCAACTGCTCGAAGCGAAAGCGAACCTGTTGCGATTGCGCCAGGAAATTCCGTTGGCGGACGCGGAACTCGCTGCTGTGGAAGAGGGTGTCGTTGCCTATGAACGACTGCTTGCGACGCTGGCTGACGTGCCGACGCCAGAGGGATCTACGCCGCGGCAGCTTACGGCCGCACGTTTGGTGCAACTGCAGGAAATTCAGGGCGGAAACAGGCCGAGTACTGAACTCGACGAATCGAAGAGACAGTAATCGTACACTGCGGTTTATCTGCGATCACGCTCCTTCTTATTCATAACGCAGCGCAACCATTGGATCGACGCGCATCGCGCGTCGTGCTGGAATGTAGGATGCGAGTAGGGCCGCCAATATGACGCTCGCCGGTGCGATGAAAAGAATCAATAATGCGCTAAACCATGAATGTGAGTAAGCGGCGCTGGCGAGAATTCGAACGACGAAAACTGCCCCGATGAATCCCATCGTCGTTCCAACTGTAGCGAGAAAGATGCCTCTACCCACAATCAAACGGAAGACATCACCTCTTTGTGCGCCGAGTGCCATCCGCACCCCGATCTCGTGAGTCCGCTGTGCAACTGTGTAGGCGACTACACCAAAGATTCCGATTGTCGCGAGTCCAAACGCAGTGCTGGCGAAGCCGGCAAGCATCCAGCCCAAGAAACGGTCATTGGCGCCCTTTGCCCCAATAATCTGGGCCATCATCTTAATGTCCCCAATCGGTTGATCTTTGTCGATTGCCCAAATCGAGTCGCGCACAGCGGCGGAAACAGCAGTTGGATCCCCGTTCGCGCGAATAACGAGTTTCATGGTGTTCATTGGGTCTTGAACAAAGGGCACATAAATCTGGGGTACGTTTTCTCTTTGTCCCACGCGGTCGATCACGTCTGCCACAACTCCAACGATCTGGCGCGAAACCGGCGGGCTCAAGGGGTTTCCGTAAGTGCGAATGAACCCGCCGATCGCGTCGGCCTTCGGAAAATATTGCCTCACAAAAGTTTCGTTAACGATGGTGACCCTTGGCGAGCGCACGCTGTCAGAGTTCGAGAACGCTCGCCCCCTCAGAAGTGGAATCTTCATCACCTGAAAATAATCGGGAGAAACAAAGTAACCCCCAGCCTGAGGTCGCTGCTCCGGCTTTGAGGCTGAGTGGACTCCTGCTTCAAATGCGACTCGGCGTGGGAACGACTCCGGAATTTCCTGGGTCAAAGCCGCAAACTGAACTCCGGCGAGCCCTTGAATTCGCTGGACAATCTCGCTGAAAACCGCGGCCTGCCTGTCAATGGTGGGATACTTCGAACTGGGAAGTGACAGATCCACAGAAAGTACGCCTTTGGGATCAAATCCCAGTCGAGCCCGCATTTCTCTTATCACAAGTTGGATTGATGCCCCTGTTGCGGCGATCAGTATTACAGTTAATGCGATCTGGCCGACCACGAATCCGCCCCGCAGACGACTTTCTCTTCGACCTTGAAACGGAGCTGATCCACCCCCGTGCAGGGCCGCCTGTATTTCAAGTTTCGAGCTTTTGAGTGCCGGCAGCACGCCGAACAACAGCACGGTTAGCAAAGAAATGACGCAAGTGAAAAGAAAGACCTTGCTGTCGACTTGGACTTTTCCAGCTAGCCAGGCCGTCTCAGCATTGAAACTAAGTTTAGCCCGCAGCAGATGAACACTCCAGAGCGATACCAGCAGACCGAATCCGCCTCCGAGGATTGCAAGGAGCAAGCTCTCTCCCAGCAACTGCTGAATCAACCTTGAGCGCCGAGCTCCCAGAGCCGCGCGAACGGCGAATTCGCTCTCGCGACCAGCACAGCGGGCAAGGAAAATGCCTGCGACATTGGCGCATGCGATTAGAAGAACAAACACCACGACTCCCATTAAAAGCAGGACCGCAGTTCGAGTGCCCTCTTCGACCAAAGCGGCCTGGAGCGTCATCACATTTGCAACCCAACCCCTATCAGCGGGACTGTCGTGCGCCAGGCGTTCGAGAATCGCGTTCGTCTCGACCTGCGCTTCACGAAGAGTCATATCCGTTTTGAGCCGTGCGAAAACGTTGAGATTTCGGTCTTCACGCTGCGCTGAACCAAGGGACTGAGCATCAAATGAATCTAGAATCCAGATTGCACACGGCATAAATGCGTACTTAAACTGCTCTGGCATAATGCCAATGACTGTGTAGATTTTCCCAGCTAGCGTAACGGTCTTGCCGACGATTGCAGGATCGGCGTTGAACTTTCGTTGCCACAGATCGCTGCTGATTATCGCGTTAAACTGTTGTGTCGCTGGACCCTCACCCGGCACAAACGTTCGCCCCAGCTGGGCAGGGACACCAATAAGTGCAAAATAATTGGAGGTCACCCTGGCAACTGTGACGTTTTCTGGATCGCCTCGCCCAATCAACGGCAGATTCTCAATCAAGACTGCTGCCATGCCCTCGAATGAATGCACCTGCCCGCGCAGAGCCGAGAATTCTGTTCGCGTAACTGGGTTCCGATCCCAGCTTTCCACGGGATTCACCATCGTCAACATAACCACGTTAAGCGGATCTTTAACCGGAGGCTCGCGGAGCAGGAAGCCGCTTGCTACAGTGAAAATTGCCGAGTTCAGTCCAATTCCCAATCCCAGCGTGAGAATTACGGTGGAAGCAAATCCTGGATTCTTGCGCAGCATACGCAAGCCATAGCGAAGGTCCTGGATGAGGCTTTCGATGACGTTCACCCCACGCGCATCCCGGCACTCTTCTTTTGCGCGTTCGATTCCGCCGAACTCGAGGCCTGCGCGCCGTATCGCTTCTTGGAGAGGCACTCCGCTGCGGACCAAATCTTCCGCGTATGCCTCGACGTGGAAGCGCAGTTCCGCATCCATCTCAGTTTCCATGCGCGATCGCCGCAGAATGGCTTGTACCCAGGATCCAAGACGGCTCCAGAGAGTCATACTTCCTGCGACCTCATCCAGAAGATACCTAACATGATCGTGGCCATCACTCGTATCTCAGCGCTACCATCGGGTCGACCCTCGTCGCGCGGCGGGCAGGGAAGTAAGTTGCAGATAGCGCGACCAGGATGAGCAACGACAGCGCCCCAAGAAAACTCAGCGGGTCAGTATTCGTCACGCCGAACAGCATCCCCTTGATCAGTGATGCCGACCAAAGCGCCAGCACTAATCCGACGGCGAGTCCAGCGCCAGCAAACCGCATGGCTCGTCGCATGAAGAGCGAAACAATATCTTTGCCACAAGCACCAAAAGCCATGCGTACGCCAATCTCAGGAATGCGCTGAGTGACGGAGTAATGCATCACCCCGTACACACCGACCGCCGCGAGCAGCAGCGCAAGCGCCGAAAATAGTCCCATCAGCCAAGACTGAAAGCTCCTCGCCGCGGTCTGCTCACGCAGCACGCCCTGCATGGTTGTGATACCGGAAAGGATGACGCTCTTATCGAGCGAACGGAGGGTGCTACGGATGGTCGGCGCGAGTTGCATCGGGTCAGCGGAGGTTCGCATTATCAAGTTAGGCGTGGCTTCTCCCCTTTGCGCCTGAACCTCGTAAATCTCTGCCATAGGCACCCGTTCGAGACCATGGCTGCGCATATCCGCGACGAGCCCCACAACTGTCACCCACTCGTCATTGCGGCCCCGCGGATCGAATCCCTTTAACCGCTTGCCGATGGGGTCTTCGCCGGGCCAATACCGTTTCGCCAACGTCTGATTGATGATTGCCACTGGAGGGGATTCCGGCCCGTCCTGTGGCGTGAAATATCTGCCTTGAAACAGGGGGATCGCCATGGCGCGAAAATAATCGCCACTAACCTGCGTCCAAACCAGCGGTGTCCAACTGTCGACGGGCTCGGGGGCATGTCCTTCGACCTGGCGCAGCGCGTGATTCTGGTTCTCCTCGAGAAAGAAGATGTTGCCGACGGTGCCCACTGCTTGCACCCCGGGTATTTTGTGCAGTCGCTCCCATGCCCGCTGGTAATAATTAGCCATGCGGGCTGGAGGAGTTGCGTCCGGATTGGCAAATTGCACTTTCATCGTGAGTATGTGATCGCGTTGGAAGCCGGGATCGAGTGCAAGCACTTCGACAAAGCTGCGGATCAGGAGGCTGGCGCTGGCCAGCAAGACTAGCGAGAGCGCAAACTGAGCTCCAACCAGCAGTCCCTGCATTCCAAGTGTGCTGCTTGCGGTGATTTGCTGGCCGGTCTTCAACAACTCATGGGGATCGGCGGCGGAAAATCGGCGCGCCGGCGCCAAACCAAAACCGAGGCCACAAAGCAGCGCGAGCAAAAAACTGAAGACCAGCACAGCGGTATCAATCCGGGTTTCATCAAGACGCGGAACGGTGAGCGGGGAGAGTGCCACGATCAGATGGAGTGCAGGACCTGCGAGTAGCACTCCTGCGCCGCCGGCTATGATTCCCAGTAACATGGATTCCGTCAGTAGTTGCCGAATGACCCGCCAGCGAGTGGCGCCAATGGCCACCCGCACCGCCAACTCCCGCGCACGCGCGACGCCGCGTGCGAGAAAGAGCGTCGCGAGATTGGTGCAGGCGAGGAGCAGCAGCAATAGGACGCAGAGCGAAAGCAACAACAGCGGCCTGCGCATTTCGCCAGCGATATACTCATTCAGTCGGCGCACTTGCACGCCCAGCGTTTTGTCGGAATCGGCGTACTGAAGCGCTAGGCGTGCGGCGATCGTGTCCATCTCCGCCTGTGCGGCTTGGAGAGGCATCTTCGGATTCAATCGTGCGACGACTTGGAATCTGGCAACGCCTTGCGGACGCGTCAGGTTGAATGGATCGCTGGACGAAGGCTCTTCGTATGGGTTCGTTGTCAGGGGCGCCCAGAGTTGCACCTCGCCCTCAACGCGGTTCTCCCAGTTGCCCGCGAGAAAAGGAAAGCGGAACTGAGGCGGCATCACGCCCACCACTCGCCAAGGCTTGCCGTCAATATAGATATCGTGACTTAGGGCTTCAAGCGAGCCGCCGAAGCGCGATTGCCAGAGTCCGTGACTCAGAATGACCACGCGTTCGCGGTGCTGCAAATCCTCATCGCTAAAGGCGTGACCCAGGAGCGGTTGAACGCCCATGAGCGCGAAGAGATTCGCCGAGACGAATGCCCCTTGGACCTTCTCCGGCTCCTCGCCGGTCAGGGTAACCACCGACCAGCCTCGCTTGTAGAAGATGGCGAGATCCTCAAAGGTATGTGCCTGACGGCGCCATTCGAGAAAGTCGCGATAACTCGTGCTTCCGTCGGTAACGGCCCAACCGCGGGGGCGCGAGTCCGTAACCCAGAGCATCGTCAATTGTTCAGGGTTCCTATAGGGAAGCGGACGAAGGAGTACCGCGTGCAAAACACTGAAGACCGCAGCATTGGCACCGATACCGAGCCCGAGGATCAGTACCGCAAGAACAGTGAAGCCAGGGTTCTTGCGCAGCGTGCGCACGCCATAGCGCAAATCCTGGAGCACGCTTTCGACGTGGTTCACGCCGCGCGCGTCGCGGCACTCCTCCTTGGCTCGCTCGAATCCGCCAAACTCCATCCGCGCTCGCCGCAACGCCTCCTGGCGCGGCACGCCGCTGCGCACCAAATCCTCCGCGAATGCCTCGATGTGAAATCGCAGCTCCGTATCCATCTCGCTTTCCATGCGAGAGCGCCGCACAATGGCGCGCAACCAGGAGCGAAAGCGACTCAACAAAGTCATACTTCCTCTGGAGTCGTGTGCAGGATTCCAGCGATGACCTCTGCCATGCGGTTCCACTTTTCGGCTTCGCTTTGCAGCCTGCGCTTTCCGGCCGCGGTGAGGTGGTAATACTTCGCCTTTCGATTGTTTTCCGACTCACCCCATTCACTCGCGATCCAACCCTGGTGTTCAAGGCGATACAGGGCGGGATAGAGAGAGCCCTGCTGAATCTCCAGACGATCTTTTGAAATCTGTTGAATGCGCAACAGAATGCCGTAGCCGTGCAACGGCCCGAGAGAAACGGCCTTGAGGATCAGCATGTCCAGCGTGCCTTGCAGAACGTCCAGTTGCTTGTCCACGGAAGCAATCTCTCCTAGATGACCTAGGAATATAAATCTGCTCTCCTAGACTGTCAAGGGGGAAGGATCCTGTTCACCTCGCCAACTCACTGGCGTCTCCCTCCACTGTGGCCTAATCGCTCCGCCTACGGCGTCGCAGGCCTTCGTTCCGGGAGACGCCAGTGACACATCATGACCCATTCGGACTAACGGGGCACCGGATGAAGACAATCTCTTGTCAAAAGCTATTCCACTTAACTATCAAATGGACTTCTGCCGAACTTCGGGAAAGAGAAGCGGGTTGCTCCCCGTTCGTTTGGGGCAACGAGCGCACGCTCCCGCCTTTGGTAGAAGCGTCTCGTCCTGCGGGTCAAATGGCGCGTTCGTGAGGTCAAGATGGATTTCCCGCTCAATCCATGCGCGAAGCTCCCGCACCGTGGTCGCCTCGGCCTTCTTGTCTTTCAGGATGGCGGCGGCGTTCCGGTATTGCGGGAAGCATTCCTGCAAGGCGCGGCGTTGGTCGTTCGGCTGCAACCGTGCGATTTCAAATGCATGAGCAACCGTCAGCTTGTCATCGTAGAACGCTTGCTTAGCCTCAGGAATGAGTTGAATCAAGCGCAGCCGTCCGTTTATGTACGCGGGCGACCTGCCAACTCGGGAAGCGATGGTTTCGACTGTGTAAGTGTCGGGTTGGAGTTCAATGAGTGCGGCGTATCCCTGCGCCTCATCGAGTGGATGCACGTCTACGCGCTGCACGTTCTCGATGACCTGCAGCTCTAGTGCTTGGGCGTCGGTCAGTTCTCGCACAGTCGCGGGAATGCTCTCCTGTTTTGCCAGTTTTGACGCACGGTAGCGGCGCGCTCCCGCCACAAGCTCATACGTACCCGCTTCCCCATTGGGAAGCGGACGCAAGAGAACCGGTTGGAGTACGCCGTGTTGTTTGATATTGTCCGCGAGTTCGGCCAGCTTCGCCTCATCAAAGAAGCGTCGCGGGTTCGTTTTGGATTCGCGGATTTTTCCTAACGGAATGTCCTGAATGGAGGAAACCACTGGGGGGACCGCTTTCGTGCCACTTGCTACCGTCGTTGCGTTCATTCTATTCGTCTCCTTTTCTCTAAATTTTTTGGGCCTAATATTCTTCGGGCAGCAAGAGGGTGGTCACAGAGCGGTCTGATTCGGTGATAATCCACAACTTGTCGCCAGCGTGCGTGCGATAGGCACTCAAGAGCCGGAACCCGTGCTGTAGGCTGTAGTCGTTTTCTTTGCGGTCCTCGTCGGACAAATCGCCCCACTCGCGGTGAACGTGGCGCGTGAGGAACTCGCCCGGCTGTTGTCCTGCCTTCTTGAGTGCGGCCAAAGCGCCCGGTGTTGCGACGATCTGGCCTAGCTCGAAAGCAGGTTGTTTGCTGATTTGCTGCATAGGAAAAACTCCTTTCAGTGGGATTTGGGTCTTTGCTTCTCAGAGGCGACGCACACGGCGGCGCATAAAAAGCAAATGCCCTTCGTGGCGGGGCGAGGCGCCTGGCCGTCCGCGCTGTCAAGGGCGTGTGGTTTTCGCGTTTATCGGAGCGAAGCGCAGACCCTTGATCAGAGGAAGCGGGCGGTTAGGCGCAGGTTTTAGCCAGGAAGGGCAACATGGTGCTGGACGGTTGTGGGTACGATTCAGTTGAATTGGCCGGTAGTGGGCGGGTTGGCAGTTTACGCGGCCGCATGAATACCCCGCGCGTGGTGCATGATGGAGGCTTAGGGTAAGATTCCCTTTCGAGCACAATGCCAACCATTCGCCAACTTGCCAGACTGTTTCAAGCTGTGTCGGGAAGAGACCTCGAATCTGCGGAAGAAATTGCGAAGCAGATTGCCAGCTTTGAAGAGAAAAAGGGCCACCATTCTGCGGCTCAGCTGTTAAGGGGATCACTCCGGTCGAACGGAATCAGGGGACATCGAGCGACTGAGCACGTCTCTGGGATTCTGACCAACGGCAATTTTCTAGAAGCTGCGCTTTCGAGGGGTGAAAGTGTCACTCGATTGAAAGACGTTATGCTGCGTCCCGAGTGCCGGAAGGCACTGGAAGCGTTGATCGACGAGACGCGGCATGGCACGTATCTCTCTTCAAAAGGAATCCGACGGAGAAGCAAGCTTCTGTTCGTCGGACCGCCAGGTTGCGGGAAGAGCTTTACTGCTCAAGCGATTGCCAACGAACTGGCTTTGCCCCACTACACAGTTCGTTTCGACGCTGTAATCGGGGCATACCTTGGTCAAACTGCGATCCACTTGCGAGAACTGTTTAGATTTGCGTCGAGTAGCCCCTGCGTTTTGTTATTTGACGAAATCGACGCCTTAGGAAAGCAACGAGGGAATCCGCTCGATGTCGGAGAATTGGATCGTATCGTAATTGCACTTATGCAGGAGCTAGAGCTTTCAGAAACCAAAGGAATCGTTATTGCAACTTCGAATCTTCCTGAAAACCTCGACCGTGCGCTTTGGCGGCGGTTTGATTTGATTATTCATTTCCCGAAGCCAACAAAAACTGAGTTGGCTGGTTACACCAGGAGAATAAGAACCAAGTTTGGCTTAAAAGGGCCTGCAGCCAAGAAAATGCTGACCGCAAAGACGTACGCAGACGCTGAGAAACTTGTCGAAGCCGAAGCCCGCAGCATTGCGCTGAGGGAACTAGAAACTCGATGAGTCCGGATGGACGAGTTTCCCCCCGCACTTTCTACCTAAATGAGCAGCACGAACTTGCACGTGCTGAAAAGGAAGGCGGAGGTGGTATACCGCAATACGTTGACATTAATTGGGCTACAAAGGGAGCGGCGATTACGCGTTCCTTGACTCGCGTCAAGAAACAAATTCAGGAATCAGCTGACCCATCAAAGGAAAACCACTACTTCCTATTGGCAGCCCCGGTTCCAGAACTAGCAAAAGCTTCGAAGGATAAGAAGAAGGCGATTCACGGGAGGGTCTCAGAGCTCACAGATTTCGCGGAAAAGCATTCTCGGGTTTTTCGCCGGCTGGGGATCGACCTTATCAGTGTGGCCGACGACGGGTCCGCCGTTATCCATATGAAACCAGAAACGATCGAGCAATTGTCGAACACAGCTCAAAGTTTGCGAGAACTGGGCGACAGGGAGAAGTCTCGCTGGGCAACCATTGAGCGGTTCGAGACAATCCCCTCGCAACTAAGGATTGATTCAGAATGGCTGCAAGCCCTTCGGGCAAAGAACGCTAGCGATGCGGTGATCGAGTTTCAGCCATTGTTGACTCGATCCGAGATCGATTCGCTCATTCGAGCAGTCGTGTCGACCCTTGTACAAGGTCTTGGGGAGGCAGTGACCGCAACTGGCTCTGATTTTTCGGGCCGCCAGTGGGTGAGGGGGAAAATCACTCCTGAATCACTGAGGAGAATAGCGGACGCGTTCTTTGCCGTGCAATCACTTCACTCACCACTGATTTCAATGGCAGCAAGCCCCCCACCAGTGGGTCGAAAAGTGCGAGGAGTCGCGCCTATCGAAGTCGACACGTCAACGCTTCCTGTGGTCGGTGTATTGGATACCGGTGTTCCAGCCAATCACGTAATTCTCAACAAGTATGAAAGGGGAAAATACATATCGCCCACTTCGGCACCCGGCGTCACTGATGACCATGGGTCCTTCGTCAGCTCTCGAGTTGTTTTTGGTGATCCCGACTACAGCGGAGGATTGCCGGCTCATCCGCCGGTCGCGACTGCACGCTTCTTCGACATTAATGTGAGAGGCATGGGAGTAGGGGAGATTGAGGATAAGGCCATTTTCCCTGCGCTCCAGGCGATTGTTGCGACGGCGCCGGACGTAAGGGTGTTCAACATGAGTTTTGATTCTGTCCAGCCGCTGGACCTAATAAGTCCTGTAAAGCGTTCAGAACTCCTGCGGCTTGTTCAGGACCTAGATAATTTTATTTTCCAGAACGACATAGTTGTGGTGGTTGCAGCCGGAAACAGCCGGCCGGGATTGATTCCTCCTACGCCGTATCCCGGACACTTTGCGGCTCCTGAATGGGCGTTCGGGGCTTGGGCAAGAAGCTTCAATTCGCTCACCTGCGGTTCGTTTGTAGAACGTCTAACATCCGGTGGCCTTGTGACGAAAGTTGGATGGCCAAGCCCCTTCTGTCGTGTGGGTCCAGGCTTATGTGACAGCCCGAAACCCGACTTTTCGTCGAATGGCGGCAATGCAACCGCGCAGTTTCAATACTCGCCAGGACTAGGAGTATGGGGTTTAAGTCCATCGGGCAACTGGGAGGATCGGCCGGGCACCTCGTATGCTGCCCCATTGTTGGCAAGAGAGGCCGCCTTCGCGCTGCAAAGGCTGCAGCGCGTGTGCGAGCGGGGAGCGCAGCCGTTCGCCGTGACTGTGAAGGCGTTCCTAGCCCTGACATGTAAGCCACCCGTTGACGAAGGCCCAGTCAGAGAATTGGCACGGCGCACCCTCGGGAGGGGATCCGCGAGTGCGCAGAGACTGGACGTACCACTTAGTGGAACTGGAGTGATGATTTGGCAAGGGGTACTGGAAGACGAAAAAGATATTGCCAGAATACAGGTGCCCATACCTTCAGATTGGTTAAAGGAGTCTAGCGAACCGTACTTAAGGATGGTCGTGGCCTGGGATCCTCCAGTGAACGAGGCGGTGAAACATCTCTGGGCGACGCGAGACGTGACAGCAAAGCTCAGAACGCAGCCGGAGGCTACAGCTCTGCGAGCGTCGACTGTTAAGGCTCATGGTAGTTATCCTCTTATGGATCGGTCGTTCAATCTTCGAAAGCTTCCGTCCGACGTTAAAGTTGAGGGCGATTCATGGCTCATTGAGATCGCATACACACAAATTGCCGAGTACCTGGCAGCAATGAGTTTCCCGGCGCAACAACGTGTGGCATTCGCGGCTGAACTCGTAGACTTGGGACCCAAAAAACTCAGTCCCCAGCCTCACCTCCAAGCACTCACCGTGACAAAGACAATGACGCGTTTAACTGTTCCGCCGACAACGACTCGGTTGCCAGTGGTCCTTCGGACACCCCTGTAATGAGCCTGGGCAAGTCTGGCGTGCAACAGAGACACGGAATTGTACAAGTGGTTTTTCGAGGCCGCATAAGGCTTACCCAACCTCAAAGTTTTATGGTCCGAAAAAGAGCCTGCTGACCAGACGCATCCTCGTCGTCGCGAAAGTTGCTCAGACCAACGCCGACTAAGCGAAAACGTTGCCTTGGGTTCAGGCCAACGCGGTTTCGGAGCGACAGCGCGATGCTCGTTAACTCCTCGCAGGAAGACGGAGGAGAAGGGGGCGTATGGCTGCGCGTGAGAATCTTAAAATCGTTGGTCTTCAATTTGAGCAGAACCGTGCGAGCGATTCGTGATTCCTTGCGCGATGCCGCCCATGTGTGCTCTGCAAGTTTGCAGATCATCGGCTCCATCTCGGTCAATAGCACATCGCGTTCAAACGTGTCTTCGGCAGAAATGGATTGCGTTGGCCTGTTGGGTATCACTTCGCTCTTATCAATTCCCCGAGCCAGCTCGTAGAGGCGCACGCCGTAGCGCCGGAATCGGCCTTCGAGTGTTGGTAAGTCTATTTGCCGCAGATCAGCGACCGTTTCTACCTCAAGTTGTTTTAGCTTTTCTTCCGTGATTTTCCCTACTCCGGGCAGACGACCCACGGGCAGGGGCAGCAAAAATGAATCTACATCGTCCGGTTGTATGACAAAGAGCCCATTCGGTTTTTCCCAGTCCGAAGCAATCTTCGCGAGGAATTTGTTAGGCGCAACGCCTGCCGATGCCGTCAAGCTCAGTTCCGAGCGGATCTGTTCGCGAATAGTGCGTGCCACTTGAGTAGCAGTAGGCAAGCCAGTCTTGTTCTCCGAAACATCGAGATAGGCTTCATCGAGGGACAACGGCTCAATCAGGTCAGTGTGGCGTTTGAGGATTTCGCGCACCTGACGGGAAACCGCCCGATAGCGCAGGAAGTCTGGTGGCAGGAAGATTGCCTTAGGACATAGTCGTTCCGCTCGAACAGCGGGCATCGCGGAACGCACGCCGAACTTTCGCGCTTCATATGAGGCAGCGCACACTACGGAGCGATTCCCGCGCCATGCGACGACGACGGGCTTGCCTTGGAGTTGCGGATTATCCCGCTGCTCGACCGAGGCATAAAACGCGTCCATGTCGATATGCACGATCTTTCGCATGGTTGTCTCGCAATCATCTTATTCCGGAATTCCAATTGAGTACGAGCGCAACCCGATTACATAGGAGCCCCTGGACATCCAACGCGTGCTCCGCAGGATGGACACATCAAATGGATTCACTTGCGAGGTCGGCCCGTCCGCTTGGTTTTGTAGTTCTGAACTTCGCGTCGGTCTAGGAACGTTTTGCCGCCAATCTTCAGAATACGAAAGCGACCCTTTTCGACTAGCTCCGATATTGCCTGGGGAGACACGCCACGAATCCGAGCAGCTTCCGACTGAGAAATCCATTTCCCAGGAGGTATGCCGATTGCCTCCGAGAAAGTACTTGAATGTTTCAGG
>WNFM01250865.1_pt1 | contig 22624 bp, 19 predicted proteins | sample 5400271 | NCBI WGS metagenome assembly WNFM01 (sample SAMN13153352, study PRJNA577476) | soil metagenome | isolation source: 60 cm saprolite on Douglas fir-dominated hillslope | place: USA:California | collected 2013-09-17
TTTCGGTCCAAGGCATCGTGCTCTCCCTCGAATCTCGCAAATCCGATGGAATCACATGCGACTGAAATCACTCACTTCTTTTTCGGCCAGCCTTTCAGGATGCCTCCGGAGCACGCCCTTCGATGAGCGAGGCTGGGAAACTATGTAGCAGCGACGCAAATAGTAGTCAAGGTATAAATTCAATATGTCTGGCGTAGGCAAATTGCGGGGTTGGGTGAAGCGAAAGCCGTCGAGGAGGTTTTTGTCCTCCCGGTCGAGCGCAGCGGCGTCGGTTTACGCGTGGACGCCTCCATTCGACATGTAGCGGCGCAGCGCAGCGAGCCATTTCGAAAAGCCCTCCGTCTCGAAATGCTTCATCCATTGGTCTCGCTCCTCGGGAGCGCAATCGAACGTTGCCCACCACTCAACAAATGACCCAGCGTCGGCAATGGCCGGACTAACACGTATCGTCGCTACTATCGTCGCTACATAGTCCCGCACCGGAACGGGTGGAGCCCCACAGAATCCGTAGCTATAGGAACGGTCAATGTCGGAATGGGCGAGCAGAACCTGGCGGACGACGTTGCCTGCATAGGTGAAGCGACGCACGGCTCCGACCTGATCTCCGGCCTTGCCTTGTTCGATGATGGTCTCGCTGTCGACGCCCGCCCAGGCATAGTGATCAAATGGGCGGATCACTGCCCACACTTCTTCGGCGGGGTGATAGAGCATGACGCTGTAGTAGGCTTTTGCCATTGTTCAAAACCGCGCTGCGTTCGGCGTGCTGACCTACTCCTCGCATCTCGGCCGCAAGCGCGGCTATCCGTTTCTTGCGCTCAATTCTACGGGGGAAAGATCGGGAGGGGGTGATTAGGCGCGAATCTTTTCGCGTGCCCCCTCCCTAACCCTCCAGCCGAAGTCGGATGTTTCCGACTTCGGCCGGTGAATAGAGTGGCCGAACTCGCGTAAACCCGAGTTCGGCTGCAAGCGGGGGAGGGAAACAGACCGAGTCGCGTGCGCATGGCGTGCTCGCAGACCGAGGATGCGATGCACGCGCGATTAGGGCGCTTGCGAGCCGGCAGGACGCCTCGGCAAACCTACAGCCGCTCCTGCAAGAAGCGCATGAGGCGCGGCGCCATGAAGCCGGAATAGCTGCGAGACTCCTCGATCGGGTCGTTGAGCCAATAATGCGGCGCGCCCTGCACGATGCAGGGGCGCACGAAGAAATTGGCCTGCTTGAGCCGCAGCAGGAACGCGTCGGTCTGCGCGCGCCGGTTGACGAGGTCGTCCTCGGTGCCCACGGCCAGGAACACGCCGATCTGATTGTTGGCGAAGGTCGCGTAGTTGATGGGCGAGGCATCGAAATAGCGCTGCGGATCATCCATCGGCGCACAGCCCAGGAAATTCTCGATATTGTTCTCGCGCGGGCTCTGCAATTGGTAGCGCTGCCACATCTCGACGAGATCGTAGACGCCGTAGACGCCGACGAAAGCCTTCACCTTACTCACCGCGGCATGGGCGTCGTTCGGATAGGCATCCTTGAATTTTTCTCCCCCGAGCGCAGCGAGCGCGGCGAGGTGCGCGCCGGCGGAAGCGCCGAACAGGCCGATGCGCGCGGGGTCGAGCTTGAACTTGCCGGCGCTGCCGCGCACGAATTGCACGCCGGCGCGCACGTCGGTGACCGCCTGCGGAAACATTTTCTGGCCCTTTTTCGCCAGCCGATAGCTGATCGCGAACAGCGCATAGCCGCGCGCGGCGAGATAAGGCCCCCAGTACTGGAACGCGCTGCGCGCGCCCGCCTGCCATCCGCCGCCATGGGCGGCAACGAGCGCGGGAAACGGCCCCGCGCCGGCGGGCAGATAAAGATCGCCCGCGAGCGCCACGCCGTCGTGCGTGGCGTAGGTGAGGCCGGCATGCGTTTCGATGGGTTGTGGTGCGGGCATTGTCTTACGTCGCAGGAGGATAGGCGACCTACGTTGCGCTGGCTTTCACTACCAAGCGTGCCGCGACTCGGTGTGCTCCCCTCCCCAACCAAACCCCGGCCCGCCGGGGTTTGGTCGCTTTAAGTTTTGCCGGAAGCGGGCAAGCCCGCAGCCGGTTGGGGAGGGGTTGGGGGTGGGGGTCGTTGTTATGCGACAACTCTCGTGCGTGACCGCACCACCCCCACCCCGGCGCTTCGCGCCGACCCTCCCCACAAGGGGGAGGGTAGCACCGCGTTTGTCGCTAGCCATGGCTGGCTAAACTCGAATCGGACACGATGATTGTCGCATATGTGTGTGACATCCGTGCCAGATATTACGCGCGCGCGTAGCGGCCGCGGTTGAAGAAGCGGTCCTTGTCCTCCTCGGAGGCGGTTTCGCGGTTCGACTTGATGGCGGAAATCTTGGCGAGCGCAGCCTTGACCGCGGAACGCTCGCTGATCGCGTTGAACCAGCGCGCGAGATTGGGATTGTCTTCCCACTTCACGCCCTGCGCATCGTGGTTGCGCGTCCATGGAAAGGTGGCGATATCCGCGATCGAGTACTCCTGGCCGCCGAGATACGGCGCCTTGCCGAGCCGCGTCTCCAACAGCTCGTAGAGGCGCTTGATCTCCGATGTGTAGCGCGCCATCGCATAGTCGTTGCCCTTGGGCGCGAACAGCTTGAAATGCGTCCACTGCCCGAACATCGGCCCAACGCCGGTGAGCTGGATCAGCAGCCACTGCAGCACTTCGTATTTTTTGCCCATGTCCTTGGGCAAGAACTTTCCGGTCTTCTCGGCGAGATACATGAGGATCGCGCCGGACTCGACCACGGGATAGGGCCTGCCGCCCGGTCCCTCGTGATCGACGATTGCGGGAATCTTGTTGTTGGGGTTGATCTTGGCGAATTCCGGCTTGTACTGCTCGCCTTTCCATACGTCGACGAAGTGCTCCTTGTAGGGGAGCCCGCATTCCTCGAGCATGATGTAGATTTTCTGCACGTTCGGGCTGGTGAGCGCGTAAAGATCGATCATGGGGGTTGGCCTTTTTGGTTGTGCGGAGGGGTGGCAACGGTAGCGAGCAGCCGCCCCCCGGGCAAGCGTTGCAACTGGGCTCATCAGCGTCCGCAGTCAGATCCGTAGGGTGGGCATTGCGCTCTCGGTCGCTGCCGCGCGCACCTGTCGTCGGACGCAATGCCCACGCGTTCTTTCCACGTGGGCAAAATCGCCATGCCGCCGTCACTGCAAGCCGCCTCACCTCGCCAGGCGATTTTGCCCACCCTACCCATCTCGCATGCGACGGATATAGAGTGTGCGCTGCGGCAACACCGGGAACGGCCAAGAAGATGGCGGAGACGAAGCGATTGACCGGCCGCATCGCGGCCGAAAAGATCAAGCTGATGGAGGTGCCGCGCCCGCCGCAGGGCGTGGTCGCGCGGCTGATCGCGCTGGGCGACGCGACCGGCATCATCTCCGACACCATGGACGAGCTCGGCATTGCGGCGCGCGTGATCGGCGCCTCCGTGCTCAGGCCGACCATTCCCGGCCGCACCATCGCCGGGCCGGCGCTGACCGTGCGCAACATTCTTCAGCGCATCGATCCGATCGAGGGCGCGAGGCAGCACGTCAATCGCATGGCGGAGTTCGAGGCGCACAACCTCGCGCAAGCTGGCGACGTGCTGGTGATCCAAGGCGTGGCCAACGTCTCCAACATGGGCGGCATCTCCGCGCAGACCGGCAAGCGCCAAGGCGAGATCGGCGCTGTTGTCTTGGGCGGCGTGCGCGACGTCGCCCATTCGCGCGCGATCGGCTATCCGATCTGGGCGAGCGACGTCACGCCGGTCACCGGCAAGTGGCGCATCGAGACGGTGGAGATCAACGGTCCTATTCAGATCGGCGAGGTTCGCGTTGCGCCCGGCGATCTCGTCGTGGCCGACGACACCGGCGTGTGTTTCATTCCGCGCGATGTCGTGCTCGAGGTGCTCGACGCGGCGGAGCAGAAGGCGAAAGCCGAAGCACTGCGCTGCAAGGCGATCGACGACGGCGTGCCGGTGCCGGATATTTCACGCGCGACATATGGGGAGAAGTAGCTAGACGCGTGCGGGCGTGCCGGTGCCCGACATCTCCCGCGCGACGTACGGGGGAAGTAGCAAGACTCGCGTCATTGCCGGGCATAGCGCGTCGGAAGACGCGCGTGAACGCGTTATGCCCCGGCAATCCATCCATCTTCGCAAAAACGTCTTGCGAAAAAGATAGATGCGCGGGTCAAGCCCGCGCATGACGAGTCAAGGACAACTGCCGTCCGTATGACACCAACGGCGTCAGGCGCTGACCCATCCACCGTCACTGCCGGGCATAGCGCGTCGGAAGACGCGCGTGAACGCGCTTATGCCCCGGCAATCCAACCGTTCAGAGGAAGCCCTTTTTTCGATGGATGCGCGGGTCAAGCCAGGTCAAGCCCGCACATGACGTCGGCATGAGCTTCGCGCTGCGCCGCGGTCACGGCGAGAGCAAGGCACAATCCTTCCGCCTGCGCGGGCACAGCCAACGAAGCTTGGGACGGCTGCGAGCGTGAGCCGACCGTCCCTTGGAAATGGCAAACCGGATGTTTACGGCTTGGTTACGCATCGCAAGACATGCGCTTTTGCACGATCTTTGCCACCTTTTGGCCATCGTGCCGGGGTCGCTTAGGGCTGCGGAGAGGGGAATCTTCGGGCATCGGGGGAGGCTTTCATGGCCAGAGTTCTAAATGACATCCTGCTGTTTTCCTGCATCGCTGCGTTCGTCACCGGGATCGTGCTCGCGGCGGCAAGTCTGCTCACCTGATCGAGCAGCCGAAGGAAAGAAATGAAAGAGCCCGGCAGCCGCAACTGCCGGGCTTTTTGCAGCTGCCTGCCGCAACCATGCGGTTGACACGCCGGCAGATGCTGCAAGCCGCCGCGGCATCCGCGGGGTTTTTGAGCATGCCCGCGGTCGTGACGCGGGCGTTCGCCGCCGAGTCTGTTCCGCTGCGCGGCGGAGAAATATTGCCCGATCCGGATTTCTCGCGCTTGCGGAGAACCGAGCCTTATCTCGTCGGCATTCGACCGCATCGCACGGGCGGCGTTTGCCTCAAGCTCGACGACGAGGTCATTGCGAGCCGGCACGGATCGAAGTTTCTGATCCACAACTATGGACATGGCGGGGCCGGGATCACGCTGAGCTTCGGCTGCGCCGCCGTCGTCGCGGATCATGTGCGCTCGCTCAAACGCTATATGCGCCGGCCATCGGTCGCGGTGATCGGCTGCGGCGTGATCGGCCTGACGGTTGCGGCCGAGCTGCGGCGGCGATGGCCGAAGCTGCGCCTCACCGTCTACGCCAAGGATCTCGACATCCGGAAAACGACGTCGTTCGTCGCCGCCGGCCAGTTCGAGCCATCCGGCATCTGCGACGAATACGAGACCGAGGACGAGAAGAAGATTCTTGCCGACTATCTGCGCCGCTCGCGCGATCGGATCGTCGAGCTGCAGAATTCATCGCGATGGCACAGGTACGGGATCGCGCTCAGACGCGACTATACGCTCGACCACTGGAATCGCGCCTACGACGAGTACACGCCGGACGACGTCGTGCCCGCGTACCGGTCCGGCACCCTCCCCTTCGACAAGCTGACCACCATCGGCCGCGAATACCGAACCTGGCTCATCAACCCGACCATCCTGCTGCCGCGACTCGTCGCCGAGCTGAAGCGAAGCGCGGTGCGATTCCGGCGCCGCCAATTTGTCGGCAAGGACGATTTTGCCGAGCTTAAGGAGAACATCATCGTCAATTGTACCGGCTATGGCGCGAGGGCGTTGATGAACGACGAGGATGTCATTCCCAAGCGCGGACATCTGGTGATGCTGAGACGGACGCTGCCGAAGCAGTTCTACTTCTTCAGCGGCGGCTGCGGCAATCGCAGGAACATGTACGTATTCTGCCGTCATCACGACATCGTCGTGGGCGGAACGGTGCAGACGGGAAACGATACGGAAGGCATCGGCGAGGCCGATCGCGCTCGGTTCGAACGCATTCTGGAGAACGCCCGGGCGATGTTCGACGGCCGCGTTGGCGACTGCGTCAGCGCGTAGTGCCCCTCACCTTTTTCTCTGCGTTCGTCCCCGCGAAACCCGGGACCCAGAAGCCACGGCAGCGGGCCCTGGATTTCCGCTTGCGCGGGAATGAACGGTGGAGAGCGCCGATTTACGACGTCTGCTCGGGCTGGAAATTCATGGCGACGCCGTTGATGCAATAGCGCAGGTGCGTCGGCGGCGGCCCGTCCTCGAACACGTGGCCGAGATGGCTTCCGCAGCGGCTGCAGTGCACCTCCGTGCGTGCCATGCCGTAGCTGCGATCGGTCGAGGTTTCGACCGCGCCCGGCGCCGGGTCGTTGAAACTCGGCCAGCCGGTGCCGCTCTCGAACTTCGTCTTCGATACGAACAGCGGCTGGCCGCAGCCGACGCAGACGAAGGTACCGGCGCGCTTCTCGAAGTTGAGCGCGCAGCTCCCGGGGCGCTCGGTGCCGTGTCGCCGCATCACCTGGTATTGCTCGGGCGTGAGCAGGCGCCGCCACTCCTCGTCCGTGCGCGTGACCGGAAATTCTTTGGTGTCCATGGCCTCCTCCGCTATCGCGCCCCTCTATGTAGCATCAGACACACGGCGCTGACACAGGGGGCGTGTCCCGGGTGCAGCGCAGCGTGAAGCGAAGCGAAACGGTGCGCTGCAGACCCGGGATCGTAACAGACCGTGGCGGTCCCGGATCAGCGGTGCACCGCTGCACTCCGTTTCGCGCTGCACCGCATCCGGGACACATAGCGCTCAGGCGACGTTGCGATCGAGCAATTCGATCGACACGCCCTCCGGCGCGCGCAGGAACGCGACTCGCACGCCCGGCCGCACGGTGGTCGGCTCGCGCGTGAACTCGACGCCCTTGGCCTTGAGTTCGGCGACCACCGCGTCGATGCCGCTGACCGTAAGCCCGAAATGATCGAGGCCCTGGTAGGGCGTGACCGGGGGCGGGTTGACGCCGTCGCCCGCGGCGACCGGCGCGATGAAGATGTTGGCGCCGCCGAGCTTGAGATCGATGCGCGGCTTGCCCTGCTGCATGCTGCGGATCACCTCGGCGCCGAGCATGCGCTCGTACCACTGGGCGGTGGCTTCAGGGTTGGCGGTGCGCAGATGGATGTGGTCCCAGGTGTACTTGGGCATGGATCGTTCTCCGTGGGTTGCCACGTCAGCGTAGCGCGGATAAAGCGCAAGCGAAATCGAGGAATACGAGGAGGTAGCCCGCATGAGCGAAGCGAAATGCAGGGCAGATCCCGCATATCCCCCCGCTGCCGCGGGAGTCACTCGGGTTACGCGAGCTTAAGCGTCGTACTAATGCCCGCAGGCACCAATGCATCAGTTGGAAATTACGTGCCTTAACTCGCGTTCTTCGGCCCGTTTGGCGAGGCGTTCATAGTCGTAAGAGATACGGATCATCACTGCTTTGGCCTGCAGATCGTCCATATGATCTGCGACAGCGAGCGCCTCTTCAGCACGCTGGCGCCAGTGCTTTGGATCGTTGATGAAGGGAAACGGCAAAGAAATTTCTCTTCCACGATGGATGCGCGAGTGATCATTTTTCCCGCGCCGCCCTACAACAGGATAATATTGCGGGGGACGACTGGCGGACAGTGTATTTTTTTCATGGAGCCCATAAGAAATTTTTATGGACATGAGGCATGCGCTTGCAGGCGCGGCGAGCCACGCGCTCTCCGTGGGTTTGCCGCGTCGAGCCTAGCCTAGCGCGGATGAAGCGGAAGCGAAATTGGGCTTGATACCGTGAAACGCTGTCCCCGCTACGTTTCGTCATAGCGCGTCGAAGACGCGCGTAAACCGCGCTTGTGGCGGGCCGAGGGAAGTGACGAAGACCGCGATGTGATCGCCTTCCATCGCGCGTAGAGCTAGACTGGCGGCGAGAAGAACGCTCCCCGGAAGCAAATTTGTGGTTATTTCGCCCATCACATGCCAGCGACAGGACGCGCCATGACAGGCATTGCCGAGTGGCTGGCGTCGATCGGGCTGAGTGAGTACGCCGAGCGCTTCGCCGACAATGCCGTCGATCTCTCGGTCCTGCGCGACCTGACGGAGCAAGATCTCAAGGACCTCGGCGTTCTGCTGGGGCACCGTCGCAAGATTCTGCGCGCGATCGCCGAGCTCGATGCGGCCGGCTCTGCAGCGACGCAAACAGAGCCGGTATTGCGCGAGGAGGCCGAGCGGCGTCACCTCACCGTGATGATCTGCGACCTCGTAGGCTCGACCGCGCTGTCGGCGCGGCTCGATCCCGAGGATATGAACGCGGTGATGGATGCCTATCACGCCGCCTGCGCGCGCATCATGCTCACCTATGACGGCTTCATCGGCGATTTTCGGGGCGACGGCATATTGGCCTATTTCGGCTATCCGCGCGCGCACGAAGACGACGCGGAGCGCACCGTGCGGGCGGGGCTCGACATCATCGCCGCGGTCGCGCGGCTCGAAACCGGCGCCGGGGAACCGCTCGCCGTGCGCATTGGGATTGCGACCGGGTTGGTGGTGGTCGGCGACCTCAGCGGCGCGGGTGCGTTGCGCAAGCACGCGCTGGTCGGCGAGACGCCGAACCTCGCCGCCCGCCTCCAAGCCCTCGCCGAACCTGGGACGATCGTCGTCGGCGCCTCCACGCGCCGGCTGCTCGGCGATCTCTTTCGTCTGCGCGACCTCGGCATGCGCGAGCTCAAGGGGATTGCCGAGCCAGTCGCGGCTTGGGCGGTCGAGGGGGTGGCGGCTTCGGAGAGCCGCTTCGAGGCGGTTCACGCGGCGGGCTTGACCGATCTCATCGGCCGCGCCGAGGAGGTCGAATTCCTACTGGAGCGGCAACGCCTCGCCTGGAAGGGTGAAGGGCAGGTCGTGCTGATCTCGGGCGAGCCGGGCATCGGCAAATCCCGCCTCGCGGCGGCGTTGGCCGAGCGCATCGCCGCCGAGCCGCACACGCGCCGGCGCTACCAATGCTCGCCCTATCACACCAACAGCCCGCTTCGTCCCGTCATCGACCAATTGGAGCGGGCGGCGGGGTTCAGGGCAGACGACACGCCCGAGCAACGCCTGGACAAGGTGGAAGCGCTCCTCGCCGTCGACGCGTCGCGGATGGAAGCCGCCGCGCCGCTCTTTGCCGCGCTGCTGTCGATCCCATCGGGCGATCGTTACCCGCCGCTGGCGCTGAGCCCCACGCAGCAGCGCCGCCGCACACTTGCGGCATTGCTCGACCAATTCGAAGGTCTCGCCCGGCGCCAGCCGATCTTGCTCTCGTTCGAGGACGCGCACTGGGCGGACGCCACATCCCTCGAATTGCTCGATCTCATGGTTGAGCGGGTGCGCCAACTGCCGGTGCTCGCCATTTTCACGTTCCGGCCCGAGTTCGAGGCGCCCTGGATCGGTCTTCCCAACGTGGGCACCTTGGCGCTCGGACGCCTCGACGCCACCGACGTCGAAAGCATGGTCGCGCGGGTGACCGGCGGGCGCGCGCTGCCGGCCGAAGTGATGAAACAGATCGTCGCCAAGACCGACGGCAACCCGCTGTTCGTCGAGGAGCTGACCAAGGCGGTGCTGGAGGCAGGCATCCTGGTCGAGGACGCGCAGGGCTATCGGCTTGCCGGGCCGCTGCCGCCGCTCGCCATCCCGGCGACGCTTCAAGATTCTCTCATGGCGCGCCTCGATCGCCTCGCGCCGGTGAAGGAGATCGGTCAAATCGGCGCCGCCATCGGGCGCGAGTTCTCGTATCGCCTCGTGCGCGAGCTGGTGGGACGCGACGAGAGTGCGTTGAACCATGCGCTTGCCCAGCTCGAGGAGGCCGGGCTCGTTTTTCGCCGCGGCGAGCCGCCGGAAGCGGTTTACAGCTTCAAGCACGCGCTGGTGAGGGATGCGGCCTACGAAACCCTCCTCAAGAGCCGCCGGCAGCAACTGCACAGCCAGATCGCGCGGACCCTCGAGCAAACGTTTCCCGACATCGTGGCGAGCCAACCGGAAATCGTGGCGCACCACTTCACGCAAGCCAGCCTCGTTGACGCGGCCATCGAATACTGGCTCAAGGCGGGCCATCTTGCGCTGAGCCGCTCGGCCAATGCCGAGGCCGTCAAGCATCTCGCGCAGGGGATCGAGCTAACGCAATCGCAAGGGCCAACGGCCGCGCGTCTGCGCAAAGAACTCGATTTTTACTTGGCGCTCGGGCCGGCGATGGCGGCAACCGAGGGCTATGCCACGCCGGAAACGCTGCGGGTTTTCTCCCACGCCCGCGAGCTGTTGGGCGATGGCGGCACGGTCGCGGAACAGATGACCGTCCTCTGGGGTGTCTATCTCGCACGCTCCATGCGCGGGGAAAATATCGCCGCCCGCGAGGTCGCGCAGCGCTGCCTGGCGTTGGCGCAAGAACATGCGCAGCCCGGGATGTCGGCGCTGGGTCACCGCTTCATGGGTCAAATTCTCTGGATGATGGGCGCGTTCACCGATTCGCGCGTTCACCTGGAGCGGACCCTCGAGCTCTGCGCCGCGAACCGGGAAACGATCACGTCTTACAGGCGGTTCGGCGCCGACGACGAAGTCAGTGCATTGTCCGCGCTTTCCCGGACGCTCTTGCTCCTCGGCTATCCGCAGCAAGCCGCTGCCGCAGTGGGACGTGCCCTCGCGCGTGCACGAAGCCTGGGACTGGCGTTCACCACTGCTCTTGCCCTGGATGCTGAGGCGCTGCTCGGAGCTTTGGGGGCTGATCCAAAACATGCCCTCGTGTGTGCCGATGAAGCGGTGGCCCACAGTATCGAGCATAGCTTCGCCGAGTACGAGCAAAGGGCCCGTGTCATTCAAGGCGCCTTATTGGCGCAAAGCGGAAATCCGCGACGCGGGATCGAGATCATGCGCGGCGCGATGGCAGCGATGGAGCACACCGATAGCCTGAGCCGTCGCACGCTTTATCTCGGTCATTGTGCCCAAGCCCACGCGCGACTCGGAGAGGCTGAGCTGGCCCTCGGTCTACTCGAGGAGGCAAGGCAAATCGCCGACAAAACAAACGAGGGATTTTTTGAAGCTGAGCTCTATCGCCTGCGGGGCGTGATCCTGCAAACGCTAGGCAGAAAAGGTGAGGCAGAGGCTTCCCTGCGCCGGGCAATGACGATCGCACAGCAACAGCAGGCCCGTTGGTGGGAGCTGCGCGCCGCGACCAGCCTCGCCGAACATTGGCGCGAAGAGGGCAAGTACCTCGATGCCCACTCCGTGTTGCAGCCGGTTTACGGTTGGTTCGCCGAGGATTTCGACACGTCAACTTTGCAAGAGGCCAAAGCCCTCCTGGGGGAGCTGGGCCAACTAGCGGGCCCCCCCTCCCGCCTCCGCTTCGACGTGGCGCGTTGAAGGCGCGCGCACAGGTCTTCGCCGACGGCAGGCGGCTGACGTGACGCCCATGCGATCAGTATCATCGCCCCTCCGCGGCTGGCAGTGTTTCCGATGGGCAACAATCACCAAAATTTTTTCGTGCGGACGCGGTTATCGCGTTTGGTGGCCGCGCTCGCACGCAAGAGTCTTCGTATGGTTGGACTGCGCAGACGTCGATTGAGTGGCGACCGCCGCGGCGGCCGGAAAAAGCGTTGGGGGCAAAATGCGGACGAGCGGATCGCCCCTGAGACACAGCTTGTGGTCGCACGTCCTGGCGGGCGGGACCGGCGCGCTTGTCCTGGCTGCGCAGCTCGCATCGGCAGATCAGGTCGGTGAGAGTTTTTGGACCCCGGGATCGTTCGGGAGCCTCGCTGCTACGCCCTCGCAGCCCGGCTTCTCCCTCACCTCGGCCTACTACCACACCTCGACGACGGCCGGCAGCGAGGTCGCGCGGGCGCGCTTGATCAGAATTGGACGGCTCACCGGCGCGGTCGGCGAAAGCGTGAGCGCGATCTCGATATCGCCCGAAGATCTGGCGATGATCACGCCGTCATACACGTTCGCGAAGCCGGTTCTCGGCGGCCAGGCGGCGATCGCGCTGACGGCGAATTATGGCCGCAAGCGGACAACCGATGACGTCGTCACGAATAGCCCGCTGGTGGTCGGATCGGCTGTGACCACGCAGTCCCGGTTCGAGATGATCAGCGATACGGCAACGGGCTTGGGGGATCTCTCGCCGCAGGTGTCGCTGCGCTGGAATGCCGGCGTCCACAACGTCATGACCTACGCGACCGGCAATATTCCGCTCGGCATCTACAACCGCACGCGCCTCTCCAATATCGGCATCGGACACGGCGCGTTGGACGGCGGTGCCGGCTACACCTATTTCAATGAGCAGACGGGGTATGAATTTTCGGCGGTGGCCGGACTGACTTACAACTTCATCAATCCGTCCATCCAGTATCAGAACGGCATCGATGTGCATCTCGATTGGGGGGCGTCGCGGTTTCTGACCAAGCAGCTCCAGATCGGCTTGGTGGGCTACCTCTATAATCAAGCGAGCTGCGATGGCGGGTCCGGAGACCGAGTGGGTTGCTTCCAGTCGCGCGTTGCCGGCGCCGGCGGGCAGATCGGCTATACTGTTCCCATGGGCGACCTCGAGGGGAATGTGAACATTAAAGCCTATAAGGAGTTCGCCGCGGCGAACCGGCCGGAAGGCTGGAATTTTTGGCTCACTTACGCGCTGTCGCCCGCCGATCCTGCGCCGGCGCGGTCAACCGCGCCGCCGCAGCGCATGTACGCGAAATAGCGGCACCCTCGCCCCGCGGAGCGGAGCGAAGCGGTGAGAGGGTGGCGCGAGCCTCAAGCGCGTTCACGCGCGTCTTCGACGCGCTATGGCGAGCGCCGGGTGAGGGGCGGCGTCTCACGGCGATAGGCCTGCTTCACTGAGCGCCGCTGGAATTCGAACGGTCGAAGGAATAGGCTCGCACACGGGAATTTTGTGCCGGGGGCCATGTCGAAGGAATAGGCTCGCACACGGGAATTTTGTGCCGGGGGCCATCATGTCAGCGTTGCGGGCGATCCAAGTGATGGGGGTGGCGGCAATCGGTTTGCTTACGGCCCTTGCGTGTTTGAACAATCTGATGGACTACAATTCCAACTTTGCCCTCGTTCAACACGTCCTCTCCATGGATACCACGTTTCCCGAAGGCACCTTGCGATGGCGGGCGATTACGTCTCCCACGCTCCATCACGCTGCCTATTGGCTCATCATCGCGGCGGAGGGTTTGGCCGGAACACTCTGTCTGGCAGGCGCCTACAAAATGCTCGCGGCGCGAAAGACGGCCGCCGACATTTTCAATGCAGGCAAAGATGTCGCCCTGTGGGGACTTGGCATCGCGTTGGCGCTCTATCTTATCGGATTCATGGTCATCGGCGCCGAGTGGTTCGCGATGTGGCAGTCGCAGCGGTGGGATGGGCGGCAACCCGCATTTCGGATCCTCATGTGCATAGGTGTCATCATCCTGATTGTGCTGCAACAAGACAACAAGCGCTTTGGGCAACGCGATTAGCGCGGCCCCCGATTGTCAATTTCTGCTCGTGCAAGGCGTGGGCAAGTACGACTGGCAGAAGGCCGAGCCGACGACCGACAAAAGCACCTAGAAATCCATGCCACCGTCCGTGTCAGCGATCGTCGCGGTCGCACCCTCGAGACGATCACGTCCAAGGCGATGAAGAATGCCACGAAGGTCAGCGAAACAAATCTCACGTGGAAATGGACGGCCGAGGATCCGACGACAGGCCCGCCGTGGCGCGTTCGCTATGCGCCGGGGTAGCTTACTGCACCGGCGCCGTCTTCTCTTTACGTCGGGTCTCCGCCGCACGCGTCCCGTCGCCGGATAAGCCGAGCTCGGCAAAAATCTCCGCGTTGTGCCGGCCGAGCGTTGGCGGAGGCGTGTCGATGCGCGGACCGCCGTGGGCAAAGGTGAAAGCCGCAACCGGCACGCCGAAGCCGCCCTCGATGCTGTCGCCGCCGGCGTGGCGGTGAACGACGCCGCGCGTCGCGAGCTGCGGGTCGGCCAGCGCCTCCCCCATGGTGCGCACGCGCGCCGCCGGCACGTGTCGCGCTTGCAGGAATTCTTCCCATTCGTCCGCCGTGCGCGTGCGCATGATCTCCGACAGCACCGCAATCTCGCGGTCGTGATCGGCGTCGCGCTCATCATTGGTGCGCTTGATCATGTCGGGACGGCCGAGCACTGACCACAGGCGGCGCTGCTGGCGCAGATTGCTCGCGCCCAGCATGACGAGACCATCCTTCGTCTCGAAGGCGCCGTTGGTGGCATGGGGATGGCGGTTGCCGTGCGGCTTGGGATGCACGCCGTTGCGCAGATAGCCGGTCAGGTGCGAGCTCATAAGAATCATCGCCACGTCGAGCATGGCCATGTCGATGCGCTGGCCGCGTCCGGTGTGCTCGCGCTGGAACAGCGCCGCGGCCAAGGCGAAGGCGCCGGTCATGCCGGTGGCGTAGTCGATCGCCGGGGCGCCGAACTTGATCGGGTGCACATCTTCGGTGCCGGTCATCGCCATGATGCCGGAGGAGGCCTGGATGACGTGATCGTAGGCGGTTTGCGGCCCGCGCGGGCCGTGCTGGCCGAAGGCGGAAAACGAAGCGTAGATCAGCCGCGGATTGATGGCCGCGAGGGCCTCGTAGCCGAGCCCCAACACCTCGAACGCTCCGGGCCGATAATTCTCGACGAAGATGTCGGCGGTGGCGGCGAGCTTCTTGAGGATATCGCGATCCGCAGGTTGCTTCAGATCCAGCGTGATCGCGCGCTTGTTGGAGGCTTGCGTCAGGAACGACGTGCCCATGTTGCGGCGGTTGAGCGCCTTGTCGGTGCCGTTGCCGCGGCTCTGATCGGGCTCGTCGGGATGCTCGACTTTGATCACGTCGGCGCCGAGCACGGCCAATTGATAGGTGGCAAACGGCCCCGCCAGAACGTGCGTGACGTCGATGACTCTGATTCCTTCAAACGGTCGCATGATCGCGCTCTCCTTGTGAGGGTCCGCTCGTCCCCGCGCAAGCGGGGACCCAGTGCTTGGCCCTGGATTCCCGCTTGCGCGGGAACGAACGGAGTCTCAAGTGCAACATTTATCGGCTAGGCCGGGATGTCGCCAACGCTCCATCCGGGCTACGCACTGAAATCACGTCCCGCTTTTCGCCGCCGGGCTCGCGCTCGGCGCTACCGTCGCGATCTTGGTCGCGGTGTGCAGGTGACCATCCCAGCGCTTGGCGAAGGGCGCGGGCAGATCGAATTGGTCGAGCACGCGGGCGACGATGTGATTGACGATATCGTCGACCGACTGCGGATGGTTGTAGAAGGCCGGCACCGGCGGCACGATCGTCACGCCCATGCGGGCGAGCTTGAGCATGTTCTCGAGATGCACCTCGGAGAGCGGGGTCTCGCGCACGACCAGGACCAGGCGCCGGCGCTCCTTGAGCACCACGTCGGCGGCGCGATGGACGAGGTGCTCGCCGTAGCCATTAGCGATGCCGGCGAGCGTGTGCACCGAGCACGGCATCACCGCCATGCCGTCGGTCTTGAACGAGCCGGACGAGATTGCGGCGCCCATGTCGCCCTGGCTGTGGACGACACTCGCGAGCGAACGCACCTGCTCGACGGTGTAGCGGGTCTCGTGCTCCAGCGTTCGCTGCGCCCACTTGCTGATGATGAGGGTCGAGCCGGTCATGCCGATGATGAGCCGCCGCATTCCGTTTCCTCGCTTCCCGTCGCGCCCGCGCAAAAGGGAACCACCGGCCGCTGGAATATGGGTCCCCGCTTTTCGCGGGGACGACCGGAGAAGATGGTTGTATAGGCTGAATCAATCCTTGAACAGGTGCCCGAACTTCGCCTGCGCCAGGCGGCGCTCGTCCGGCGTGGGCACGTTCACCTTGGGAAATTTGTCGCGCCAGTGCCAAGGGCGGCAGGCGTCGATCACCGCCCGGCTGTTGGTGTAGTCGCCCGCGGCCTTGCGCTCGGGCTCGATGCGCGGGTCGAGCGGGGTCGACCAGGCGTTGCGGATGATGTCGATCGAGGTCGCAGGATCCGAGCGCGTCAGCATGGCCCACACGAGCTCCTCGAGGTTGGACACGTCGATGTCGTCATCGACGACGATGACGTAGCGGCCGCAATAGGCGCCGACGTGGCACATGGCCGCGACATGGCCCACCTGCTTGGCGTGGCCGGGATAGCGCTGATTGAGGGCGACGGCGAGCAGGAGCCGCGCGTTGCCGACTTCGTGCGCCCAGGCCGCCGTGACGCCGGGCACTCCCGCCTTGGCGATATTCTCGCGCAACAGCGCCGAGCGCACCACGGCGCGATAACGGCAGATCTCGTCGGGCGGACGCTGGGGCACACAGCCGAGCAGGATCGGATCGTTGCGATAGTACACGGCCTTGATGTCGAGCACGGGTTCGGGCCGCACGTCGCTCGCGTAATAGCCGGTCCACTCGCCGAACGGGCCTTCGACGCGCTCGTTCCCCGGCGTGACGAAGCCTTCGATGACAATCTCCGCGTGCGCCGGGATCGGCAGGCCGGTGACGGGCGCTTTGATGACCTCGACCGGTTTTCCCCGCACACCCCCCACGATTTCGTATTCGCTCACGCCGTAGGGCACCTCGCTCGAGGCCATGAGGAAGGTCATGGGATCGCCGCCGCAGACCACGGCGACCGGCATTGGCTCTTGCCGCGCCTGGTACTTGTCACGCATCTGGCGGCCATGCTTGCCCGGCGAGATGTAGAAGCCCGCGGTCTTTGCATCGTGGATCATCACGCGATAGGTGCCGCAGTTGATCCAGCCCTCGTCCGGATCGCGGGTGATGTTGAAGCTGCCGGTGCCGATATAGCGGCCGCCGTCGCCTGCGTGCCATTTGGGCGCCGGGAAGACGGTGACGTCGATCTCCTCGCCGGTCATGACGTTCTCGAAAATCGAGCCGTCGCTGACGTATCTCGGCGCGATGCGTGGCATTGTGCCCAAGAAACTGGTGCGGAAGCCCTCGCTCAGCTCGAGCTTGCTCAATTCGGTGGGGAAGCCGAACGTCATGTTCTTGCGCTTGCCGCCGAAGAAGTTGACCAGCACGCGGCTCCCCTCGATCGTCCCCGGCACCTTGTCGAAGACGAAGCAAGGCGCGCCATCGTCGTGCATCGCCACGCCCGCGACCATGCCGATGTCCTCTTGCCAGGAGAGCCCGCTCACGTCCTTGACCTCGCCCAGCTTGCGCGCCTGCTCGAGCCATTGGCGCAGATCGTCGTAGGAGAGCCGCGGCTCGAGGTTCGAGCGCGCCGCAGGCTCGGCGCTTGGCGCAGCGCCAGCCGCGGTGCGCGTAGGGTCAGCTTGTGCAGGCATCACGTCCTCCAGATCGGCGAGCTTACATGGGGGACGAATGGCATGCATCCGGGAAGTCGCCAGCACCCCGATTGAGCGCAGCGAAATCCGGGGTCGGTTTGCTTCCGACGATATGAACCATTCCGGCACCACCAAGCCGGGTTCGCTACGCTCAATCCGGGCTAAGGTTGCGTATCTATGATAGAGTGCGTCCGCAACAAAGCTAAAGACATGGCCAGCACGAACACCTCACGCGGACTGATCGCGGTCGACAAGATCGGAACCAAGATCTTGTTCCTCAATCCCGTGACCTTCGAGACGGAGGCCGTGTTGGACGGCTTTCCCCGCACGGTGCACGAGCTGCTCGTGGTGCCGGAGACCGGACTTGCCTATGTGCCGATCTTCGGTGACGGCATTCACGGCCGCAACCCCAATCCGGGTCACCTCCTGTGCATCATCGATCTCGAACAGCGCGCCCATGTGGGGGACATCGATCTGCGGCCTTATATCGCGCCGCATACGCTGCGGCTCGCGCCGGACGGCATGATCTACATCACTTGCGAGAACAGCGCCGTCGTCGCGGTGATCGACCGCTCCACCCAAAAAGTCGTCGACGCCATCGATTCCGGATCGACGAATGGCCATCGCCTCGTCATCTCGCCGGACGGGGAGCGGCTCTACACCGAGAACGAGGAAGACGGCACGGTCTCAGTGATCGACCTGACGCGGCGCAAGCTCCTCGCCAAGATCAAAACCCCGCGCCCGCTCGCCGGCATCGCGATTTCTCCTGACGGCCGCACTGTGGTAGCGGTCGATGACGCGCAGCCCTCGCTGTTCCTGATCGACACGGCGGAAGGCCGCGTTACCGACGAGGTGCGCCTCGAAGGCGTACCCAAGGCGGCGCAGATCGCGCGCTACGCGCCCGATGACAGCTTTCTCGCCGTCACCAGCCTGAACAGCGGCACGGTGAGCTTGATCGATCCGTCATTCCGGCGGCAAACGGCCATCGCTGTGGGCAGCCAGCCGATGGACATGGCCTTCCGCGGCGATGAATTGTTCGTGGCCTGCCAAGGTGACGGATCGGTGCACGTCATCGACATTCCCAACCGTCGCGCAAAGTATAACTTCCAAGCCGGCGCAGGCTGTGAATGCCTGGGTTTTTTCTAGGACGTCTGCGCTTCATCTCACCACCAATTGGCGCGCTTGCGCAACGCGAGATTGGCGGCGGCAGCTTCGGTTGCGATCTGGACCGGGTTCATCGCGGTGAGTTTGCCGGCGCGCTTGAGTATGCGACCGTCGACGATCACCGTGTCCACATTCGAAGGCTGTGCCGCCGTGACCAGCATGTGAGCCGGATCACCGAATACGCCCAGATTGATATCCTTGGTCGATAAAAGGATTATGTCGGCCCGCTTTCCAGGCTTGAGCGAGCCGACCTTGTTCGCGATGCCCATCGAGCGTGCGCCCTCGATCGTTGCGAGCTCGAGCACGCGACGGGCGGTAAGCCTGAATTCGCTCTCGCTCTTTCCGTTCTCGATATTTTGGATGAATTTCATGATCCCGAACATGTCGGCGTTGCCGGTGAGTTCGACCGTATCGACGGAGAGTCCGACTGGAATGCCGGCAGCGAGCAGGTTCGCGGTCTGCGGGAGCCCGAAGCCGATGCGCAGCTCGCTGGTTGGCGACAGGCTGACCGAGGCTCCCGCCGCCTTAATCGCCGCGATCTCGTCAGGCGTCAGCACGACACCATGGATGATCTGCATGTCGTCGGCGAGCAGCCCTGCTTTAGCAATCGTATCGACCTGACCGGTGGCGGCCCGCGAGCCGCTGGCGTGGACCGAGATCGGCAGACCGAGCCTGCGGGCGCTTTCGATCTCGGCCTTGTAGATTTCCGGGGGAATGGCGGTTGCAGGATTATTGCCGCCCATGCCACGCCAGGCGAATCCCAACGTGATCAGGCCGTCATTGGAATAGTTCCCCCAATCCTTCTTGAGCTGCTCGAGGTCGGCGATCGCGATGCGCTGATTGTTCGGCATGGCCTGCGCGGCTCCGTAAGAAAAACGAGCGCGCAATCCTGACTCGCGTAGCGCCTGCAAATCCTTATCGGCATAGGCGGGCGATCGGATGTTATGGCACCAATCGTGCACAAAGGTGATGCCGCTGGTGATCGCCTCGGCGGCAGCCAGTCGCGTCCCTTGGTACATGTCGGTCGGCTCGTATTTCTGCCCGAGCGCGGCGGTAGTCCGAAAGTACCCGAAGTCGGGCTTGTCGCCGGACATGCTGCGAAGCAGGCTGTTCCACATGTGCCAGTGCGTTTCGATGAGACCGGGAAGTACGATCATGCCAGCGGCGTTGATCGTAGCGGCTCCCGGCACATTGAGCTTTTGCCCCACGGCGACGATCACGCCGTCCTTGACGTGCACGTCGCCGTCTTTGATATCGCCTGTGCCTGCTTCCATCGTCATGATGTAGGCGTTGCGGATGATGGCGTTGGCTCGCGTCGGCAGGCGGGGTGCAATCGCGGGCGCGGCGAGTGCCGGCGTGGTCGAGCATTTCAACGTGGCAAACGCAGCACCGCATTGGAGAATGCTGCGGCGATTGAATTGCAAACTTCCGAACATAATTGAAGGCCTCCGGATGCCGGCCGCGTAGGGAGGTTTTGGCGCGGCGCCGATGGCGTCGCAGGTGGGATTGCGCGGCCTCACGTCCTCCAGGGGGCGAAGCTTACACACCGGGTCGGCGGCGTGCATCCACCTTCCCCCGGGCTGGTCATCCCCGCTCACCGCAGTCGATTATTTCTCCGTACGTGACGCAGCTTTAATTCAGCCTTGCCCAATCGCCCATGGTGCCGCAACATCACGCCATGTTTTCCTTGAGGCAGCTCCTCCCCGCCCTCCTTCCGGCGGCGATTGTCCTTTCTTGTCTCACGGTCGCGACGCAGGCGGGTCCGGCCGATTGCGAGCTCAACAAGGTCGCGCTCGCGCGCGTCGTCACGCAGGAAGCGCGCCTTCACTTTATCGCCGGAGCGAGCAAGCGAAGCTGTCCGTCCGCCGGGCGCGCCTGCAGCCTCAGAGCATATCTCGTGCCCGGAGACGAGGTTCTCGTCGACGCCGCCGAAGGTCCTTACGTTTGCGCATTCTTCAAAGCACAACACGAGACTGAGACGCGCGCCTGGCTGCCGCGCGCAGCGCTGCAAATCGCGCCACCCGAGGCTGCGCCCGCGCGGCAATGGGCCGGCAAGTGGGAGCGCGATCGCGAGGCGCAGATCGTCATCAAGTCCGACGGCGACGAAGTGGAGGTCTCGGGCAGCGCGATGTGGGGCAGCTACGACCGCGAGCGCGTCAGGAGGGGCGCGGTGCACGTGGGCGACCTCGAGGGCAAAGGCAGACCACGGGGCCAGACCCTGGCTATTGGTTACGATCCCGACCAATCAGGCTTTCCGCCCGAAAAAGACGGGCCGCCGGACAGCTGCGCCGTGAAGCTCGAGCTCTACGGTCGATATTTGGTGGTTGAGGACAATATGGGGTGCGGCGGGCTGAACGTTAGTTTCACCGGAATTTATGTTCGAGTGAAATCTCTGCGGCCACTGGGCGGGCTGTGATACCGCAGCGTAGATTTGGGCGGACGCTCGGTTCGGTCCGTCGCGTGCTACACTGCGACCATTACGCCACGGGTTTCGCCGGGTAAGAGTATGCAAGAGCGAGAAGTCGGCCCACAGTGCCTGCGGGATTGGATCGACCGCGCGGCGCAGCGCCATCCGGACAAGCTCTGCATCGTGTCCGCCGAGAACGGACGCGCGATCACCCATGGGGAGCTTCGCTCGGCGACCGGCCGCATTGCGGCCTATCTGCGCGGCCGCGGCCTTGTGCCCAACGATCGCGTGGCGCTGCTTGCCGACAATTCGATCGAGCATCTGGGGTGTTACCTCGGCGTCATGGCCTATGGCGCAACCATCTGCACCATCCACGTGGAGATGAATCGCCATCACCTCGAGCGTATTCTTGCGGCGCTCAACCCTCGGCTCGTCGTCTTCGAAGAGGGATTAAATCTCGAGCCTATCCTGGGCGCGACATCGGGGCCGCGCCTTCCGCTCGGAACCTGGAACGGCGAGAAAAGCAGCGGCTTTTATGCCGCGGTCGGCAAGTGCGAGGCGAGCAATGCAGGCGTGCCCGCGCGCGGCAAGGATGACGCCGTCATCCTGTTCACCTCGGGCACGACCGAGCTGCCGAAGGGCGTGGTGCTGAGTTTTCGGGAACTGCTGAGCAACGCCGAGGCGACCGCGGATGCCTTTGGCATAAGCGGCGCCGATCGCATCTACGATTTTCGCTCGTTCAACTGGTGTTCGGCCCAGACCCTGAGCGCGCTGGCGCCGCTTGCTCGCGGGGCGACCCTGATCGTGGGACGGAAATTTTCCCGCAGCCGCTTCTTCGATCACATCAAGGAATATGACGCGACCATCGCCGCCGGCAATCCGACCACGATCGGCATGTTGCTCGACGCCGATGCGGGGACGCGCTCGGCCGACCTGCCGACGTTGCGGTTCGTGACCTCGAGCTCGGCACCGCTTCCACTCGAGCAATGGGAACGCTTCGAACGGCAGTTCGGCATCCGCATCAGCCAGGGCTACGGCTGCAGCGAGATCGGTTGGATCGCCGCCCGTCCTGGCGAGGAGCGCCGGCTGGGCACGGTCGGCATGCCGATTCCCTACCACCGCCTACGGATCGTCGATGCCGAGGGACGCGCGCTGCCGTCCGGAGAAATTGGATCGGTGGAACTCGGTGGCTTCGAGGACAATGACTACCGCTATCTCGCCGATGACGGAACGATCACCATCAGCAGCCGGGGACGGACGAAGACCGGCGATCAGGGCTTCCTCGATGCAGAAGGCTTTTTGCATCTGACTGGCCGCGAGAAGGAGGTCATCATCCGCGGCGGGGTCAATATTTCGCCGCTGGAGATCGAAAACGTACTGATGCAGCGGCCCGAGATTATCGAGGCCGCTACCGTGGGCGTGCCGGATCGCCTCTATGGCGAGGAGGTGGTGAGCTATGTGGTCGCGCGGCCGGGCGCGTTCGTCGATCCGGACGAGATGCTGCATTACTGCGCCAGCAAGCTGCCGACGTTCAAGGCGCCGAAACGCATCTTCCTGAGCAAGGATCTGCCCCGCAGCGAACGCGGCAAGCTCGATCGCAAGGCGTTGGTGGAGCGTTGGAAATTGCAAAGCGAAGGCCGGCCGGCCGATAGCGAGCCGAACAAGGCGTGACGCATTGCCGGCGCGGGACGCTGCCGATCGCACGAGTGTCTCCGGATAGCGAGAACCTCCCGACCGGACCGCAAGGTCCGCTCATTC
>WNFM01343895.1_pt6 | contig 22624 bp, 16 predicted proteins | sample 5400271 | NCBI WGS metagenome assembly WNFM01 (sample SAMN13153352, study PRJNA577476) | soil metagenome | isolation source: 60 cm saprolite on Douglas fir-dominated hillslope | place: USA:California | collected 2013-09-17
ACGCGAATACGCCGCGCGACGCCCTGAGCCGCCTGGAGACGATGGTTCTCATGTCCGGGATGGAGCTTCCCATCCGCGCCATCCGCGAGCAGATCGCCAACGCGGTCAACCTGATCATCCAGCAGACGCGCTTCGCCGACGGCACCCGCAAGGTGACGGCCATCAGCGAAGTCTCCGGCATGGAGATGGACGTCATCACCATGCAGGACATCTTCACCTTCAAGCAGGAAGGCTTCGACGCCGACGGCAAGGTGGAGGGGCGCTTCGTGGCCACCGGCTTCGTCCCGAAGTTCTACGACGACCTGCAGCGGCGCGGCATCCCCGTCAACATGGACATCTTCCGCGAAGAAGCGTAGCGACCAGCGTCGTCGGGCCGAGGAAAATGTGGGCGATTTCTTTTGGGCTCCGGCCGCTCCGCGGCCTCCGCTGACCTCTCGGGTGGGCTGTGTTCACGCTGACGTTCACTGAGCCGGACGGGGAGAAGCCGCAGAGCTTTCCGCTCGTGGACGGCGGCGCGCTGCTGGTCGGCAGGGAGGCCGGCTGCGACGTGGTGCTGCGGTCGAAAGAGGTGTCGCGCCGGCACGCGCGCTTCTTTCTCAAGGGCGGACAGCTGCACGTCGAGGATCTCGGCTCAGCGAACGGCGTCACCGTGCGCGGCGATCGCATCGAAGGAGCGCAGCCGCTCGCGGCGGGAGCGCCGGTCGAGATCGGCGACGTCAAGGTCGCCATCAAAGCCACTGCGGCCGCGCCCGTGCTCGCAGCCGGCGTCGGCGCGGGAGCCGTGCTGCGCAAAAGCAGTCATCGGCCGCGGCGCCGAGTGCGACGTGGTGCTCGACGACGACTCCGTCTCGCGCCGGCACGCAGAGCTGGCGCGCGACGATCGCGGCGTCTACATGCTGCGCGATCTCGAGTCGGGCAACGGCACCTTCCTCGATGGCAAGCCGATCGGGACCAAGCCCGTCCTGGTGCCCGAGGGAGCGAAGCTGCGCTTCGGCGACGTCGAGTTGCTCTTCTGGCGGCCGCCGGCGGGCCTCTCGAAGACGGCGCGGCAGAAACTGCTGGTGGGCTTTCTGGGCGCGGTGATCATCGCGGTGGCGGCGGCCGTCGTGCTGCGGCCTTCGCGTCAGAGCGAAGGCAGCGACGAGCAGGCGCCGGGCGACGAGTCGGCGGCGCTCGCGGATCAGGCGGCGGCGGCCATCGACAGCGAGCGCTTCGACGAAGCGGCGCGGCTGGCGCAGGCCGCAATCGACAAGGACCCGCTCGCTCCGGGGCCGCGCAAAGTCCTGGTGCAGGCGCGGCGCGAGCAGCAGGCGCAGAAAGTCTTCGGCGAGGCGACTTCGAAAGCGCAGGTGGGGCGCGAGGACGAGGCGCTGCAGCTTTTGGCGCAGGTGTCGCCGCAGAGTCATTTCTTTCCGCGCGCGCGGATCAAGGCGAAGGACCTGGCGACGGCGGTGCTGCGCACGCGCGGGTCGGCGTGCAGGAGCGCGCCGCGGGACAGCGCGCAGGAAGTGGCCGAGCAGTGCGCGCGCGCGCTGGACGTGAAGTGCCAGCAGGGGAGCGTCGACGACGACGCGATGCTGAAGGCGCTGCGCGCCGCCGAGAAGAGGTTGCCGCGGCGCGTGCCTTGGTCGTGCCCGCCGCAGCTCGCCGCGCTCTTCCACGACGAAGGCGGTGCCGACGAGGGCACGGTGGACGAGAAGGCGATGGCCGCGCTCTACCTCGACCCGAGCGTTCGCAGCGCGATGGTCCAGTACGCGCGCGGGGACGTCTCGGGCGCGCTCCACTCGCTCAACGCCTCGGGCGCGGCGCGCAAGCCGGGAGCGGCCGAGACGGTGGAGCGGATCAAGGTGGTCGACGGGCGCTTCCGCGAGGGACAGACCGCGATGCTGGGCAACGCGCTCGACCGCGCCGACGCGCTCTGGGGCGAAGCACTGCAAGCCGACACCGCGCTGATGCCCGCGGGCGTGGAGAGCTTCTTCGGGCGGCAGATCCGATCGACGCTATCGCGGGCGCACGGAAAATCGGGCGACGACCGGCTGCAGCGCATGCAGTACGCGAGCGCCTACGACGAGTACCTGAAGGGCCTCTCGATCAACCCTCGCGATCCACACCTGCTCGATCAGCTGGCGCGCCTCGAGAAAGCGGCCGAAAAGATACTCAACAACAGCCCCAGCTGCGATCAGCTGGCGGTCGCGGCGCACATCACGCGCGCTGACCCGCCCAGCCCCGCGCACGAGGCGGCGCAGAAGGAACTGGCGCGCTGCCGCTGACTCCCGAAGGTTGGGACTAGTATGTCCGGAGGGGGGACATCATGCGGTCAGCTTCCGTGTGTTTTCTGACACTCGCGGCCACCGCCTGCAGCCGGCAGCTCGATGTGCCGCTGGGCAAGCCGCTCGCATTCGACACTCCGACGCTCACCGCTGCGCCGCGCGAGACGGTGGTGCTGACCGCCACCGGCGGACGCCAGCCATACCGTTTTCAGTTTGCGCCGGCCGGCCAGGGTTCGGGCAGCGACGCCAGCATCGATGCCTCGTCGGGACGCTACCAGGCCGGCTCGGTCGGTCCGGCCATCGATCAGCTCCAGGTCCTCGACAGCGGCGGCGCCGCCGCTTCGGCGAGGGTATCTGTCGGGCCCACGCTGGTCGCGTTCCCGCCGGTGGCCACCGTCGCGCCGGGCGGAAAAGTCCCATTCGTGGTCACGGGCGGAAAGCCGCCCTATGCGCTGACCGCCGCCTCGGGCGCGGTCGGCACCGTGCAGGGAACGACCTACGCCGCGCCTCTCTCGGGAAGTTGCGCCGCGCCTCCCTTCGCGGGCGCGAGCGTCGCGCTCACGCTCTCCGACGCAACCGGCAATGCCTCGCTGGGGCTCACCGTCAACGTCACGACCGGACTCGATCTGCGTCCCGCCGCGGGCACCGGCGCAGTCGCGCCCAGCGACACGCTCGCGCTCTTTGCCTCGGGCGGGCAGCCTCCGTACGTGCAGTACAAGATCACGGGCGCTGGATCGGGCAGCCCCTCGGTCGACGCGAGCGGCACCTACCACGCAGGCCTGATCGGCGGGCAGACGGATACCGTGCAGGTCACCGACTCCAACGGCCAGCAGCATTGTCTCGACCTGCACGTCGGCGCTCAGCTCTCGGCGGCGCTCTCTTCGAGCGACGTGCGGCCATCGTCCCTACTCGTTCGGCTTTGCCTTCAAGGGGAACCGCAGCTTCGGGAGCATCGACGCGATCACCGGCGCCTACCTTCCCGGCCCCAACGCGGGCGCCACCGACAAGCTGCTGGTGAGCGACGCCACCGGCGCGCCGGCCGTCCAGGTGATCGCGCAGCTGGGCGCGCGCAGACTCGAGCTCGGGCAAAACGTCTTCAGCCTCCATGTTGCCGACCTGGACGGCGACAGGCGCGACGACTTGTTGGTCTCCGACAACGGAAGTGTCCTCACCGTCTCCCTGAGCCGTGCAGGCGCTCCGATCACCCAGTACGTGAATGGTCCCGTCGTCTTCGCACTCGCGGATGTGCTGGGCAACGGACGCACCGACCTGATCGCCAGGGGGCCGCTCGCCTGGATGGCGCAACCCGATGGATCGCTCATCGCACCGGCCCAGTCTGCCGGTACGAGCACTTCCTTTGCCTCGTCCAGCATTGCTGCCTACGCCCAGACCATCGGTGGAGCGAGCGTGACCCGGCTCGTCGGGCGGGGGTTCGCTCAGAGCGCCGTCTGCTCGCCCCCCGGCCAATGGCTGAGTCATGCCGACTGGCCTATCGGGGCCGCCGCGCCGGGGCCGGTGGTCTGCGACAAGGCCGTCTCGGGGGCGATGACGGCCTCAGGCGATTTCAATGGCGACGGAGTGCCCGACGTCGCCTACAACAACACCAGCGTCGGCACCGTCTTGATGCGCTTCGGGCAACTCGACGGAAGCTGGAACGCGACCGAGCAGGTGTTCACGCCAGGCCGCATTCCCTTCCCCGCTTCTGTGGACCAGCGGGGACGGCCCAACTTCCACACGGCGCGGCCGCTCGGCGCGAACGCCGATGACCTGCTGGTGATGGTGAACGACAGCGCGACCGACCTGACGAAGATGGGCATCGCCGTCCTGCAGGCGGGAGCGAGCGGAACGCCGCCGGTCTATCACCTCACCCCGGGCGGTTACCCGATGAGCAACTTCGCCGTCTTCACGCCTCGTCCGGGTGCGGCGCCGCTGGTGGTGGCCGTGACCGGCGTGAGCGGTGACATCGCCATCTATTCGTATCCGTTCACGGTCGATCCGCCGGTGCCCCTCCCCAACGGCCCTGCGCCGCGCGCCGCACTGGTGGAGGAAGTGCGGCTGGCCGATCTCGATGGAGATCTCTTCCCCAGCCTGGTGATGGGAAATCACCTCCTCGGCCAGGTGGAGATCCTCGGCGGTGAGGGCGACGGGACGTTCGGGCGGCGCCCGCACTTCGCGTTTTCCGGCATCTACAACCTCGGCCCGGACGTGGATGGGGACGGAGCGGGCGACATCCTGATCGCCGATGCGCACCAGAACGTGAGCACGCTCTTTTCCTCCGAGCACCAGTTGGCCCAGAGCCCGCCTACGCAGATGCCCGAGCCCGCGCAAGCCGCAGCATTGCTGGATCTGGACGGCGACGGCATCCCCGACTTGATCTACGCGAGCGACGCGGGCCATCTCTTCTTCGCCCGCGGCAGGCTCCCGCGCGACGGAACGTGGGCTGTTCCACAAGCGATCCAGATCACCTGGCCGGGTAGCGCCGGCGCTGCGCTGCCGCCCGTCTACTACCCGCAGCGGATGCGCTTCACGGATCCGACCCAGCACGGCCTCTTCGTCTGGATGAACCGGCCCGTGCCCAACACCTTCGCCAGCCGGGTGGGCGCGCTGCTCTTCAGCGACGCGACCCACGCCTCGCTGTACCAGGCGCCCAAGCCGGGCAATGGGCTCGTCGACCTGGGCGGTTGCCCCGCCGACATCGACGGCGACGGCATCGAGGATTTGGTGGTCTCGAATGCCGACTCGTCGGGAAACCAGCTACAGCCTGGTGAAGCCCGGCGATCCCCCCTCTGCCACCTGGCCGTTTCGCCCCTGGGTGAGCCTGCCCGTGACGCCCGTCGTCGTCGGCCTGTACCTCTATTCCCTGGGGCCGGTCCGCCCCCAGGGCGCTCCCGAGGGATGCGGGTTCATCGATTTCTCGAACTTCCCGCCGACCTACTATTTCGTCGACGTGAACGGCCTGCATCCCACCACGCTGGGCCCGATCGACCTCAATTCATGGGCCCCGCTCGTCGACATCGACGGCGACGGCAAGCCCGACCTCGTGGTGCAAAGCTCCGACAACGTGGTCCACATCTATCGCGGCGACGGTTCCGGCGGAGTGAACGGGACTGAGGCGCTCTCGCTCCCGGTCCTTGGCAACTTCTCAGGCGTCCTGCCGCAGCCGGGCGGATTCGGCGATCTGGTAACGAGCACGCCGGACGCGCTGATCGTGATCCCCAACGACGGAACCGGGCACTTCTAGGCAGCGCTGAGGACTTCCCGCACGCGGACTGCGAGAGCGTCGATGGTGAACGGCTTCTGCAAGAGGGAGAGGCTGGTCCGCGACACGCCGCGCATGACGACTTCTTTGTCCATGTAGCCCGAGACGTAGAGGACCCTGGTTCCCGGACGAAGCACGGCGACCCGCTGGGCCAGCTCATAGCCGTCCATGCGCGGCATGACGACATCGGTGACGAGGAGATCGATCGGCCCCGCGTGGCTTGCGATCAGCGAAAGCGCCTTCTCCCCGCTCTCGGCAGCGAGCACCGTGTAGCCAAGGCCCTCGAGCGCCCTCTGGCTGACGTCGCGCACCACGCCTTCGTCTTCGACCAACAGGATGGTCTCCGAGCCTCCGGGGGCGGGGCGGACGACCGCAGGTTTCTGACCGGTGGTCTCGGGCTTCTCGGCGACCTGCGGAAAATAGATCTTGAACGAGGTGCCGTGCCCCGGCTCGCTGTTCACCCAGATGAATCCGCCGCTCTGCTTTACGATGCCGTAGGTCGTGGCCAGCCCGAGGCCGGTGCCTTCGCCGACGGCCTTGGTGGTGAAGAACGGCTCGAAGCAGCGGGCCAGCGTCTCCGCGTCCATCCCGGTTCCGGTGTCGCTGACGGTCAGCAGCACGTAGTGGCCCGGGGCCATGGTGACGTGCTCGTGCACGGAAGCCTCGCCCGGCTCGACGTTCGACGTCTCGATCGTCAGGCGTCCGCCACGGGTCATGGCGTCGCGCGCGTTCACCGCCAGGTTCGCGATCACCTGCTCGAGCTGCCCGAGATCGGCGCGCAACGCGGCCAGCCCGTCGGCCAGCATCGTCTGCAGCTCGATGTGCTCTCCAATCAGCCGGCCGAGGAGCTGCTTCATGTTCTCGACGATCAGGTTGAGGTCGACGACGGCGGGCTGGAGGACCTGCTTGCGGCTGTAGGCGAGGAGCTGCCGGGTGAGCGCGGCCGCGCGCTCGGCGGCCCGGCCGATCTCCGCCACGTCGCGGCGGCGCGGATCGTCGGCGGGAAAATCCTGCAGCAGCAGATCGGTCGAGGCGAGGATGACGGTGAGCAGGTTGTTGAAGTCGTGGGCGATGCCGCCGGCGAGGCGCCCCACCGCCTCCATCCGCTGCGCCAGCTGCAGCTGGGACTCCAGCCGGCGGCGCTCGGTCACGTCCCGGTAGTTGTTGATCACCGCCTTGATGCTCGGATTTCCCAGCTGGTTGCTGAAGGTGGCCTCGATCATCCGCCAGGATCCGTCCTGGTGCCGCAATCGCGTCTGAACGGCGGCGACCGCGCCGGTCGGACTTTGAATGAGCTTCTCGAACTGGCTCTTCACCTGGCTCACTTCTTCCGGGTGGACGATGCCGTAGATGGCGCGGCCGAGGCTCTCCTCGTTGGGGTAGCCGAGGATCCGGCTCGCGGTGGGACTGGCATAGACGATCCGGCCGTCGGGGCCGAAGGCCGTGATGGCGTCTCCGTTGTTCTCGATCAGCGCCCGGAACCACTCCTCCCGCTGGCGGAGCGTCTCCTGCGCGCGCTTGCGCTCGACGGCGATGGCGACCTGCTCGGAAACCATCTCCAGGATCCGCCGCTCCGTCTCGCCGAAGCGGACGCCCTGCGTGTAGCTCTGCACGACGATGGCGCCGATGGTCCGGCCCTGCGTCTTGAGGGGGACGCCGAGCCAGTCGATCGAGCGCGCGCCCACCAGATCGACTTCGCCGCGGGCCACCAGCGCGTCGAACACTTCGGCAGGTGCCAGCAGCGAGCGTCCCGTTCGCAGGACGTACTCGGTCATCCCCTTTCCCATCCGCCGCGGCTCGGGCGGCGGGTCGTGCTGGTCCGCGAAGTACGGGAAGCTGAGCATTCCGGTCGCGGGGTCGTTGACCGCGATGTAGAGATTTTCGGCGGGCATCAGGTCGGTGACGACGTCGTGAATCGCCCGGAACAGCTGCGGCAGCTCGCCGGCGGTGTTGGCCGCTTCCGAGATCCGGTACGCCGCCGCCTGGGTCAGCTCCGTCCGCCTGCGCTCGGTGATGTCGGTCGAGACGCCGAGGACCTGACTTGAGAGTCCGTTGGGCGACAAGAGCGGAACCTTGATGGTCTGGAACCAGCGCGACTCGCCCGCCTCCGGGCTCAGGACCGGCTCCTCGGGGATGAACTTGGTGGTGCGCGAAGACATCACGTCCTGATCGTCCCGCACGAAGCGCTCGACTTGCGCCCGGTCGGGATTGAAGTCCGCGTCCGTCTTGCCGATCAGATCTTCGGGAGTGGTGCCGTAGATCTCCGCGACCGCGCGGTTGACCAGGGTGAAGCGGCCGTCCCAGTCCTTGACGAAGACGAGGTTGGGATCGGCGTCGATCACCTGGCGGAGGAACTGCTGCTGCGTCCCTAGCGCGCCCTCTTTGGTCCGCAGCTGCTGGACCAGAGCCTCGTTTTGAAAGCGGAGGCGGATGCTCTCGACCAGCGACCTGGCCCCCACGCGCGAGATGGCGGCCACCATGGCGCCGAAGACCGCGAGCAGAAAGCCCATCGCCAGGTGGATGGCGTCGCCCTGCACGGCCAGCCGCGCCACCATCGGCAGCAGCGCCGGCACGCTGAAGGCGATCAGCGCGGACGGATAGGTTGCGCTGCTCGAGGCGGCGCCGCCCGACATGCCTGCGAGCACGAAGGTGATGAAGAGCTGGTGAACGGGGGAGTCCGGCAGATAGAAAAGAAACGCGCTCGCTCCCCAGGCAAGGCCGGTGACGAGCGAGCCGGCGCTGAACCAGCGAGCCCAGCGGCCCGCCTCCTCGGGCGGGCGAGGCCGCCGCGACCAGATCCGCGAGAGGACAAAACGAAAGCCGGCGGAGAGACCCAGCACCCCGAGCCACGCCAGCGAGACGGCGCGCGGAACCAGGCCCCAGAAAACGTAGACGACCAGCGACCCGATGACGATCACCGTCGTCTGGGCCGCGAAGGCGCGCGCATAAAGCAGCCTGACCTGCTCCGCGAGGATCTGCGCCTCGAGGTGCCCGTCTCCCGGCGAGACGGTGCGCACGGGCGCGCCCTTTTCCGGATCGGTCAAGGCTGGTCCTCGCTGGTCCTGGTCGAGCTCATCAAGCCTTGTTTAACGCATCGCCATTTCGAACGTCATGCGGTCGAGCAGGCGAATCTGCACTCCGTGCCAGTGCGCGCCCTCGGGCGAGGCGAGCTTGGTGGCGAAGAGGCCCACCTCCTCGGCGGTGAGGGTCTCCGGGCCGGGCTCGCCGCGGGCGCGCGACTGCACCGACTTCACCAGCAGCTCGTTGATGCGCACGCCGGTGTCGCGCATCTCCTCGGCGAGCACCCGCTGCAGGACTTGCTGTCCGGCCATGGCGACCGCGATGGGGCCGGTGCGCGGCTGGGGGATCTCTCCGGCGAGGCCGGCGATGAAGGTGTAGGTCGAGCCCGCCTGCAGCGCCGGGATGAAGGTTCGCGCCGCGATGAAGTGCGAGAGGAGGTTGTCGCTCAGCACCTTGCCGAACTCGTCGAGCGGCGTGTCGACGAGGCGAGCGCCTTCGCGGAAGCCGCCCAGCGAGGCGACCACGGCGTCGAGGCGGTTCATGCGCTGGAGGATCTGATCGCGGAGCGACTCGGCGCCGGCGACGGTGCCGGTGTTGGCGGGCACGGTGACCAGACGCTCGTTGGCTGCCGCGCCCAGCACCTTGCGCAAGCCCTGCAGCCGCTCGGGCGAGCGCGAGGGCACGATGACGAAGGCGCCCTCGTCGAGGAAGCTGCGAACGATTCCCTCGCCGACGTAGCCCGCTCCGCCGAGGATGAGGCTGACCTTCCCGTCGAGACGTCCCATGCGCGCCCCTCGCTCTCTCTGTACGGAAGATTGATACACACGATCGTATCACGCGCGTCTGGCATCGCGCCGCGTGCTAGAACTCGCGCCCCATGCCCTCCCTCTGGCTGGTGGACGGCTCGCACGCGATCTTCCGCGCGTACCACGCCCTGCCCCACCTCTCGACCCGCACCGGCGTCCCCACCAACGCCGTCTACGGCTTCACCACCATGCTGATCAAGGCCATCCGCGAGGGGAACCCGACGCACATCGCGGTCGCCTTCGACGAGGAAGCCAAAGCGGCGCGCGCCGCCATTTATAGCGAGTATACTGAGGACCTGACCCCGCAATTTCCCCTCGTGCGCCGCGTGCTGGAGGCGATGCGCGTGCCGGCCGTCGGCTTCCCGGGCTACGAGGCGGACGACGTCATCGCTACGCTGACGAAGCGCGCCCGCGCGCAGGGCTGGGAGGTGGTCATCGTCACCGGCGACAAGGATCTGCTGCAATTGGTCGACGGCTCGGTGAAGAGCTACGACACCATGTACGAGAAGTGGTACGGGCCCGCCGAGGTCGAGGAGAAGTGGGGCGTGCCGCCGAGCGGCGTGGCCGATCTGCTCGCGCTCACCGGCGACAAGATCGACAACATCCCCGGCGTCCCTGGCGTGGGCGAGAAGACGGCGGCGGGTCTCCTCAAGGAGTACGGCTCGCTCGAGAAGGTGCTCGAAAATGCAGCAAGTATAAAAAAGCCGAAGCTGCGCGAGAACCTGCTCGCCTCCATCGAGACCGTCCGCCGCGGGCGCAAGCTGATCGGGCTCTACGACGCCCTTGCGCTGCCCGTGCAGCTCGACGATCTCGCGCGCAAGCCCATCGACGAGGCGAGCGCTCGCGCCCTCTTCACCGAGCTGGAGTTCGTGCGGCTGGTGAAGGACCTCCCCCGCCCTCCTCCCGCGCCGCCGACGGGTGCGCGCTCGGTGGCGAGCGATCTCGCTGCCGTCGAGAAGCTGGTGACGCGCGCGCACGCTGCCGGACGTCTGGGCATCCTGACGCTCACCTCCGCAGACGAGCCGCTGCGCGATCCGCTGCTGGGCGTCGCCATCTCGCTGCCGGACGAATCGGTCTACGTCCCGCTCGGCCATCGTCCGCCCGGCAGCCCGGGCGAGCTCTTCGCGCAGACGGGAGGAGCGGGGTCCCCCCGCGACGGGCGGAGCCCGCAGGGCGCAGCATGGGAGATGAATGCCGCGAAAGCCATCGCGCTGCTCAAGCCGCTCTTCGAGGACGCGGCCGTCGTCAAGGACGGCCACGATCTCAAGCGCGACCTCGATGCCTGGCGGCGGGCCGGCGTGAACCTCGCCGGGCTGGGCATCGACGCGCGGCTCGCGAGCTACCTGCTCGACCCGACCGGCCGCGATCACGTCCTTCAGGATACGGCGCGCGAGCGCATCTCTTGCGAGCTGCCCAATCTGAAAGAGCTGAGCGAGCGCACCGGCAAGGGCAAGAAGGCGACGCCGCTGCCCGAGCTTCCGGTGGACGAGCTGGGTGCGGCGGCCTGCGCGCTGGTCGAGGGCGCGCGGCGGCTGGCGGACGCGCTGGGCGAGGACCTGCGCGCCGATGCGGAGCTGTGGAAGCTCTACTCGGAGTTGGAGTTGCCGCTCGTCCCGGTGCTGGCGGATCTCGAGGTGGCTGGAATCAACCTCGACACGGCCCGGCTGCACGCGCTCTCGGTGGATGTCGATCAGCAGATCGACGCGCTGCTCAAGGAGATCTTCCTGCTCGCCGGCCGCGAGTTCCTGCCGGCGTCGACGCAGCAGCTCGGCGAAGGTCTCTACCAGAAGCTGCGTCGACGGATCAGGAAGTTCTCGAAGAACTGGCGCAGCAGCACCCGCTGCCGGCGAAAGTCCTCGAGCACCGCCAGCTCACCAAGCTGAAGAGCACATATCTCGACGCGCTGCCGGCCGCGCTGGGCGCCGACGGGCGGCTGCACACCACCTTCGATCAGGCGGTGGCCGCGACCGGGCGGCTCAGCTCGGTCAATCCCAATCTGCAGAACATCCCCATCCGCACGCCCATCGGCGCGAAGATCCGCGAGGCCTTCATTCCGCAGGCGGGCTGGCGGCTGCTCTCGGCCGACTACTCGCAGATCGAGCTGCGCATCCTCGCGCATATCTCCGGCGATCCGGTGCTGCGCGAGAGCTTCGCGTCGGGCGAGGATCTGCACGCGCGCACGGCGGGCGAGACGTTTGGTGTGCCGGCGGCGGAGGTGACTCGGCAGCAGCGCGACATCGCGAAGATGATCAACTACGGGATCGCTTACGGGCTCTCCGCTTTCGGTCTCGGGCACCGGCTCGGGCTCGGCACCTCGGAAGCAGCGGCGATCATCGAGAAGTATTTTTCGCGTTACCGAGGAGTCAAAGAGTGGCTCGACGGAACCATCGAGAGCGCGCGCTCGTCGGGGATGGTGAAGACGATCTTCGGGCGGCGGCGTTACCTGCCGGACATCAACAGCAAGAACCCCAGCGCGCGCAGCGCGGCCGAGCGGACCGCGGTGAACACGCCCATCCAGGGGACGGCGGCGGACCTGGTGAAGCGGGCGATGCTCAAGGTCGACGCGGGGCTGCGCGGTGGCAAATATCGGACGAGGATGCTGCTGCAAGTGCACGACGAGCTCGTGCTGGAGGCGCCGCCCGAGGAAGTCGCTGCGGTGGGGCCGTTGGTGGTCGCGCAGATGAGCACCGCCGCCGACCTCGCGGTGCCCCTCGTCGTCGAGTTGGGCGAAGGCGCGACCTGGGCCGACGCGCATTGAATTCGGGGACACCATACGGATTTTCGTCTGATCCGACCTAAATCCGTATGGTGTCCCCGGATTACTCCGGATTACTCGAGGGTGATCGACGCGGTGCCGCGGCCGCTGCCGCCGACTTCCGCACCGGCGATCGCGCGCGCCACGCAGCCCGCCGCCTTGTCGTCGCGCAGCGAGTTCATGATCACTTCCGGATTCTGCACCCGCCCGCCCTGCACGCTGAACGAGACCACCACGCTGCCGCCGCGTTGCATGCCCGCCACGCATTTCTGCAGCGAGGTCTCGGCCGTCGAGAGGCGCGTGCGGCCCTCGTCGTCGGGAGCCTTCGCGTCCGAATCGAGCGCGACCTTTTCCACTCTCGCCGCGTGCGGCCCCTTGGCCACGGGCTCGCCCTCGGCGTCAGCCGCTGCCAGCGTGCCTTGCGCGCCCGCGATGGTCCACGACTCCGGCTTGCCAGCGATGCGCCACGCCTCCGCCGCGGCGCTGCCCGCGCAGCGATCGCCCGACGGCTTCCAGACCACCACCAGCTTGAGGGTGCCGGCTTTCTTCTCCTTGCTCCACGACGAGACCTGCTCCGGTGTCGCGCTGAAGGCCACGTCATCGATGCCTTCGAGATCGAGCGAGAGCATGTTGTCGACTGCGCGCAGCGGCCAATCGCCGTCGAGCTCCAGCTCCTTGTCCTTGGCGCGGTACTGCCCGAAAGCGAATCCCTTCGACGGCACTTCCAGCCGGTAGCGGCGCGAGGCGGCCTCTTCCCGGCGCACCTGCGCGGCCTTGCGGGTGGCGGCGACCTCCGCGGGATCGAGATCCTTCTCCGAAGCCTGCGCGCTGAGGGCGGCGCACAACTCCTTGACCTCCGACTTCTCTGTGATCGGGACGAGGTCCGTCGCCTGGGGCACGGCCGCTGCGGCTGCTGCTGCGAAGAGCGCTGCGAAGAGAAGCATGCGTCAAGGATAAGGCCAGCGCGACGCTGGGCCAAACTCGACGCTGTTCAGTAGTGTCCCCTGCGGATCAGCGGACGATGCGGAGCGCGCCAGGCTGCACGCTGAAAGTCGCCGGCAACCTGCCGATGCGTTCGCCGTCGACTTCGATGCCGACGGGCTCCGTGCCTCGGGCTTCGATGCGCACCGTCTTCGCCGTCGCCGTCGAGGTCCCCTTGAGGCGGACGTGCGAGCCGTCGTACATCGCGCCCTGCTTGAGCACGAAGTCGAGCAGCGTGAAGCCCTTCCAGATGGTGAGGTGGAAGATGCCGTCGTCGAGGCGGGCCTCGGGCGCGACCATCATCCCGCCGCCGAAGTAGCGGCCGTTGGCGACGGCGAACGAGGTGACCGAATGGTCCTCGGCGGGGCCGCCGTCGATCGACACGCGCAGGTCGACGTCGCGCCAGGAAGCGAGCGCGCGCATCGAGGAGATCATGAAGGTCAGCTTGCCGCCCAGCACTTTGCTGGAGGCGTTGGCGATGTCGACCACCTTCGCGCCCACGCCCGTGCCGCCGACGTTGATGAAGTAGCGCGAGGCGGGGCGGCCCTCGTCGTCCTGGTAGTCGACGCGGCCGACGTCGACGGGGCCGGGCTCTGCCTTGAGACGCGCGGCGCTGCGCCACACGTCGCCGTCGAGGCCGATGGTGCGCCGCAGATCGCCGCCGGTCCCGCGCGGGAGCACACCCAGCGCGGCGCCGGCGCGAATGGGTTTGACGGGCTCGCCGGGCCGTGGCTCCTCGAAGAATCCGTTGACCACTTCGTTGATGGTGCCATCGCCGCCCACCGCGATGATCAGGTCGTACGAGTCGGCCAGCGCCTTGCGCGTCAGCTCGATGGCGTGCAGCGGCCGCTCGGTGAAGGCGTGCGCGCAGTCGCCCAGCGCATTGCGCACCGCCTGCACGATGGTGTCGAAGTGGCGTCCAGTGGCGCCGCCGGCGGATCGCGGGTTGACGACGAGAAACGGCTTCATGCGCGAGGAGCCCCTTGCGCCAGCCAGCGCGCGAGCAGCGAGACTACCTCAGTGGCGCCCAATGCGGCGGAGCAACCGGGGCTGGAGGTCACGCAGGGCGCGGCTGAAGTCTGCAATTCCGCGCGGCGCTCGTCGGCCAGGCGGGCCGCCACGGCGGGGAGCGTCTGCGGCAGAAGTCCGCCGGCGCCGCAGCAGCTGGTGTCGACTCCCGATCGCGGCGGCTCGCGAAATTCCTTCACGGCCGCGGCCAGCAGCGCGCGGGGAGCGGTCAATTCGGAGAGGCCGCGGGCGAGCTCACACGGGTCGTGCCAGACGAAGCTCTCGTCGAGCGGCGGCGGACGCGAGCGCTCGGGCAGCGCGGCCAGCGCTCTCGCCAGGTAGCTCGTGATGTGCTCGACGCGCGAACTTTCGGGCAGTGCGAGACTCTCCAGAACCGAGCGCGCACAACCAGGCTGGAGGAAGACGAGGTGCACCGGCTTGCGCGCCTTCACCAGCGAGGCGCGCAGGCGGACCCGGTGAGCCTCGGACAACTCCGGGTGTCCGCCTTCGACGAGCTTCTGCCCGCAGCAGAGCCCACTGCCCTGCTCGCCCGCGGGCACGAGGCCGAGCGGTGCTCCCAGCTGCTTGGCGACGAAGAGCGCGTCGCGCGCCTCCTGGCCGCCCTGCGCGAGCGCGTCGCAGCCCGGGAAGAGCAGCGCGTCGCCGTAGCCGGTGCGCAGCGTCGCGTAGATTTTGGCGAGGTCTGCGGTCTCGCCGTGGCCCTGCGAGGAGAAGCGGGCGGGGAGATCGGTCCACGCGCGCGGCGCGACTCCGGCGCGCACGGCCGTCGCGCGGGCGGCGTAGAGGATCCCGGGCACGTCGTTGTCGTGCGCGCAATACACGGCGCAGCGGTGGCAGCCGGTGCAACCCGCGAAGGCGAGCGCAGCGGAGGCGTCGGGCGCGCGCCCCGAGAGCGCGGCCAGCGAAACCTTGCCCCACGGCGTGAGCGCTTCGCGGCCTTCGGCCTCGCTCACTGGACAGGAGAAGCGGCAGAGCTTGGGACAGAACTCGCACAACTCCTGGGCCCGTCGCAGCGCGAGCTTCACGGCTGCTCCTCGACGCCGAGCGCCTCGACGAGACGCTTCCACACTGCGCCCGCGCCCATGGCGTCCCAAGCCGGGCCGGCGTCGCGCATCCGGCGCGGCGCGATCACGCGAGCACCCGCGGCCCGCGCCAGAGCTGCGCATTCTTCCGCGCCTCGAGCGTCGCTGAGCGCCAGCGTGGCGAAGGCGCCGCCCGCGTGCATTCCCAGGAGCTGCATCTCGCCCTTCTGCGACCAGCCGCGCAGCGAAGCCCAGCGCGCGTCCACCTCGATGGGATGGCCGCCCGACGGCTCGCGCACCCACGCGTTCGCTCCCTGCTCGTAGTCCTGCGTGAAGCCGAGCGACGCGAGCGTGCGCGCGGCGCGATCGCGCTCCATCGGCGCGGTCTCGAGGCCCTCCCAGGCGAGCGCCAGACGCGCGACGTCGCCTCCCGCCATCACGCGCGCGCGGGCGGGAGCGATGCGATCGTGCGAGAGCCGCTCCAGCGCCGCCAACGCCGTCGGAAGCGAGGCGCACGTCCACCCGCTCGCCAGCGCGGGCGCCACCGGGAAGAGGCGGATCCACGCCGCCGCCACCACGCAAAGCCGGCCGCCGCCGCCGAGCGCGAGGTGATCGAGATCGGGACCGGTCGCGCAGCGCGGCGCGGCGCGGCTCTCCGCGATCCGGCCGTCGGCGAGCACCGCGGCCACGCTGAGGGCGGCAGTCTCGCGGCGCGCGCCTGGCACTCCGCGTTCGCCGCGCGTCGGGCCCGCGAGCCAGGCGCCCACCGATCCCGCGCGCACCGTCGGCAAGAGCGGACCCAGCGTGCACCCGGCCCGTCGAGCCGCCGCCTCCAGCGCCGAGAGGCTGCAGCCCGCCTCGACGCGCGCGATGGCGGTGGCACCGTCGACCGAAGCGATGCGATCGAGCGAGCTCATGTCGAGCAGGACGCCGCCCGCCGGCGCGTTCACAGGCGCATCGCCGCTCCCGCGCACCCAGAGGGGAACCTTCCAGGCGCGCGCGACCGCGACGGCCCGTCCCAGCGCAGCGATGCTGGGCGGAGTGACGCGGTAGCCGCCCGGCTCCTCGACGATGGCCGCCGAGGTGGCGGCGAGATCTTCTCGCAGGAGCGCGTTCACAGGAGCAGCTTCCCGGGATTCAGGATCCCCTGCGGATCGAACGCATTCTTGAGCGCGCGCAACTGGCGCATGCCCTCGCCGTGCTCGCGCGGCAGCAGCACCTGCTTCGCCAGGCCGACGCCGCTGTGGTGGCTGAGCGTCGCGCCCTCGTCGGCGACCGCGGAGAGCGCCGCGTTCCAGCAGGCGTCGAAGCGATCCTCGGCTTCCTCCAGATCCGTCTCCGCGTCGTCTCGCGAGCCGCGCCCGATCTCCTCCGCCGTCGCGCCGGCGAGGCCGACCAGCGTGAACTCGATGGCGCATCCTTCGAGCGCCGCATGGGTGAACGTCGCCAACGCGAGCGCGTGCGAGCCGACCGCGCGCCGCACGGCCCGATCGAGGGCGGCCACGCGATCCCAGGTGGTGGCGACGTCGAGCGTGTCGACGAAAGCGCCGGCAGAAAAAAGCGGCGAGCCGCGATAAGCCGCCTGGTAGCGATTCGCGAACCAGCGCTCGCCCGGCGCGGGCCCCAGATCGTCGCCATCGGCGGCCTGGCAGAAAGCGAGCGCGGCCTCGCCCTCCTCGGTGCACTCGTCCTCCGAATCGCCCTCGAACCCGACGACGAGGAGCGCCGCCTCGGGCAAGGCGTCGACCAGCCGATTGAGCAGCAGCGGCGCGCGTAGCGCCAAGCGCAGAGCTTCGGCCTGCGCGCCCAACACCACCCACTTGAGCGGCTGCGGCACGCGCGGCGCGTGGGCCGCGGCGAGCAGCGTGTCGAGCGGATCCGCGAGGCGCAGGACCGACGGCCGCAGACCCGCGCGCAGCACCGCCTGCATCGCGCGCAGGCCCTGCTCGACAGAGGGAAAGCGCACGCCGCGCAGCCATCGACACGTCGGCCGCGGCCAGATCCGAAGGCGCGCGCTGGTGATGACGGCCAGCGTGCCTTCGCTGCCGACGAGGAGCTGCGTGAGATCGGGGCCGGCGCTGGGGCCGTCGAGCGTGTGCAAGAGCGCGCCGGTGCCGTCGACGGCCTCGACCGCGAGCACCATGTCCTCGATCTTTCCGTACTTGCTCGAGAGCTGTCCGGCGCTGCGCGTGGCCAGCCAGCCGCCGACGGTGGAGGCGTAGATCGACTTCGGGAAGTGCCCCAGCGTCGCGCCCTGCGCGTCGAGCAGCTCCGCGAGTCGCTGGCCGTTCAAGCCCGCGCCCACTTCGGCCGTGCGCGCCGGCAGTGCCGCCGCCAAAGGGGACGACCGCAACCTCGTGCTGCGCGGCGAACTTGACCACCGCGGCCACCTGCTCGGCATCGGCCGGCCAGACGACCACGTCGGGCGCGTGCGGCGTGACGCCGGCCTTGGTCCAGAGCATCGCCCGCGGCCATGCGTCGCGCGAAGTCGCCCAGAGATCGGCCGGCTCGCAGGAAGCGGCGAGGTTGAGCGCGGCGAGATCGTGCAGCAGCGCCTTGCCGCGCGCGGTGGCGACTGGCAGCGCGCTCTTGCGTGGCGCGGTCAATTAAAGAGCCTCGACGAATGCGGAGCGGATTCCCCAGGCCGAGAACAGCGCAGCGCCGACGATGAGCGCCCCAGCGGCCCAGCGGGGAAACGGCAGCAGAACGGCGAGCGCGACCCAGGCCGTCGAGAGCGTCTGCGCACGGACCCAGCGCTGACCCGGCCGCGGAAGCAGGCGCGACTGGAACACCGCCGCGACCGCGCCAGCGACGGGCGCGGCGACCACCGCTGCCGGACTGTATACCAGGTATACTAATGCCACGGTGAGCCCCGCCGCCGCCGCGATGGCGATCCAGCGAGCGCGAATTCCGGGAAGCGGCAGCCACTGCAGAAGGCCGGCGAGCGCGCCGCCCACCAGGCCGCCCGCGAGAGTTCCTGCCTGAGAGAGCCACGGCAGCGTCAGGCGCAGGCCGTTCCAGATCCTGCCGGCGAGGTCGAGGCCCAGGACCTGCGCGAGCGGCGGCACCAGCGCGCCCGCCAGCACCATCGCGGCGGTCCAGCAAAACAGCCGCGCCCTGCTCAAGCCGGCGGCTTCCACGTCGACCCCACGTGCAGCTCCTTGAGCTGCTCCGGCTCGACGTCGCCGGGCGCGTTGGTCATCAGATCCGTGCCCTTCTGCGTCTTGGGGAACGGGATCACGTCGCGCAGCGACTCGGCGCCGGTGAGCAGGAAAGCGAGCCGATCCATGCCGAGCGCGATGCCGCCGTGGGGCGGCGCGCCGAAGCGCAGCGCCTGCAGGAGGAAGCCGAACTTCTGCTCAGCCTCCTCGGCCGGAATGCCCATCGCTTTGAAGACGCGCGCTTGCACAGCCGGGTCGTGCAGGCGGATCGAGCCGCCGCCGATCTCGAAGCCGTTGAGCACGAGGTCGTAGCGGTAGCAGAGCACCTTGCCGGGATCGGTGTCGAGATACTGAATGGATTCGTCGTGCGGCCGCGTGAAAGCGTGATGCGCCGCGACCCAGTGCTTGTGCTCCTCGTCGTACTCGAAGAGCGGCGGGTCGACGACCCAGAGGAACTTCCAGCTCTCGGGCTGCTTCGGATCGCGCGGGCCGTACTCGGGGATGAGCCCGAGCTTCTTGCCGAGGAAGAGGCGCAGGTTGGCGAGAACGGTGTGGACCATCGCTTCCTTGCCGAACTGGAAGAGCAGGACGTCGCCCGCTTTCGCGTCGCAGGCCGCGTTGATGGCCGCGCGCGCCTCGGGAGTGATCGACTTCGCGAGCGGGCTCTGCGTCCACTCGCCCGTCTCGGAGACCTTGGCGCGCGCGAGCCCCTTCGCGCCCATGCCCTTCGCGATCTCCTCCAGCTTGTCGGTCTCGGTGCGGCTGAAATTCGCGCTCGCGGGAACTTTCAGCGCCTTGACGATCTGGCCTGGCGTCTGCGCCGCGAACGATTGCCACATGGGGATGCCGCAACCCTTGTGCTCGGCCACCAGCGAGGTGAGGTCGACGTGCTGCATGCCGAAGCGCAGGTCGGGCTTGTCGTTGCCGTACTCGCGCATCGACTGCGCAAAGGGCATGCGCGGGAACGGCTTCGGGATCTCGACGCCCAGCACTTCTTTCCAGAGCGCGGTGACCAGCTCTTCAATCGCAGTGAAGACGTCGTCCTGCGTGACGAACGACATCTCGACGTCGATCTGCGTGAACTCGGGCTGCCGGTCGACTCTGAGATCCTCGTCGCGGAAGCACTTGACGATCTGGAAGTAGCGATCGAACCCGGCCACCATGAAGAGCTGCTTGAAGAGCTGCGGGCTCTCGGCGAGCGCGTAGAACTTCCCGGGATTGAGCCGCGACGGCACGATGAAGTTGCGCGCGCCGCCCGGCGTGTACTTCACCATGTACGGCGTTTCCAGCTCGAGGAAGCCGAGTCCCTCGAGCGTGCGGCGCGTGACCGCGTTCATCTTGCTGCGCTTCATCAGCGTCTGCTGCAGCGGGGCGCGGCGCAGATCGAGGTAACGGTAGTGGAGTCGCTTCTCCTCGGCGGTGTCGATCTTGTCCTCGATGAGGAACGGCGGCGTCTCGGACTTGTTGAAGATGGTGAGCTTGTCCGCGTGGATTTCGATCTCTCCCGTGACGAGCCGCGGATTGACGTTGCTGCCGCGCGAGACCACCTTGCCGCGCACGCCCAGGCAGAACTCGTAGCGCAGCTCCTGCGCCTGGTCGTGCAGCTCCTTGCCCGAGTCGGCTTCGAAGACCACCTGGGTGAGTCCGTGGCGATCGCGCAGGTCGATGAAGACCGCACCGCCGTGATCGCGCCGGTTGTGCACCCAGCCGAAGAGGATGACTTCCTTGCCGATGTCTTTGGCGGTCAGCTCACCGCAAGAGTGGGTGCGCTTCAGGTCGCGGATGAATTCGGCCACGTCAAACACTCCGGAGGTGAACTGCTTCTTGGGCTCCGCGGCCTTCGGCCGCTACGCTGTACAAGGGGGCTCCGCCCCCTCGTACCACACCCCCGGCTGCACAGGCCGCAGATCCTTGAGCTTGAGCTGGAGCCGCTCGTTGCCGTTCCACCTGTCGACGGCGAGTTGAAACGCCGCGTCGAGTCGAGCGCCGGCCGCGAGCGCCGTGCCGCCGAGGCCGAAGCCGATGGCGTCGAATTCCGGCATGTCGACGTCGGCGACGCCGGGCCCGCGCGCCTCCGAGAGGCGCAGCTTGAGGTGTCCGGGGCCGACGCCCTTCTTGTCCGGCAAGAGGCGCACTTCGTTCGCGGTCAGCTCCGAGCAGAGAAAGACGGGCTCGGGATTGCCCGCGCCGAAGGGAGCGAGCCGGCGCAGCGACTCGGCGAGCCGCATCCCGATGTCGGAAGGCCGCAGCTCCGCGTCGATGCGCAGCCGCTGCACGAGCTGCGACGGATCGAGCTTCTCGCGCGCCTCGATCTCGATGGCGGCAGCGAAGTCGGCGATGCGCGAAACCTCGAGCGTCACACCCGCCGCGTGCTTGTGTCCGCCGAAGCGCGTGAGGTGGCGCGAGCAGCGCGCGAGAGCGTCGTACAAGTGAAAGCCCTCGACGCTGCGGCCCGATCCCTTGGCGACGCCGTCCTCCTCCGCGAGCACCAGCGCGGGCCGGTGGAACTTCTCGACCAGCCGCGACGCGACGATGCCCACCACGCCCGCGTGCCAGCCCGGCGACGAGACGACCAGGCAGCGCCGCTGCTCGGGCGAGCCCAGCTTCGCAGCGCGCTCGATGGCCTCGGTGGCGATGCTTTGCTGAAGGCCCTGTCGCTCGGCGTTGGCCTTGTCGAGCTGCTCTGCGAGCGCGCGCGCCTCGCGCAGATCTTCGGTGAGCAAGAGGCGCACGCCGACCGACGCGTCGTCGAGGCGGCCCGCCGCGTTGATGCGCGGACCGAGCTTGAAGCCTACGTCGCCCGCGGTGACTTCTCCCGCGAGCTGCGCCACCGACTTGAGCGCCAGCACGCCCACTCGCGCGCCGCGCGCCAGCTCTTTGAGACCGAAGTGCACCAGCACGCGATTCGGTCCCGTGAGCGGAACCACGTCAGCGATGGTGCCGAGCGCGACCAGATCGAGCGCCTCGCGCAGGTTGGGCTCGAGCCGCTGCGCGTTGAACCAGCCCGACTCGCGCAGCCGCTTGCGCAGCGCGAGCAGCAGATGAAACGCGACGCCCACCGCGGCCAGTTCGCGCCCCGGGAATGTGCAGCCCGGCTGGTGAGGATTCAGGATGGCCACCGCGCGCGGCAGGTCCTGCGAAGCGGTGTGGTGATCGATGACCACCACGTCCATGCCGAGCCGCGCCGCCGCTTCCACTTCGGCGACGGCCGTCACGCCGCAGTCGGCGCTGACCACCAGGCGCGTGCCGCGCGACGCGAGCCGCTCCAGCGCCTGCACGTTGAGCCCGTAGCCTTCGATGAGCCGCTGCGGGACGTAGAAATCGACCTGCCCGCCGAACTTGCGCAGCGTGGAGACGAGCAGCGCCGTGCTGGTCACGCCGTCGACGTCGTAGTCGCCGTAGACGCAGATCTGCTCGCGCTGCGCGAGCGCGCGCTGCAATCGCGCGACCGCCGCGTCGATTCCTTTGAGCCCGAACGGATCCGGCAGTTGATCGAGCCGCGGCTCGAGGAATCGCTGCGCCGCCGCCGCGTCGCGCTGCCCGCGCGCCCAGAGGATGCGGCCCACGGGCGGGGGCACACCGAGCTCAGCGGCGAGCCGCGCGCCCTCTCTGGTGGCTTCCTCTTCCGTCCCCGTCCCGAGCGCCCACCGCATGCGTGCGTGTTAGCACAGGGCTCCGACATCCGCGTGGACGATTGCGCGGCGTGCTCTCGCTCAGAGCAAGGCGCGCCGCCACCCGTCTCGCAACAGCCAGCCCAGCGGCACCGCGAGCACCGTGAAGCGCTCCGCGGGCACCAGGGCCGCTGACGAAAATGGATCCGTGCCGTCCGCGGCGAAGTGGTGCGCGGCGTTACCCAACACGTAGCGGATGGCCTTCATCAACTCCGTCGGCGAGCGCAGCAGGCGCGCGTGGTAGTGGTCGGAGAAGACGGCGCCCGCGCGGCCCATGAGCGCGTTCATCGACTTCGCGATGCGGATGCAGAGTCCCTGCATCGCGCGCGAGAGCGACTCGCTGCCGTCGGCCTCGACGATCAGGTGCAGGTGATTGCCCTGCATGCTGAATTCGATCAGCCGGCCGCCGAAGCGCCCCCGCGATTTCTCGAAGCACGCCTGGATCCGCCTGAACGACCGCCGGCTGCGAAGGTTCCAGACGTGATTCCGCACCCTCAGCGTTACGTGCGCCGGCATCGCCTTCCCGAACCGCGGCCGCTCCTTGTGCGACACGAGCGCCCGCGGGCCATTGGGCGTGCGGCCAGCACCGCGGCGCTTGGCCCCTCGTTCCCCCATGGAGAAATCCTCTCAAGATTTCTCCGCCTTCTCG
>WNFM01276025.1_pt1 | contig 22594 bp, 18 predicted proteins | sample 5400271 | NCBI WGS metagenome assembly WNFM01 (sample SAMN13153352, study PRJNA577476) | soil metagenome | isolation source: 60 cm saprolite on Douglas fir-dominated hillslope | place: USA:California | collected 2013-09-17
ATCCATTGCGAGAACAGCGCGACATAGAGCAGCGCCAGCCACGGTTTTAGCGCGATGTGGGTGATATCCGCGGGCATGGTCAGTATGGCAGCGGGGATCGAAACCGGCAGCGCGAGGACGAGGACCCAACTGATGACTTCCCAGCCCGGCATCTGCGACGTCAACCGTCCCGAGAAGGCATAACCGACCCCGGAGACGGCGACGGCCGCGAACAACAGCAGATCGCCGGATGACAGTGCGCCACCGCCTTGCCGCAGCGCGAACGCGATTACGATCGCGGCGCCGGCGACGGATGCGATCCAGAACAGGGGCTGCGGCCGCTCATGGGTGATGGCGACGGCGACCAGAGCGGTCGCGATCGGCATGATCCCGAACACCAGGCCGCCATGCGAGGCGTCGACGGTTTGCACGGCGAGCGCCATCAGGAACGGAAACAGCACGGCGACGCACAGCATCGTGATCACGAGTTGCGGCCACAGCGCGCGCGGCGGCAGCGGGCGGCGCAACACCAACAGCAGCGCCAGCGAGCAGAGGCCGGCGATCACGGTACGCAGCGCGGTCAGTGCCATCGGATCAATGGCCGATACCGCGATGCGCGTCGCCGGCAGCGTGCCGCCGAAGATCACCATGCCGACAAAACCCAGCAGCAGGCCGAGACGTTCGCGTGAAGATGGAGAGGCGCTCATGGCGCGATGAGGTAGCTGCTTTGCAGGTCAGCGTACAGCAATCTACTCGGTGCACATGGCGGCCATGCGCCGTTATCTCGGAGCAATGCTGCTCCACACCAGGCCGAGCCCGGATATAAACAGCAGCGCCAGAACGACGTCGTAGAAATTTCGGTCGCTCAGCGCCTGATAGGCGCGCATGCCGAGACGGGCGCCGATCAGCGTGCCCGGCAGCGCCAGCATGGCCAGCCAGAATACATCGGTTTTAACAAAGCCGTTGGCGATCTGCAGGCACAAGGCGGCGCCGAGCACGATGCCGTTGAAGATCTGGAAAACGCCGCGCCGCTGATCCTTGCTCCAGCCGCGCACGCTCGCCCACAAGGTCGGAAGCGGGCCCGACAGGCCGGCGAGGCCGCCGAGGATGCCGCCGGCAAACCCGACGACGGCGTCGGCCGGCCGGCCGCCAAACCGGAACGCCATCGGCTTCTGGACGAAATAGAGCGCCGTCGGAAACACCAGCAGCATGACGCCGACGCTCAGTTTGAAGGTTTGCGGATCGGCGCGCGCAACCAGCAGCGTTCCGATCGGCATGCCGATCATCCCGCCCACCACGAACGGCAACGCCAGTCTGAAGTCGAGCAACTTCCACATCGACGGCAGCGTCGAGATCTGTGAACTGACCGAGCAGATCAGAACCAGCGGCACCGCGACGGCCGGTGGCAGGATGTAAAGCCAGATCCCCAGCGCCATCAGCGCGGTTCCGAAACCGGCAAGCCCGGAGACGAAGCCGCCGGCGAGCGCGCCGGCGAGAAGAACTGCATAGGTGGCCGCGCCCAATGTTCGTTTCCTGCCCGTCATTCCGGGGCGTGCGAAGCACGAACTACGATGCGCAATTGCGCATCGGAGAATCTCGAACTTCCGGGTCTGGTCCTTCGGACCATCCCGGAATGACATAGCCTAAATTTGGCGAGGGGTCCGGCGCGTTACGCCGAACCCCTCATTTTTAGAGCATCAGCCAGCCTGTAAGCCGGGTTCTGTAAGGCACCGCCGCTTGCGCGGACGATACGTGACGGCCATTCCTCTGGGACCATGTTCGCACATGGCCTCGAGCAACCTACCCGGACGGCGAGCCTGACATCGCCCCGCGGAGTTATCGCTTGCGCGAACATCCCGCTTTGCCGTCCCTATTCGGTTTTGCTCCCGGTGTGGTTTGCCATGCCGTTTCCGTTGCCGGACCCGCGGTGCGCTCTTACCGCACCTTTTCACCCTTACTTCCCCCTCCCTTTCGGGTGGGGAAGCGGTTCGTTCTCTGTGGCACTGTCCCTGGGGTCGCCCCCGCCGGACGTTATCCGGCACCGTATGTCGATGGAGCCCGGACTTTCCTCTCCCGCAGCCTTTCGACCGTAGCGGGAGCGGCCGTCCGGCCGACTGACGCCCAAGGCATGGGGGCTACCGCGGCCTGCGTCAAGCGATCGCGATGGTTAATCCGGGCCCGGGCCCGTAATTTTGATGCGGAACACCCGGCTTCCCCGCCCAAAATAATTTATCCTGACGGTGTCGTTTTGCCTGGGACCCGTTCGACTGGGTGTTGGCGATCCAGCCGATCAAGAGGAGTAAACGAGATGCAGTATCTGTTGATGATCTATCAAAACGAGGCCGAGCGCGGCAACCTGGACCTCGCCGGCCGCAAGGCAGTGACGGCTGAATATGGCGTGTTCACCCAGTCGATTGTCCAGAGCGGCCATTTCAAGGCCGGCGACGGCTTGCAGCCGACGACGACGGCAACCACCGTTCGCGTCCGTGACGGCAAGACACTGACGACCGACGGTCCGTTCGCGGAGACGCGCGAACAGCTCGCCGGCTATTACCTGGTCGAGGCCAAGGATCTCGACACCGCCCTCTCGATCGCCGCGCGGATTCCCGGCGCCAAGAATGGGTCGATCGAGGTCAGGCCGGTCATGGTTTATGATTGAGTGTCGTTCCGGGGCGCGCGTAGCATCTTCGATGCGCCCCGGAATGACGGGCCAACAGCAGGCACCAATGACTCCCACCGAAATCGAAAACACATTTCGCGACGAGGCGGGCAGGGCGCTGGCGACCCTGATCCGTCTCGTCGGCGATTTCGATCTCGCGCAAGACGCGCTGCAGGATGCGTTCGCGGTGGCGCTGGAGCGCTGGCCGAGCGCCGAGTTGCCGGCCAATCCGCGGGCGTGGCTGGTCAATGTCGGCCGCAACAAGGCGATCGACCGGGTTCGCCGCGACGTTTCGTTCCGCAGCAAGCAGCAGGCGTTGACGCACGAATTGCTGCTGCAGGCATCGGCGCCGTGCGAGACCACCGAAGGCGCGCTCGACGACGACATGCTGCGGCTGATTTTTACCTGCTGCCATCCGTCCTTTGCCGCCGAGGTGCAGGTAGCGCTGACGCTGCGTACGGTATGCGGGCTCACGACGGCCCAGGTGGCGCGCGCCTTTCTCGCCAGTGAAGAGGCGATGGCGCAGCGGCTGCTGCGCGCCAAGCAGAAGATCCGGCTCGCCGGAATCCCCTATGAGGTGCCGGAGCGCGAAGCGCTGGCGCCGCGGCTGCGCGGCGTGCTTGCGGTGATCTATCTCGTTTTCACCGAAGGCTATGCCGCGACCGCAGGCGAAGATCTGATGCGGCCGGATCTGGCGCGCGAAGCGATCCGGTTGGCGCGGCTGCTCGATGCGCTGCTGCCGGGCCGCGGCGAGATCAAGGGATTGCTGGCGTTGATGCTGCTGCACGACTCGCGCCGCGCCGGCCGCGCGACGGATGGCGGCGACATCGTGCTGCTGGAAGACCAGGACCGCGCGCTGTGGGATCATGGCCAGATCGCCGAGGGACTGGCGCTGGTGGAAGAAGCGTTGCGGATGCCGGGCCCGCCGCAATCCTATGCGGTGCAGGCCGCGATCGCTGCACTGCATGCCCGCGCTCCCAATTATAATGATACCGACTGGCCGCAGATCGCCGGCCTCTACGAGGTGTTGCTGCGGATCAGTCCGTCGCCGGTGATCGAACTCAACCATGCCGCTGTTGTCTCGATGGTCGACGGACCGGCGCGGGCGCTCGACCTGATCGACGCGGTCGCCGCGCGCGGTGGACTGAAAGGCTATGAGCTGTTGCCGGCCGTGCGCGCCGACCTGCTGCGCCGGCTCGGCCGCTTTGAGGCCGCGCGCGCGGAATATCTTGCGGCAACGGCGGCGACCCAACTCGAACCGCTGCGGCGGCTCTATGCGCGGCGGATGAAGGAGATGGGTTGAGTTCTTCACCTCGCCCCGCTTGCGGGGAGAGGTCGGATTGCGAAGCAATCCGGGTGAGGGGGACTCACCGCGTACTCTTGTCTTTCGAATTTGCGAAGGCAGCCCCTCACCCCAACCCTCTCCCCGCAAGCGCGGGGCGAGGGAGAACCACCTACTTCGCCGCGACGGTCGTCGCCGGCTGCGTCGCATCCGCGGGCAGGGTCGACAGCAGCGCGTGCAGCGTCGTCATGGTCGAGTGATCGGCGATCCCGTCGACGCGCTCGGGGCGGAAGTGGCGCTGGAAGGCGGTGACGACTTCCATGGTGGCGCCGTCGAATTTGCCATGTGTCGGCACGCCGTAGCCGTATCGGGCCAGCGCAGCTTGAAGACCGGCGACGTCGTCGCTGATGCTGCCGAGCTTGAGCGCTTCGCTGCGCACGATCGGCGCCGGTTGCACCCAGTGGCCGACGCCGGAATTGGCCAGCGAATGCCACGGGAATTTCTCGCCGGGATCCTTTTTGCGCGCCGGTGCAACGTCGGAATGCGCGAGCACGCGATACGGTGGCACGTTGCGGCGGAGCATGATGCCGCGGCACAGCGCGATCACGGCGGCGATCTGGCGCAGCGGGAAATCCGGATAGCCCCAGTCGTGGCCGCGGTTGATGATCTCGATCCCGATCGAGCAGGAATTGATGTCTTCCTCGCCGGCCCAGCATGACACGCCGGCATGCCAGGCGCGCTTGCTTTCCGGCACGCATTGCACGATGCGGCCGTCTTCCAGCACGATGTAATGCGCGGAGACATCGGTGCCCGCGGTGCAGAGCTGGGCGATCGCGCCTTCCACATCCGGCATGCCGGTGTAGTGCAGCACGATCATGTCGGCCTGCCGGCCCTTGTTGCGGTCGCCGTAGTTCGCCGACGGGATGACATCGGAAGCGATCGAGGAATCCGGGGTGAAAGTCTTCATGTCCGCGTTGGCCCTGGGAACGGGGAGGGCGCGTTGACGCTTCGAATCACTACCAGTTGCGAACGAACCAAGGGACATCTTAATACTCAAATACGGGCAGGAGAACGGCAACGCGGTTTTACAAAAACGAGCGTTTACTATTCCTTTACCTTGCTGCCAGCGCAATCCGGCAGCCCCGTCCCGTTTCGCATTTTGCCGGAGTGTGTGCGGGGTGCATCACTAGCGTTCCCGGTGTTCGAAGTCACCGGCAAGCCATCGAAAACCGGGCCAAACCCGGGATGGGCCATCAACGCTTTCTTAACGCTAAGTGCCGTTACTAAGTGGTGAAGAGCCGAACCGGTTTGGGGACGGCAGAGGCCCTCTTTCACGCTCGAAATGCCATGGCAACCCAGCAAATTCCGTCCGGAGTTAAGGGTTTGCGGGCCGGGGCGGGGAATGGCGACCGCGCCTCACGGCGGCTTTTTAGCCGGAAAAGCCCGGCGAAGCGCAGAGATTCGAGGCGCAATGGGCCCGTTCGTGTCCAAATTCCGTTTTCCTTGCTGGGATACGCCAGAGGCCGGCGCATGAGCCCGGCAAGCCTGCGTCATATCTCCGTTCTCGGCCGCGAGGCGGTCGAGATGCTGGCTCCCCATGACGGCGGCGTCTACGTCGATGCGACCTTCGGCGCCGGCGGCTACAGCCGCGCCATCCTCGATACCGCGGGAACCCGGGTCATTGGCGTCGACCGCGACCGGTCCGCCATTACCGGCGGGTTCGATCTCGTCGACCGCGCGGGCGGCCGGCTGACCCTGGTCGAAGACCGTTTTTCCAATCTCGACGACGTCTGCGCCGCGCAAGGCGTTGACGCGGTCGATGGCGTCGTGATGGACGTCGGCGTTTCCTCGATGCAGCTCGACCAGGCCGAGCGCGGCTTTTCGTTCCGGCTTGGCGGCCCGCTCGACATGCGGATGGGCCATGACGGTCCGACGGCGGCGGACGTGGTGGCAAAGGCCTCCGAGGCCGATCTCGCCAACATCATCTATATCTTCGGCGAGGAAAAATATTCGCGCGCCGTCGCCCGCGCCATCGTCGCGGCGCGCAAGGAAGCGCCGATCACCACCACGAAGGCGCTGGCCGATATCGTCTCCAAGGTGGTTCATTCCAAGCCGAACGAGATCCATCCGGCGACGCGGACGTTTCAGGGCTTGCGGATTTTCGTCAACGCCGAGCTCGACGAACTGCATCTGGCGCTGGCGGCGGCGGAACGCGTGCTGAAGCTGGGCGGACGGCTGGTCGTGGTGTCGTTTCATTCGCTGGAAGACCGCATCGTCAAGGATTTCTTCAACGCGCGCGGCAAGACCGGCGGCGGCTCGCGGCATTTGCCTGAGATGGCGCAGGCACCGCCGAGCTTCCAGATCCTGACCAAGCGCCCCGTTACGCCCGGTGACGCGGAAGTTGCCGCCAATCCGCGCGCGCGCTCCGCCAAGCTGCGCGCCGCCGAGCGCACCGCTGCGCCACCGCATGCGGCCGGCGAACTGCCGGCCTGGCCCGTTCTCGCCGACGTGATGAGGGGAGGCTGACCATGCGTGTCATCCATCTTCTCGTCATCGGCATGCTGATATTCGCGGCGGCCTACGTCTACCGGATCAAGATGGAATCGACCGCGCGCGTCGAGCGTGTGCTGCGGCTGAACGCGGAAATCCGCGAGCAGCGCGACGCCATCGCGACGCTGCGCGCGGAATGGGCCAAGCTCGATGCGCCGCTGCGGCTGCAAGGCCTTGCCGATCGCCATCTGACGCTGAAGCCGTTGAGCGCGACGCAATACGACAGCCTGAAGAACCTGCCGGAGCGGCCGCCGACCTTTGCGCGGCCGGGTGCTCCCGACCCGATCGGCGCGATGATCAACACCATCGAGGCCACCGCCGACCCACAATCCGTGACCGGATCGGTGCCGGCACCGGCAAATCGGCCAGCAGATCAGCCGGGGAATCGGCCGGGGAATCGGCAATGACCGACCAGGCACTCACGATCAAAAACAAGCCCGCGGAGCCGTGGCGGCAGCGGCTGATCCGCAGCATGCTCTACGGGCGCAACGTCGATCGCGCCGCAAAGGCCCGCGCCCGGGTCGGATTGGCTATCCTGGCGTTTGCCTGCGTCTACGCTATCCTCGCCGGACGTCTGGTGATGTTTGCGGTCGGCGCCGACAATCACGGTGCGCGCCGCACCGCTTCGCAGGACGCGATCGCGACCGCACGACCGGATATCGTCGACCGCAACGGCGAGGTGCTGGCTACCGATGTCAAGGCGCCGAGCCTGTTCGCCGAGCCGCGCCGCATCATCGACAAGGACGAAGCGATCGAACTCCTGACCGCGACACTTCCGGACCTCGACACCGGCGAAGTGCGCGACCGCATTTCTTCGCGCAAAGGCTTCGTGTGGCTAAAGCGTGAAATCACGCCGAAGCAGCAGCAGGACATCCACCGCCTCGGCATTCCCGGCATCGGCTTCCTGCGCGAGAACAAGCGCGTCTATCCGACCGGCGCCGAAGTCGCGCATCTGATCGGCCTGGTGAACATCGATAACCAGGGCATCGCCGGCATGGAGAAGTGGCTGGACACCAACGGTCTGGCCGATCTGCACCGCGCCGGCTTTGCCACCGATCGCTTGCAGAAGCCGGTGGAATTGTCGGTCGACCTGCGCGTCGAGCATGCGCTGCGTGACGAACTCCTTAAAGCCAAAGAGAAGTTCAAGGCCAAGGCCGCCTCCGGCCTCGTCTCCAATGTGAAGACCGGTGAGATCGTGGCGATGGTGTCGGTGCCCGATTTCGATCCGAACAATCCGAGAGAGGCGCACGATCCCGAACGTATCAACCGCCTGACCACCGGCGTCTACGAAATGGGATCGACGTTCAAGGCGTTCACCCTGGCGATGGCGCTGGACTCCGGAAAATACGATCTCAACTCGATGTGGGATGCGCGCGGGGCGCTGCACTACGGCAAGTTCACGATCCACGACGATCATGCGCTCGGGCGGATGATCAACATGAAGGAAGTCTTCTATTATTCTTCCAACGTCGGCGCGGCGCGGATTGCGCTGGCGCAAGGCGTCGAGGCGCATAAGGCGTTTCTGCGCAAGCTGGGCCAGCTCGAGCGCCTGCGCACCGAATTGCCGGAGAGCGCCTCGCCGATCGTGCCGAAGCGTTGGGCGGAACTGAACACGGTCACGATTTCATTCGGCCACGGCATTGCGGTGGCGCCGCTGCAGGCGGTGATGGGCATCGATGCGCTGGTCAATGGCGGCTATCTGATTCCGCCGACCTTCATGAAGCGGACCGAGCAGGAGGCGATGGCGATCGCGAAGCGCGTGATCAAGCCGGAAACCTCCGAGAAGATGCGCTTCCTGATGCGGCTGAATGCCGAGATCGGCACCGCCAAGAAAGCCGACGTCAAGGGCTATTACATCGGCGGCAAGACCGGCACGGCGGAAAAGGTCGTCAACGGCCGCTACGCCAAGAAGCGCGTGCTGAATGCCTTCACCGCGATCCTGCCGGCCGACAATCCGAAGTACCAGCTTCTGATCATGCTGGACGAACCCCAGCCGCTGAAGGAAACCTACGGATTTATTACGTCGGGCTGGAACGCGGTTCCGACCGGCGGCAATGTCATTTCCCGGATCGCGCCGCTTTTGGGCGTCGAACCGCGCTTCGATCTGCCGCCGTCTGACCGCCTTATTCTTGCGGGATCGAAGACAACCCAGTAATCCGTATTCGGAGCATGATCCGGAAAAGTGGTAGCCGGTTTTCCGACAAGATCATGCTCAAAACAAAGAATGAGAGCGTGATCCATCGGATCAGGCTCGAAGGCGAGCGGCGCCGGCCGGACTGGAAGACCATGAGACTTCGCGACCTCTTCAGCGATGACGCTGTGATCGAGCCGCAGGCGGCAGCCATGAACGTCAGGGGTCTGGACGTCAAGGGCCTTGCGGTCGATAGCCGCGCGGTAAAGCCGGGTGACCTGTTCTTCGCACTCGCCGGCAGCAAGACCGATGGCGCGCGCTTCGTTGAATCGGCGATTGCCGCAGGCGCGGTCGCGGTCGCCTGCGATCACGCGCCGTCGGGCGATCGTCGCATACCGTTTGTCGTCACCTCCAATCCGCGCCGCGCGCTGTCGCTGGCCGCCGCAAGATTTTATCCGCGGCAACCCGCGACGATTGCCGCCGTGACCGGCACCAGCGGCAAGACTTCGGTCGCGGCGTTTGCGCGCCAGATCTGGGAGCGGCTGGGTCATGCCTCCGCGAGCATCGGTACCATCGGGCTGGTTTCGCCGAAGCGTACGGTCTACGGCTCGCTGACGACGCCGGATCCGATCGCGCTTCACAAGCAGCTCGACGAAATCACCGCCGACGGCGTCACGCATCTGGCGTTCGAAGCGTCCTCGCACGGGCTCGACCAGTTCAGGCTCGACGGTGTGCGCATCTCCGCCGGCGGCTTCACCAATCTCTCGCGCGACCACATGGATTATCATCCTGACGTCGCGCATTACCTCGGCGCCAAGATGCGGCTGTTCCGCGATCTCGTTCCGCCCGGTGGCGCTGCCGTGATCTCGGCCGATCATGACTGCTCCCAGGAAGTGATCGACGCCGCGCGCTCCAAAAATCTGCGCATCATCGCTGTTGGCCGCAACGCGGACGGCGCAGGCGAGGGCATTCGTCTGGTCGAGGCTACCGTCGAAGGCTTTGCGCAACAGCTCGTGCTCGAACATCGCGGCCGGCGACACATGATCAAGCTGCCGCTGGTCGGCGAATTCCAGATCGAGAATGCGCTGGTGGCCGCAGGCCTCGCGATCGGCACCGGCAGCGATCCGACAGCGGTATTCGCGACGCTTGAACATCTCGAAGGCGCCAAGGGGCGGCTGGAGCGGGTCGGTGAACATAACGGCGCTCCCATTTTCGTCGATTACGCCCACAAGCCGGATGCGCTGGCGAAGGCGCTGCAGGCGCTGCGGCCTTACGCCAGGCGAAAACTGGTGGTGGTGTTCGGCGCCGGTGGCGATCGCGATGCCGGCAAGCGTCCGATCATGGGCGCGATCGCGGCCGACAACGCCGATCGCGTCATCGTCACCGACGACAATCCACGCAGCGAAAATCCCGCCGCGATCCGCGCCGCGATCCTCGCCGAAGCAAAAGGCGCCGACGACATCGGTGATCGCGCCGAGGCCATCAAGGCCGGCATCTCGGCGCTGCAGCCCGGTGATGCGCTCCTGATTGCCGGCAAGGGCCACGAGACCGGACAGATCGTCGGCGACACGGTTTTGCATTTCAGCGATCACGAGGCGGTGGCGGCCGCGCTCGCAGCGAGGGTTGCATGAGCGCGACGTCATTGTGGACGATTGCCGAAGTGGCCCGCGCGTTGGGCGTATCGGGCGACTTCCCGAACACGCCGATCGATTTCGTGACGCAGGACAGCCGGCTGGTGAAACCGGGATGTTTGTTCGTGGCGCTGAGCGGCACGCCGAGCGGCGGCTTCATTTCGAGTTTCGCCAGCGCCCGCGACGGCTGGGAATTCGCCGACAAGGCCGAGGCATCGGGTGCTGTGGCGATAATCGTGCCGCACCGGATCGAAGGCGTGAAAATTCCGCAGCTCATCGTCAAGGACACGCTGATCGACGGGCTGTGGGGGCTGGCACGCGCGGCACGGGCGCGCTTCAGCGGCGCGGTCATCGGACTCACCGGCAGCGCCGGTAAGACCAGCACCAAGGAATTCCTCGCAGCTTACCCGAACGCCTATGCCAGCCCGAGCAGCTTTAACAATTTCTGGGGCGTGCCGCTGACGCTGTGCAATGCCAGCCCGCGCGCCAGTGTGTGGGTCGTGGAAATGGGCATGAACCAGACCGGCGAGATCGCGCGGCTCAGCGAACTGACCAAGCCGACCGTGGCGCTGGTGGTAAACGTGCAGCCGGTGCATCTGGAAAAGCTCGGCAGCCTGGAAGCGATCCGGCGCGAGAAGGTGAGTATCGCTTTAGGTCTGCCTGATGATGGCGTGCTGGTGTTGCCGACCGACGTTGAGGCGCCCGAATGGAACGGCAAGGTCGTCCGCTTTGGGGATGCATCGGAAGTGAAAGCCTTGAGCCACACGCCGCAAGGCGAAAGCTGGGACGTCAGCGCGCAGGTCGACGGCAAGCAGGTCGCGTTCAGCCTGACTCCCGGCGCTCCGCACCGGCTGCAAAATGCGCTGGCGGCGCTGGCGTCGATCCATGCCGCCGGTCTCGATGCAACGGCGCTGGCAAAGGAGTTGAACCACGTCGGCATCATGACCGGGCGCGGCGTCGAGCAAACCGCCGACGGCGTCACCGTGATCGACGACAGTTTTAACGGCAACCCGGCCAGCATGGCGGCGGCCCTCGGCAGCCTGAAGGCGCGGCCGGTGAAATCAGGCCGGCGTATCGCCATTCTCGGCGACATGCTGGAACTCGGCGCCGACGCGCCCGCCTATCACGAAAAGCTGGCGGGTGATCTGCCCGGCCTCGATGGTGTCTATTGCGTCGGCCCGCTGATGCGTCATCTGTATGCCCTGGTGCCGGCCGGGCGGGCGCTGGGCTGGCATGAAGATCCCGCAACGCTCGATCCGCAGAAAATCGCGGCCCTGCTCAGGGGCGGCGACGTGGTGGTGGTCAAGGGCAGCAAAAAGATGTTCTGGGTGAACAAGTTTGTGCCGAGGTTGCTGGCCGCCCTTGAGGCAAAAGCGTAAACTGGCCGGGCTGACTACCCGTTGTTTTTGCATGGCGATTCGCAAAGCTTGCCTCTAGATAGCCAGGATTTGGGGATGACCAAGATTTGCTTGGTTTGAGGACGAAAACGATTATCAAGGCGCAAGCACTGCGCTCCCGCTGAAGACGGCGCAACCAAGCCGCGTGATAGGGCATATTGAATGTTTTACTGGCTGATCGAGCTTTCCAACACCGTCCCAGGTCTTGGTTTCCTCCGCGGGCTCCTCAACGTCTTCCGCTACATCACCTTCCGCACCGGCGGCGCGATGGTGACGGGCGCGCTGTTCGTGTTCCTGTTCGGCCCCTGGATCATCGATCATCTGCGGCTTCGGCAAGGCAAGGGCCAGCCGATCCGCACCGACGGCCCGGCATCACACCTGATCTCCAAGAAGGGCACGCCGACGATGGGCGGGCTGATGATCCTGTCCGGGCTCGTGGTGGCGACATTGCTGTGGGCCAACCCGCTCAATCCCTATGTCTGGATCGTGCTGGCGGTGACGCTCGGTTTCGGCTTTGTCGGATTCTACGACGACTACCTGAAGGTGACGAAGCAGACCCACAGCGGCTTCGCCGGCAAGCTCCGGCTCCTGATCGAATTCACGATTGCGATTGGGGCCTGTTACGCGCTGGTGCGGCTCGGCCGCGATGCGTCCTCGACCTCGCTCGCGATCCCGTTCTTCAAGGAACTGGTATTCAACTTCGGCTGGTTCTTCGTGCTGTTCGGCGCCTTCGTGATGGTCGGCTCCGGCAACGCCGTGAACCTGACCGACGGTCTCGATGGTCTGGCCATCGTCCCTGTCATGATCGCCGCCGCAAGCTTCGGCATGATCTCGTACCTGACCGGCAACGCGGTGTTCTCCGACTATCTGCAGATCAACTATGTCGCCGGCACCGGTGAGCTCGCGGTGCTGTGCGGCGCGGTGCTGGGAGCGGGCCTCGGCTTCCTCTGGTTCAACGCGCCGCCGGCCTCGATCTTCATGGGCGACACCGGCTCGCTCGCGCTCGGCGGCATGCTGGGCGCGATCGCGGTCGCGGTCAAACACGAGATCGTGCTGGCGGCAAGCTGACGGGCAAGCGCGTGTTCCGGATGGCGCCGCTGCATCATCACTTCGAGCAGAAGGGCTGGACCGAGCCGCAGATCGTGATCCGGTTCTGGATCATCTCGGTGATGCTGGCGCTGGCCGGCCTCTCCACGCTGAAACTGCGGTGACACCTTGATCCCCGTCACTTCCTTCGCGGGCAAGACGGTCGCCGTCTTCGGCCTCGGCGGCTCGGGGCTGGCGAGTTGCCACGCTCTGAAAGCCGGCGGCGCCGAAGTGGTCGCGGGCGACGACTCTGCCGACAACGTCGCCAAGGCAGCGCAGGCCGGATTCATCACCGCCGATCTGCGCACTGTTTCCTGGGCGAACTTTTCCGCATTGATCCTGACGCCCGGCGCGCCGCTGACGCATCCTGCGCCGCATTGGTCGGTGCTGATGGCACGGCAGGCCGGCATCGAGGTCATCGGCGACATCGAGTTGTTCTGCCGCGAACGCCGCCGCCATGCGCCGGAGGCGCCGTTCGTCGCCATCACCGGCACCAACGGCAAGTCGACCACGACAGCCCTGATCGCGCATCTGATGCAGGTCGCCGGCTACGACACCCAGATGGGCGGCAATATCGGCACCGCGATCCTGTCGCTGGAGCCGCCGCGGATGGGACGCGTGCACGTGGTCGAGATGTCGTCGTACCAGATCGACCTTGCGCCCTCGCTCGATCCCTCCGTCGGCATCCTGCTCAATGTCAGCGAAGACCATATCGATCGCCACGGCACGCTGGAGAATTACGCCGCGGTGAAGGCGCGCCTCGTCGCCGGCGTGCAGCCGCAGGGCACATCCATTGTCGGCGTCGACGACGGCTGGTGCCGCAACATCGCCGACCGACTCGATCAGGCGGGAAAACGCGTGGTGCGGATCTCCGTGAAAAATCCGCTGCCCGACGGCATCTATGTCGAACGCGAAGTCATCGTCCAGGCGTCGGGCGGCGCGCGCCGCGAGATCGCCAAACTCGGCGGCATCGGTTCGCTGCGCGGTCTGCACAATGCGCAGAATGCAGCCTGTGCCGCAGCCTGCGCGCTGGCGACGGGCATCGGCACCGAAACCCTGCAAAGCGGGTTGCGCAGCTTTCCCGGTCTGGCGCACCGCATGGAGCAGGTCGGACGTCGCGGCAACGTGCTGTTCGTCAACGACTCCAAGGGTACCAATGCCGATGCTGCCGCGCATGCGCTGTCGTCTTTCGGCGATATCTTCTGGATCGCCGGGGGAAAGCCGAAGCTCGGCGGCATCACCAGTCTGACCGAATATTTTCCGCGCATCCGCAAGGCCTATCTGATCGGCGAAGCCGCGCAGGAATTTGCAGGGACACTCGGTGCGCGCGTCCCGCACGAGATTTCGCAGACGCTGGATGTCGCGGTCGCCAACGCCGCCCGCGATGCGGAAGCCTCAGGGCTGGCCGATCCCGTAGTGCTGCTGTCGCCGGCCTGCGCCTCGTTCGACCAGTACCGCAACTTCGAAATTCGCGGTACGAAATTTCGCGATCTGGTCACGGCGATGCCGGGCGTCAAGCCGGTGGTGTGATCAGGCCATCGCCGAGACAAAAATAAAATAGATTGTTGCCCGAGGGGAGGCATTCGCGATGACGAAAATCAGGATCGGTCTGGCCGGCTGCGGCTTCGTGTCGGAGCTGCACATGCATGCCTACCGGCGCGTCTACGGCGTGGATGTCGAAGTGAAAGCCGTTGCGGCGCGCGGCGACCACGTTGTCGATTTTGCCCGGCGGCACCGCATCCCGACGGTCTATCGCAGCTTTGGCGACCTGATCGCCGACCGCGAGATCGACGTCGTCGATATCTGCACGCCGCCAAATCTGCACGCCGCGATGATCGTCGAGGCGATGCAGGCCGGCAAGCATGTGATCTGCGAAAAGCCGTTCAGCGGCTATTTCGGGCGCGACGGCGACACTGCGCCGATCGGCAAGCACGTGCCGAAAGCACAGATGTACCAGCGTGTGCTCGAGGAAATGGAAGCCACCCGCGCTGCAATCAACCGCACCGGCAAACTCTTCATGTATGCCGAAGACTGGATCTACGCCCCGGCGGTGACCAAGACCGTGGAGATCCTCAAGGCCACCAAAGACAAGATCCTGTTCATGAAGGGCGAGGAGAGCCACAGCGGCTCGCACGCCGCGCATGCCGCGCAATGGGCGATGACCGGCGGCGGCTCGCTGATCCGGATGGGATGCCATCCGCTCTCAGCCGTGCTCTATCTCAAGCAGGTCGAAGCCAAGGCGCGCGGCGAGACGATCGGCGTTACCAGCGTGATCTGCGACGTCGGCAACGTCGCGGCATGCCTGCGGCCGGAGGAGCGAACCGTGCTTAGGGCCAATCCGGTCGACGTCGAGGACTGGGGCATGCTGTCCGTCACCTTCTCCGACGCCACCAAGGCAACCGTGTTTTCCGGCGACATGATTTTGGGCGGCGTCCGTAACCTGATCGAAACTCATACCTCAAGCGGCGCGCTGTACGCCAACATCACGCCGAACACGCACATGATGACGTACCAGACCAGCGAGGAGAAGCTCGCGGACGTCTATATTACCGAAAAGGTCGATCGCAAGACCGGCTGGCAATATGTCTGTCTCGAGGAAGAATGGACGCGCGGCTATCTGCAGGAAATCCAGGATTTCATGGAATGCGTCGCGACCGGCCGGCAGCCGCTCTCGGATCTCGCGCTTGCGTTCGAGACCATCAAGGTCAACTACGCCGGCTATTGGGCCGCCGAGGAGGGCCGTCGCGTCACGCTGTGAGGTTAGTTTTCACCTCGCCCCGCTTGCGGGGAGAGGTCGGATCGCGGAGCGATCCGGGTGAGGGGGTACAGGGCTAACGGCAGCCACCGCATTGGCGGAGAGAGCCCCTCACCCCAACCCTCTCCCCGCAAGAGCGGGGCGAGGGAGATCAAACGGATCCCGTGCTACGCGGCGTAGACCGACGATTTCGGCAGCGGGAAGACCGGATCCTGTGTCCGGATATTGGTCGGCCAGACCACCGAGATATGTTCGCCGGCATTTTGCATCACGACCGGCGTCGAGCGCTCGTTCTGGCCGGCGAGCTGCGTACCCGGCGGGTAGAATTTGACGCCGTAGCCCTGGATCGTGCCGCCCGCGGGTATGTCGACGTCGAGCGCCGCCTTGCGAATGGAATCAGGATCGAAACCGCCATATTTCGCTTTGGCGACGGGCAGCACATTGTTGAGCAGGGTCCAGGTCTGGTTGAAGCCCATCGAACAATGCGGCGGAACGTCGGTCGCGCCGGTCTTCTCTTTATAGCGTGCGACCATGGTCTTGGTGAGATCGCCGATCCCGGGCGCTAGTTTCGCAGGATCGAGCAATTGCGCGGGCACCGGATCGATATTGCAGAAATTGTCGATGTCGGCGCCGAAGGCCGCGCGCAACTTGTCGAGTTGGCTGTAGCCGGCGCCGGCGCCGAACAGCATCTTGAAGCGAAGGCCGTTCTCGCGCGCCTGGCGCAGCAACAGGGTGATATCGGGATTGTATCCGGCGTGCGAGATCACGTCCGGCTTGGCGCGCTTGAGCTTGGTCACCAGCACCGAGAGGTCGGGCGCGGATGCGGAATAGCCTTCCTTGAGCACGACCTGGAGTCCGGCCTCCTTGGCATAGGCCTCGTCGGCCGCGGCAACGCCGACGCCGTAGGGGCCGTCTTCGTGAATCAGCGCTACCTTGACGTCCTTGGGCTCCATGCCGAGCTTGGCCTTGGCGTGTTCGGCGAGGAAGCCCGCAAAGGCCTGGCCGTACTGATCGGAATGAATCTGCGCGCGGAACACGTATTGCAGGTTCTTGTCCTTGAACACGGCGGTCGAAACCGCGGTGGTGATCCACAGGATCTTCTTCTGCTGCTCTACCTTGGCGGCGAGCGGGACCGCATGCGAACTCGCATAAACGCCGTTGATGATGTCGACCTTCTCCTGGTCGATCAGGCGCGCGGCCTCGTTGATCGCGATGTCGGGCTTGCTCTGGGAATCGGCGTTGACAGGGGCGACCTTGTATTTGCCGCCGATGCCGCCCTTTTCGTTGACGAGGTCGATCGCGATTTGCGTACCGACCGAGGAGGCGACCGAGCCGCCCGCCGCGAACGGGCCGGTCAGGTCGTAGATCACGCCGATGCGCACCGTTTCGGCTTGCGCCTGCGCGCGCGTCCAATCGAGGCTCGCTACGGCTGCAGCGGCAGCGGAATTTTTCAGCAGCGTTCGTCGTGAAGTCGGCATCGTATCCTCCCCACCCAATTGGTCTTTTTGACCGTCTTTTCTGCTTTTGTCCGAGTATTTGGCGGCTGTGCCGGAAAGTCAACACGAGCACGCCTCTGCAAGAGCGCCGCCAAAGAGAACGCAACGCGCGAACACACTACCTTCGTATTACTCCTTTGCCTTCGCACTGCGGCCTGATGCGCCCGGCTTGAACAACGCAAGGTCGATACTCCCGCCCATCGCCAGATACCCGGTGCGACTGGGATGAAGCTTGTCACCGGCGCCGCCGGTGGTGCTTTCGGGAACGAACTCCGGCTTCAACCCGCCGGACGGCGGATCGAGCGCGACCTTGTCGAAATCGATCACGCCGTCGAATGTACCTGACGTGCGGATGAAGTCGTTGAGCGTCTTGCGCTTGGCGTCCTGCTCCGGAAAACCATGCGCCGCGCTGGAACTGCCCAGCGCCGTGATGACCGTGGCGCCGATGACGCGCAGTTGCGGCCACTTCTTGCGCAAGCGGCCGACGCCGTCCTTCATCGCGGCGATGACCTGATCGGGCGATGCATTGCCGTTCTTTGAGAAGTCGTTGATGCCTTCGAGCCAGATCAGGCCGGAAATGCCTGACAGCGCCAGCACGTCACGGTCGAGCCGTTGGCCCGAGGCGGGGCCGCCGGCGAATGGCTTGTCGGGACCGTATTCGGCGGGTCCAGCGATCTGGTTGCCGCCGATGCCGCCGTTCACGAGCGACAGCACATCGGGCCAGCGATCGTCGCCGTTCATGGTCGAGGCGGTGCCGTCGGTGATGGAATCGCCGAACGCCATGATCGCAAACGCGTCAGCGGGCGCCATCATCTCGACGGCGTCGAGGAAAAACCACGACGCCGTGCTGTAGGGGAAGGCCGCCTCGTCCTCCGATGCACCCTTGGCGCCGGCGCCGGGCGCGGTGACATAGGAGGTGGTGAGCGCCTTGGCGTGCCAGGTCATCGGACCGCTGTCTCCGACGACATGGAAACTCACCGCAAGTCGGCGGCCGGCGAGATCATCCGGTTGCTTCACAAAGGCCAGCGCGACCGGATCGCTCCAGGCGGAGTCTCCCGGCGGGACCGTGATCGAGGATTTGCCGCTGAACGTCACCGGGCGGTTCGACCCCCGCACGAGCGCGGCGCTGCCCAATTGCAGGCCGACAAAGACGCCGTCGAACGTCACCGGCTTTTTGCCGAACGCATTGCTGAGCCGGATGCGGGCCTGGCGGCCCCACAGATCAGGCCGCACCATCAGACGAAACGTCTGATCCCGCGCGCCCGCGACGGGGTCGGGAAAGGCGAATTTCTGGTCGGGCTGGGCGGAGGGATTGCCGACGGGATAGGGGCCCTGGACCGGCCCGGTCCATGACACCACCCATTTCTCGCCATCCCGGGCGGTTGCGGCCTGCGATATCAAGGCGAGCAGGGAAGCCGTGACGAGGCGGGCGAGCGAACGCATGGCGGGTTTCCTCCGGATTTTGTTATCGTTGCCGCCATCCTAGAATTTCTGGCCAGCCGACGCCAACGCCGGTTCCGGCGGAGCAGGGGCCCGTCATCACCGGGCTTGTCCCGGTGATCCACGTCTTGCTTCCTTCGTCTCCGCAGCGAAGACGTGGATGCCCGGCACAAGGCCGGGCATGACGAAGGAAGAGGCCGTTCCCTCAAAAGTTTCGGACCCCATTAACCCCTTGGCAACCATCCTTCGCCCGTGACCAACGCACCCCGTTTTCGGAATGGTGGTGGACCGTGGACAAGCTGCTGCTTGCCGCGATATCGGCGCTGATGCTGGCCGGCGTCATTCTTTCGCTGGCGGCGAGCCCGCCGGTGGCGACCAGAATCGGGCTCGACCCGTTCCACTTCTTTAGCCGCCATGTGATGTTCCTGCTGCCGTCCTTCATGGTGCTGATCGCGGTGTCGTTCATGTCGCCGAAGGCGATCCGGCGCAGTGCGCTCCTGGTGTTCGCGGTAAGCATCGTTCTGATCGTGGTAACGCTGGCGTTCGGCCCCGAAGTGAAGGGCTCGCGGCGCTGGATCACGCTGCTCGGCGTCAACATCCAGGCTTCCGAATCCGCCAAACCCGCGTTCGTGGTGATCGCGGCATGGCTGTTTGCGGAATCGACCAAGCGCCCGGAAATGCCGGCGACCTCGATGGCGATCGTGCTGCTGCTGATGGTGGTGTCGCTATTGGTGATGGAGCCTGATTTCGGCCAGACCATGCTGCTGCTGATGGTGTGGGGCGCGCTGTTCTTCATTGCCGGCATGCGGATGATCTGGGTGGTCGGTTTGGCCGGCGCCGCCGGCGCCGGATTGTTCGGCGCTTATCTCTTGGTCCCGCACGTCGCGGGCCGCATCAAGCGATTCATGAACCCGGGCTCGGGCGACACCTTCCAGGTCGATACCGCGATGGAAGCGTTCTGGAACGGCGGCTGGTTCGGCCTTGGCCCCGGCGAAGGCATCGCCAAGCGCAGCCTGCCGGACAGCCATACCGATTTCGTGTTCGCGGTGGCGGCGGAAGAATTCGGCATCATTCTTTGTCTCGCGCTGGTCGCTCTGTTCGCTTTCATCGTGATCCGCACGCTGCTCCGCGCCTACGCCACCGAGGATGCGTTCTCGCGTTTTGCAGCTTCCGGTCTCGCCATCCTGTTCGGCGTGCAGGGCGCGATCAACATGGCGGTCAATCTGCAACTGATCCCCGCCAAGGGCATGACCTTGCCGTTCATCTCCTATGGCGGTTCGTCGATCGTCTCGCTGGCCTACGGCGTTGGCATGATGCTGGCGCTGACCCGGCTGCGTCCACGCACCGAGGTGGAATCGATGAACGACGCCAATACGGCGCGCAGTTACGCGTGACCCGGGTTCTCCGTCATTGCGAGGAGCGTAGCGACGAAGCAATCCAGCTTGTTTGCGGCTAAGATGGATTGCTTCGCTTCGCTCGCAATGACGAGATCACGTCCATGGACAAGTCCCCTCTGATCCTTCTGGCTGCGGGCGGTACCGGCGGCCATCTGTTTCCCGCCGAGGCGCTCGGCGTCGAACTGATCCGGCGCGGCCTGCGGGTGCGGCTGGCGACCGATGCGCGCGCGCTGCGCTACAGCGGGTTGTTCACGTCAGAAAATATCGACGTGGTGCCGAGCGAGACCGTGCGCGGCCGCGATCCGGTATCGCTGGCGCGCACCGCCTTCATGCTCGGCTATGGCACGCTAGTCGCGGCCAATCTGGTGCGGCGGCTGAAGCCATCAGCCGTGGTCGGCTTCGGCGGCTATCCGACGGTGCCGCCATTGATGGCCGCAAAACTGCTTGGCGTATGCAGCGTCATTCATGACGCCAACGCGGTGCTAGGCCGCGCCAATCGCTTTCTCTCCAGCCGGGTCAATGCGATTGCGACCTCGCTGCCCGGCGTGCTCGATCGCGATCCCTCGCTTGCCGGCAAGACCACTACCGTTGGCACGCCGATGCGTCCCGCGGTGCTTGCCGCCGCCGCGGTGCCGTTTGCATCGCCTGAGGCGAACGGGCCGCTGCGCTTGCTTGTCGTCGGCGGCAGCCAGGGCGCGCGGGTGATGAGCGACGTTGTGCCCGGTGCGATCGAACGGCTGGAGCCTGCGCTGTGGAGCCGCCTGATCCTGACGCAGCAGGTGCGCGACGAAGACATGGCGCGGGTGCGTGCGGTCTATGACCGGCTCAAGATCAATGCCGAACTGGCGCCGTTCTTCAGCGATCTGCCGGCGCGGCTGGCGTCGAGCCATCTGGTGGTGTCGCGCTCCGGTGCCGGCACGGTGGCCGAGCTCGCCGCAATCGGCCGGCCCTCGATCCTGGTGCCGCTGCCCGGCGCGATCGATCAGGACCAGTTCGCCAATGCCGGCGTGCTGTCGCAGACGGATGCGGCGTTGCGGATTCCGCAAAGCGAATTCACCCCCGACCGGCTGGCGTCCGAAATCTCGGCCCTCGCCGCCGAGCCGGCGCGGCTGACCACGATGGCCGCCAATGCCCGCAAGGTGGGCCGGCTCGATGCCGCCGAGCGGCTGGCCGATCTGGTGATGAAAACCGCGGGAATTTGACCCCCATATTCGCCGAAAAAGCGCTTGTCATGCCCCGCGAAAGCGGGGCATCCAGTATGCCGCGGCGCCTGATTTGAGCCTCGGCTTCGCGGAATACTGGATCGTCCGCCCCAGTGCGCAAGGGCGCACAAGGCGGACGATGACGTCAGGGAATGCACCATGAGACTGCCGCGCGAGATCGGACCCATTCACTTCGTCGGGATCGGCGGCATCGGCATGAGCGGCATCGCCGAGGTGTTGTGCAATCTCGGCTATACCGTGCAGGGCTCGGACGCGTCCGAAAGCGGCAACGTCGCGCGGCTGCGGGAGAAGGGCGTCAAGGTTTCGGTTGGCCACAAGGCCGAGAATGTCGACGGCGCCGATGTCGTCGTGGTCTCGACCGCGATCAAGCGCGACAATCCCGAATTGATGGCGGCGCGCGCCCAGCGCATTCCGGTGGTGCGGCGCGCCGAAATGCTGGCCGAACTGATGCGGCTGAAAAGCTGCGTTGCTGTCGCCGGCACCCACGGCAAGACCACGACGACCACGATGGTGGCAACACTGCTTGCTGATCTCGATCCGACCGTGATCAACGGCGGGATCATCAATGCTTATGGCTCCAATGCGCGGCTTGGCGCCGGCGACTGGATGGTGGTGGAGGCCGACGAAAGCGACGGCACGTTCCTGAAGCTGCCGTCCGACGTCGTCATCGTCACCAATATCGACCCGGAGCATCTCGACCACTTCAAGACGTTTGAAGCGATCCAGGACGCGTTCCGAAATTTTGTCGAGAACGTGCCGTTCTACGGTTTTGCGGTGATGTGCATCGACCATCCCGTGGTGCAGACTCTCGTCGGCAAGATCGAGGATCGCCGCATCATCACCTATGGCGAAAACCCGCAGGCCGATGCGCGGCTGGTCGATCTCACGCCGGTGGGCGGCGGCTCCAGGTTCAAGGTCGTGTTCCGCAACCGCAAGACCGACGCCACGCACGAGATATCAGACATCATGCTGCCGATGCCGGGACGGCATAACGCCTTGAACGCGACCGCGGCGATCGCGGTCGCCCACGAACTCGGCATTTCCGACGACGCCATCTGCAAGGCGATGGCCGGCTTCGGCGGCGTCAAGCGCCGCTTCACCAAAACCGGCGAATCGAACGGAGTCACCGTCATCGACGACTACGGCCACCATCCCGTCGAGATCGCGGCGGTGCTGAAGGCGGCGCGCGAATCCACCAACGGCAAGATCGTCGCCGTGGTGCAGCCGCATCGCTATACCCGCCTGCAATCGCTGTTCGAGGAATTCTGCACCTGCTTCAACGATGCCGACGCCGTCGTGGTTGCCGAGGTCTATCCGGCCGGCGAGGCGCCGATCCCGGGCGTCGACCGCGACCATTTCGTGCTGGGCTTGCGCGCGCACGGCCATCGCGAAGTGATCCCGCTGCCGAATGCCGGCGAACTCGCCAAGGTGGTTCACGGTCTTGCCGGCCGCGGCGATCTGGTGGTGTGTCTCGGCGCCGGCAACATCACGCAATGGGCCTACGCGCTGCCGGGCGAATTGAAGGCGCTGGGCTGATGGGGGAATCGATCTCAACACCGTCATGGCCG
>WNFM01050637.1_pt3 | contig 22550 bp, 12 predicted proteins | sample 5400271 | NCBI WGS metagenome assembly WNFM01 (sample SAMN13153352, study PRJNA577476) | soil metagenome | isolation source: 60 cm saprolite on Douglas fir-dominated hillslope | place: USA:California | collected 2013-09-17
TCGCCCATCCGCCGGGCCAGCACGAGGGTGAGGCCCTTGCGCCGGGCGCTGCTCGCGACGAAGGAGGTGCGCGCTTCGGCGGGGATGCCGACGAGGACGACGCGCGCGCCCGGCCGCACGGCCTCCACGGCGGCGTCCACCGCCGCCTGCTCGCCCGCCGTCTCCAGGGCGACGTCGAGCCCGCCGCTTCCCGCGGCCTCGCGGATGGCCCCGCCCTCGCGCCCATCCTCGGCCGCGAAGACCTCGGCGCCCAGGGCGCGCGCCGCCTGCAGGCGATGCGGCCGGCGGGCGAGATCGGTGGCGAATACGCGTGCGCCGGCCAGGCGCCCGAGTTGCACGAGCAGGAGGCCGATGGGCCCGCAGCCGAACACCCCCACGCGGGCGCCCAGGCGCAGGTGGGCGAGATCGAGCGCGTGAATCGCGACCCCTAGCGGCTCCAGCATCGCGCCGTCCGCTTCGGTGAGGGGATCCGGCAGCGGCACCAGGCAGCGCTCCGGCCAGGCGACCCACTCCCCCAGGCCGCCGTCGTAGGCGCCGTCGCCCGCGAAGCGGACGGACTGGCACAGGTTCGCATGACCGGCGAGGCAGGAAGGGCACGCCTCGCACGGGATGGCGGGATCGATGGCGACGCGCCGGCCGTCCTCGGTCGTGCCGCCGAACTCGTGGCCGAGGACGAACGGCCGGCGGACGTGCGCCTCGCCGATCCCGCCCTCCGCGAACCAGTGGATGTCCGAGCCGCACACGCCGACCGCGCGCACGCGCACCAGCACCTCGCCCGGCCCGGCCCGCGGCTTGTCCTCGTCGTGGAGCCGGAGGTCCTCTCGTCCGTGCAGCCGGGCGACGCGCATGTCAGCTCCCGCCCGCCGGCCGCGCTCCCGTCCAGCGGTCGTGCAGGTAGCGAGCGGCCATCTTCGGCTCGCGGTCGCGCGTGAAGACGCCCTTGTGGTTCATCGTGCCCGCACGCAGCGTCCCCTGCGCGGTGCGGAAGTCGGCGAAGGCCCAGACGTGGGTGCCCACGACGAAGTCCTTCTGCGCGACCACGTCCAGGTACGTCTTCAAGAGCGCGACCTGGAACTCCTCCGACCACATCAGCTCCTCCGCGCTGTGGTCGCCGGCCAGGGTGTCCGCGCCGAACTCGGTGAGGACGATCGGGCGCGGGACCTTGGCGTGGATGGCGTCGAGCTCGCCCGCGAGCGTCTTCGCGGCCGCGGCCAGGTCGCCGGCCTGGGTGTACCAGCCGAAGTAGCGGTTCAGGCAGACGAAGTCGCCCAGGGCGACCCATTCCATCGGCGCCCCCATGATGGCCACCAGCGTGGCCGGCCGCGTGCCGTCGAGCTCGTGGGCGAGATCGATCAGGCGGCTCAGGAACGCGGTGGCCACGGGATCGGCGGGCTTGGGCGCGCCTCCGGACAGGTCGAGCGCGCCTGGCAGCGCCTCGTTCGACACGCTCCAGGCGATCACGGACGGATGGTTCTTGTCGCGCGCGACCAGCTCGCGGACGTCCTTCTCGCACTGGGCCAGGCGGGCACGCACGTTCTCCTCCCCATCGCCGAAGTGCAGGCTCACCGCCGGGATCTCGTCGATGACGAGGAACCCTTCGCGGTCGGCCAGCCGCATCTGCTCCTCGGAGTACGGGTAGTGCGACGTCCGGTAGGAGTTCGCGCCGATCCACTTCATCAGCTCGTGATCGCGCACGGCCACGGGATCGTTCTGGCCGCGGCCGCTCACCGCGAAGTCCTCGTGCCGGCCGAAGCCCTTCAGGAAGACCGGCTCGCCGTTGAGGAGGATCTGGCTGCCGCGGACCTCGACCGTGCGCAGTCCCACCTCGAGCGCATAGCGATCGATCTCGGCGCCGCCGGGCCCGAACAGGGAGACGGTCACCTCGTAGAGATAGGGGTCGCGCGGCGACCACGGGCGCACCCTGGGGACGCGCAGCACGCCCTCCACCTCGCGACCGGTCAGGGCCACCGCCGTCTGCACGTCGGTGGCGGCGGCGCGGATCCGGAGTTGCGCGCGACGGGCATCACCGGTCTGGGCGATCTTCACCGTGACCGTGGCGCCGTCGCCGGCGAGCGCGGTCTTGACCGTCACGTCCTCGATGGACGTCGGGGGCACCGAATAGAGGACGACCGATCGGTGCAGGCCGGCGAAGGGAAAGAAGTCGAACGTCGCGGGCGGGTTGCTGTTGAAGAGCGAGCGGGCCCCCGGCGGCAGGTTGCCCGCGGGCACGCGCGTGGGCTTGAGCACGTTCTCGACGCGGATGGCCACCGTCACCGCTCGCCCGGCGGGGGCGGCCGCGCTGACGTCGAAGGCGAAGGGCAGGTGGCCGCCCTCGTGCTCCCCCACGAAGGTGCCGTTCACCCAGACGCGCGCGGCGTAGCTCGCGGAGCCCACGCGCAGGAAGACGCGATCGCCCTTGAAGCCGCGCGGGACGAAGGCGCGCCGGAAATACCACGCGGGCCCGAGGTAGTTGAAGGCGTCGGGGAGCTGCTCGTTCCAGCTTCCGGGCACGGCCAGGGCGCGCGGCGCCTCCAGGCCGCGGAACCAGCCCTCGCGCTCACCGACGTCACCGGGGTCGAGCTTGAAGTCCCAGACCCCGGAGAGATCCACGACCTCGCGAAACTCGTTGGCTTGCGGCTCGAGCGCGATGGAGGCGGCCCCGGACGACGCGGACGCGGGCGTCACGGGCGCCGCCGCCGCGGACGCGCCGACGGCCAGCACGAGGACTGCGAGCGCCAGGAACCGGCCGCGTGGACTGGTCATCGTCACCTCCAGATCGCCGTCAGACGCGCTGATCGGACCACAAGTCGGGTGCGATGGTCCAGCACGGCAACCGCGGCGTCCGAATGGCGTATGCTCCGCAGCCATGGATCGCCGCTCTTTCGGACGGCTGGCCGGCGCCGCGGCCCTCGGCACCGCGGCCGCGGAGTGGTCGGCCGCGCACGCGGCGGCTCCCTCGCCCGGGCCGGCGCGAGCGCGCGCCCTCATGAAGGTCGGCACGCAGCACGACTCGTCGGACGAGACACTGGCCGTGCTGGCCGCCCTCGGCGTCAACAACATCTGCAGCTCGTTGCCGTCCGCGCGCCTGGACGAGCACTGGTCGGTCGAGGGCCTCACGAAGCTGCGCGAGCGCGTCGAGTCCTTCGGCATCCACCTGGACTGCGTGCCCCTGCCCCTCAGCTCGCACCCCATCGCGCAGGCGGAGAACCCGAACCTGATGCTCGGCCGCAGCCCGGAGCGCGAACGGGAGATCGACGGGATCTGCACGATGATCCGCAACGCCGCCCAGGCCGGCATCCCGGCCCTGAAATACAACATGAGCATCCTGGGCGTGGTGCGCACCGAGCCCACCAGGGGCCGCGGCGGCGCGCAGTACAGCACGTTCTCGTACGCGAAGGCGGGCGCCCAGGCTTCGACCCCCACCGAAGCCGGACCCGTTCCCGCCGACGCGTATTGGGAGCGCATCACGTACTTCCTCGAGCGCGTGGTGCCGGTGGCGGAGCAGCACAAGGTGCGCCTGGCCTGCCACCCGCACGATCCCGGCATGCCGCACGACACGGGGTATCGCGGCGTGCACACCGTGCTCGGCAGCGTGGAGGGGCTGAAGCGCTTCGTCGAGATCCGCTCCAGCCCGTATCACGGCCTCAACTTCTGCCAGGGCACCGTCTCCGAGATGCTCGAGGACCCCGGCCGCCAGATCTTCGACGTCATCCGCTACTTCGGCTCGCGCGGGAAGATCGGGAACGTCCACTTCCGGAACATCCAGGGCCGCTTCCTCGACTTCCGCGAGACCTTCATCGACGACGGCGACGTGGACATGCTGCAAGCGGTGCGCGTCTACAAGGAGGTCGGCTACGACGGGATGCTGATGCCGGACCACGTGCCGAAGATCGCGGGCGATGCCGCCGGCGCGCAGGCGTTCGCCTACACCTTCGGCTACATCAAGGCGCTGATCCGGGCCGTGGACGCGGAGGCCTGATCATGGGAGCCACCAGGCGCGAGTTCCTCGCCACCGGCGCGGGCGCCGCTGTGGTGGCCGCGGCCGCGCCGCGCCTGGAAGCGGACTGGCAGCCGAGCGCGCGCTATCCCGATCCCGCGATCAAGATCCTCGATCCGGGCTTCACCAAGTACCGCGTCAACTCGGCCAAGGTCGAGCGCCTCGGAACCGGGTATCGCTGGTCGGAAGGACCGGCCTGGTTCGGCGACGGGCGATACCTCCTCTGGAGCGACATCCCGAACAACCGCATCCTCAAGTGGGAGGAGGAGACGGGCGCGATCGGCGTGTTCCGGAAGCCCTCGAACAACGCGAACGGCAACACGCGCGACCGACAGGGACGGCTCCTCACCTGCGAGCACGACGCGCGGCGCGTCACGCGCACCGAATACGACGGGTCCCTCACCGTGATCGCGGAGCGCTTCGAGGGCAAGCCGCTGAACTCGCCCAACGACATCGTGTGCAAGTCGGACGGCTCGATCTGGTTCACGGACCCGCCCTTCGGCGTCCTCGGCTTCTACGAAGGCCATCGGGCCACGCCGGAGCTGCCCACGAACGTGTACCGAGTGGATCCCGGCAACGGGCGCCTGGCCGTCGTCGCCGCCGACGTCAACCGACCCAATGGACTCGCGTTCTCCCCGGATGAGTCGAGCCTCTATGTCGTGGAAGCGGGCACTGCGCCGCGCTCCATCCTCGCCTTCAACGTCGTGAACGGCGTACGGCTCTCCGGCAAGCGCTCCCTCATCGACGCCGGCCCGGGTACGCCGGACGGCTTGCGCGTCGACGTCGACGGCAACCTCTGGATCGGCTGGGGCATGGGCGAGGAAGGCCTCGACGGCGTGGCCGTCTTCACCGCCGAGGGCAAGCCGATCGGCCGCATCGACCTGCCCGAGCGCTGCGCGAACGTGTGCTTCGGCGGCGCGCTGCGGAACCGGCTCTTCATGGCCGCCAGCACGTCGCTGTACTCGCTCTACGTGAACACCCAGGGCGTGGCCGGCGGCTGAGACCAGGGAGCCGCCGGGGCGGCGGCGGTGTCCAAGAGGACGCGGGGAATGCCACCGCCCATGGCCGGTCGGATTAAGGAAGCCGGTGGCGCTGTAATCCACTCATGAGAACGACGCGGTTCCGCGCGGTCGTGCTGGGTGGGTCCTCCCTCGTGGTGTTTTCGCTGGGAATGGGGATGGCGGCGCCTCCGCGCCGCCCGCCCGCCCGCCCGCGTCCTTCGCCCTCGCCCACCGCCGTCTCCCGTCCCGCGGAGGCGACCTGGGGAGAGGCGGACCGGCTCGTCGGCGAGCAGAAGTACGAGGCGGCGGCGGCCGTGGTGGCGCAGATCCGCGCCCGGGCCCAGGCCGGCGGCGACGAGGACCAGTGGACGCGCGCGCTGGTCCGGGAAGCGCAGCTCCGCAGCGCCCTTCACGGGTACGAGACGGTCGTCCGCTTCCTGCGCGAGACGCCGTGGCCGCCCGGCCCCGCCGGCCACGCCGTGCTCGACCTCTTCTATGGCCAGACCCTCGTCCACTACCTCCAGGCCTATTCCTACGAGATCCGGCAGCGCGAGCGCGTGGAGTCGAAGGATCCGCTGGACCTCAAGAAGTGGACGGCGGACGAGATCGGCGCGGAGGCGATGCGTGCCTACGCGCGCGTCTGGGCGCAGCGCGACCGGATCGGCGCCGATCCGATCGACCGCCTCGGCGACTACCTGCAGCGCGGCAACTACCCCCCGCGCGTCCGGGGCACCGTGCGGGATACGGTGTCCTACCTGATCGTCGAGCTGATGGCCGACACCGCGCTGTGGAGCCCGGCGCAGCACGAGCTGTACCGGCTCGACGTGACGAGCCTGCTCGGGCCCGCACAGGCGGGCCTCGACGATGCCGCCGTGCACCCGCTCACGAAGCTCGCGGCCGTCCTCACCGACGTGGAGGCCTGGCACTCCGCGGCCGGCCGCAGGGAGGCGGCCTTCGAGGCCCGTCTCGAGCGGCTCCGGCGCCTGCACGCCTCCTTCACCGCGAGCGAGGACCGGAAGCAGATTCGCGGCGACCTGGAGACCCAGCTTCCCGCGATGCGGGACCTCGAATGGTGGGCCGTAGGCCAGGCGACGCTCGCGGATTTCGTGAAGGAGGAGGACGCGAGCGATGCGCTCGTGCGCGCCCGTGCCATCGCCCTGGCCGGCGCGGCGGCGTACCCGCAGTCGATCGGCGGGCGACAGTGCCGCGCGATCGTCGCCGCCATCGAGGCGCCCGCCTATCAGCTCACGGCCATGAACCTCGACGGGCCGGGCCAGCGCTCGATCGAGGTGGAGCACGCCAACCTCCCGCGGCTCTTCTTCCGCGCCTACGCCGTCGATCTCGCCGATCGGATGCGCACGTCGAAGGACTACAACCTCCTGCCCGCGTGGCAAGAGGTCCCGAAGCTGGTCGAGGGCGCGCGGGCGGCCGCGGAGTGGACGGCCGAGCTCGCGCCGACCCCCGACTACCGGCAGCACCGCACGTTCGTGACGCCGCCGCTGAGCCGTCCCGGGCTGTACGTCGTGGTGGGCTCCGCGCGCGCGGACTTCAAGCGCGGCACCGGCTCGAACCAGCTCCAGGCCGTGAACCTGCTCGTCAGCGACCTCGTCCTCGTGCAGCGCTCGACCGGTGACGCGATCGAGGTCACGGCCACCTCCGGCCGGACGGGCGCGCCGGTCGCGGGCACGAGCGTCGAGCTGTGGCAGCTCGATTGGCAGAAGGGTCATCGCACGCTGGCCACCCGAACGGCGGACGCCGATGGCGCCGTCCGTTTCGATCTCACGGGGCCCGCCGCCGTCGTATCGACGCGGGAATGGCAGAGCCATCAACTGGCCCTGCTCGCCCGGCACGGCGAAGACGTGAGCCTGGCCGCGCAGGTCCCCTGGGCGATCGTGAGCGCACCGGCAACGATCCACTCGTCTCTCGTCTATACGGACCGGAGCGTCTACCGCCCGCAGCAGAAGCTCCTGTGGAAGGTCGTCGCGTACGAGGGTGGCGGCGAAGCGTCCCGCTTCCACACGTCACCCCGCACGTCCGTCACCGTCCAGCTCGTCGACGCGAATGGCGACGTCGTCGAGACGAAGCCGGTGGCCACCAACGACTACGGCTCGGCGGCCGGCGAGTTCACGATCCCCGCCGGGCGGCTGCTGGGCCGGTGGCGAGTGCGCAGCTCGCTGAGCGGCGAGGCCCTGGTCCGGGTCGAAGAGTACAAGCGGCCCACCTTCGAAGTGACCTTGCTGGACCCCGAGCAGGAGATCCGTCTCAACCGCCCGGCGACGCTGCGCGGCGACGTCCGCTACTACTTCGGCCTGCCCGTGACCACCGGGAAGGTGACCTGGCGCGTCACGCGGCAGGCCGTCCAGCCCTGGTGGTGGTGGCTCTGGGGCGGAGCGTTCGACGCCGCGACTCGCGTCGTGGCCGCGGGGGACGCGAGCCTGGGCGCCGACGGCCGCTTCACCCTGTCCTTCACGCCCGAGGCGGACGCGCGGGCCTCGCGCGAGCTCACCTGGACGTATGCCGTCGACGCCGACGTGACGGATGAAGGCGGCGAGACGCGCTCGGCCACGCGCCGCTTCCGGCTGGGGTTCGTGTCCGTCGAGGCACGTGTCACCGACGTCCCGGGCTTCGTCCTGGAGAATCGCGCGGCCTCCCTCTCCATCCTCCGCACCGACCTCGAGACGCTGCTACCCGCGCAGCAGCCCCTGCCCGCGCAGCGCACCGAGACACGGCCCGGTCCGCGCACGCCCGGCGACGACCTGAGGCCGCGCAGCGATCCGCAGTACACGCCGGCGCAAGTGCTGAGCCTCTGGGCCGAAGGCGCGGCCGTCGCCAGCGGCGCCCTGAGCCACGACGCCAAGGGCGAGGCCGTCCTCGCGCTGCCGCCGATGGCCGCCGGAGCGTATCGGCTGCATTACGAGACGAAGGACGCCGGCGGAGCGACCTTCAATCTGACCCAGGAGCTCGTGGTGGCGCAGCCGCGCGACACGCCTCTCGCGCTGCCCGGTCTGCTGGCCGTGGAGCGTGCTTCCGTGCCCGTCGGCGCAGCGGCCCGAGTGCTCGTCCACTCCGGCGTGCCCGGCCAGCCCATGACGGTCGAGGTCTGGCGCGGTGGGCGAAGGACGGACGTGCGGCACCTCGTCTCCGGCCGGTCCGCGGACGTCCTCGAGCTGCCCATCTCCGAGAAGGACCGCGGCGGCTTCGGCGTGACGCTGACGCTCGTCCGCGATCACCAGCTCGTGCATCAGACCGCGTCCGTCTTCGTGCCTTGGGACGACCGCGCCCTCGCCGTGGCCTTCTCGACCTTCCGGGACAAGCTCCGTCCCGGCGACCGTGAGACCTGGCGCCTCACCGTCACCAGCAAGGATCCGCGGCAGGAGGCGACGGGGGCGGCCGAGGTGCTGGCCTCGATGTACGACCGGTCGCTCGACCTCTTCGCGCCCCACGTGCCCGCGGACGCGCTCTCCATCTATCCGAGCCGCACCAGCGTGGGAGGGGTCTACGCGAACCTCGGCCGCGTCAGCGCCGTCTGGTCGGACGGCTGGTTCGCGCCGGAGGTCGTCGGGGAAGCCCTGCGGCCGGATCGCCTCGACTTCTGGAGCGCCTACGCCATCGGCGGACCGGGAGTGCGCCGGATGGCCATGAAGGGTGTGGCCGGCGGGGTCGTGGGTGGCCTGCCCGCCAGCGCTCCCGCGGCAATGGAGGCCGTGAGCGTCGTCAGCGCCGGAATGGCGGATCAGACGTTGGCGCGGGAAAAGGACGAAGACAAACTCACCCTGAATAGCGAGGGCCTGGCGGCCGCGCCGGCTACGGCCACCGTCCCCCTGCGCAGCAACTTCAGCGAGACCGCTTTCTGGCAGCCGCAGCTCCTGACCGGACCGGACGGCACGGCCAGCTTCGAGTTCACCGTCCCCGACTCCGTCACCTCCTGGAACGTGTGGGCCGCCGCCATCACGCGCGACCTCCGCGCGGGCGCGGTCCGGGCGCAGACGCGCAGCGTGAAGGAGCTGATGGTGCGGCCGTACCTCCCTCGCTTCCTGCGCGAAGGCGACCGCGCCGAGATCAAGGTCGTGGTCAACAACGCCTCCGACGGTCCGCTGTCCGGCGAGGTCACGTTCGACATCGAGGACCCGGACACGCACGAGAGCCTCCTCGCCGAGTTCGGCGTGGATCGGACGCGGCCCTTGACCTTCGCCGCGCCCGCGGCGGGGAGCGCGAGCGTCACCGTGCCGCTCGTAGCCCCCAAGCGGCTGGGCGCGGTGGCGATCAAGGTCGTGGCCCGCGCCGGAGACCACTCCGACGGCGAGCAGCGGGCCCTGCCCGTGCTGCCCTCGCGCCTGCATCTGGTCGAGTCGCGGTTCGTGACCGTGAAGGGCGCGACCTCCCGCACCCTGACCTTCCCTGCGCTGGCCCGGACCGACGACCCGAGCCGTCAGACCGAGCAGCTCGTGGTGACCCTCGACGCGCAGCTCTTCTACGGCGTCCTGCAGGCGCTGCCGTACCTCGTGAACTATCCCTACGAGTGCACGGAGCAGACGCTGAACCGCTTCGTGTCCACGGGAATCCTCTCCAGCCTCTTCGGCCACTACCCGGCCGTCGCGAAGATGGCGGCGGAGATGGCCAAGAGGGACACGCGGCTCGAGCAATGGGACCGCGACGATCCCAATCGCCGCATGCAGCTCGAGGAAACGCCGTGGGTCGTGGCGGCCAGGGGCGGCAAGGAGAAGCCGGAAGACCTCATCAAGGTCCTCGATCCGAAGATCGCCAAGGCCACGCGCGAGGAGGCGCTGGCGAAGCTGGGCAAGGCCCAGACGTCCCTGGGCGCGTTTCCCTGGTGGCCGGGCGGGCCGCCCTCGCCCTACATGACCCTGTACGCGGTCTACGGGATGTCGAAGGCCCGCGAGTTCGGCGTGGACGTCCCGAAGGACATGGTCAAGAAGGCGTTCGCATACCTCCACCGTCACTATCTCGACGAGTGGATCCGCGACAGCATCAAGTGCGACTGCGGTTGGGAGTTCGTGACCTTCCTCGATTACGTGCTCACGAGCTACCCCGACGACTCCTGGACGGGCGGGGTCTTCACCGAGGCCGAGCGCAAGCAGATGCTCGACTTCTCGTTCCGTCACTGGAAGCAGCACTCGCCGTACCTCAAGGGCTACCTCGCCCTCACGCTGCAGCGGCGTGGCCGCCCGGCCGACGCCCGCCTCGTCTGGGACAGCGTGATGGACTCCGCGAAGACGGATGCCGACACCGGGACGTCGTGGGCACCGGAGGACCGGGCCTGGCTCTGGTACAACGACACCATCGAGACTCATGCCTTCGCCCTGCGCACGCTCGCGGAGCTGGCCCCACGCGACCCACGACGGGAGGGACTCGTGCAGTGGCTCTTCCTGCACAAGAAGCTCAACCACTGGAGCTCGACGCGCAGCACGGCCGAAGTCCTCTACGCGCTCGCCCACTACCTGAGGCAGGAGAACCAGCTCGGAGTGCGCGAGGACGCGACGGTCAAGGTCGGCGCGGAGACGCAGTCGTTCGTGTTCGAGCCCGACGCGTACACGGGCAAGGCCACGCAGGTCGTGATCCCCGGGCCGCGCGTGGACGCGGCCCGGACGTCCTCGGTCGTGGTGGAGAAGACCACGCCCGGGATGCTCTTCGCGTCCGCGACCTGGCACTACGCCACCGATCGTTTGCCGGAAGACGAGGCGGGGGACCTCTTCGCCGTATCGCGCAGCTACTTCCGCCGCGAGAATCGGGACGGGACGTGGACCCTGGTACCGATCGCGGAAGGCGCGGCCCTGGCCACGGGGGACGAGGTCGAGGTCCAGCTCTCGCTGCGCGCGAAGCAGGCGGCCGAGTACGTCCACCTGCGCGATCCCCGCGGCGCCGGCTTCGAGCCGGTCACGCTCGTCTCCGGGTTCAAGTGGCAGACGGGCCTGGGCCTCTACGAAGAGGTGCGGGACAGCGGCGAGAACTTCTTCTTCGAATGGCTTCCCGCCGGCCAGTACACGTTCCGCTATCGGGTCCGGGCCGCCACCGCGGGCCGCTTCCGCGTGGGCCCGGCCGAGGTGCAATCGATGTACGCTCCGGAGTTCGCCGCCCGTTCCGCGGGGACGGTGCTCGAGGTGGGCGGCGGCGGGCGCTAGCGCCGCGAAAGCGAGGAACGCGATGTCCATCCACGACGTGCTCGGCGACGCCCGTCACTCCATCCGGATGCTCCGCAGCCGCGCGGGCTTCACCCTCGCCGCCCTGGCCGCGCTGGCGGTGGGCATCGGCGCGAACACCGCGATCTTCTCCGTCGTCAACGCGGTCCTCCTCAGGCCGCTCCCCTACCCGGAACCCGATCGCCTGGTGGTGTTCCAGACGACCTCGCCCCAGGGCGCGTTCAACGCCGGCTCGCCCGCGAAGTTCCAGCACTGGCGCGAACAGTCCAGCGTCGTGGAGGACGTCGCCGCCTACCGCTCGAACGTCGTCAACTACACGGGAGGGGCGTTCCCCGAGCAGCTGCGCGCCAGCCAGGTCTCGGCGGCCTACTTCCGCTTGTTCGGTGCACCTCTCTATCTCGGACGCACGTTCAGCGCGGACGAGGATCGGCCGGGAGGCGAGCGGGTCGCGGTCCTGAGCCACGGCCTGTGGACGCGGCGCTTCGGGGCCGACCCGGCGGTCATCGGGAAGACGATCTCGCTCAGCGGCGATCCCTACACCGTGGTCGGGATCCTCGGCCCGAGCTTCGACGTGGCGGAGTTCGGCCCTCCGCCCGAGCTCTGGATCGCCTTCCAGCTCGATCCCGGGACCAACGATCAGGGCCACTACTTCCAGGTGGCCGGCCGTCTGAAGGCGGGAGTGCCGCTCGAGCAGGCGAAGGCACGCCTCGCGCTCTCGGCCGCGGAGTACACGCGGAAGTTCCCGAACGCCCTCGGGCCCAACTCGGGCTTCAGTGTCCAGACCCTGCGCGATGCGGTCGTCGGGGACGTGCGCACGACGCTCTGGATCCTGCTCGGCGCGGTCGCCTTCGTGCTCCTGATCGCCTGCGCGAACGTGGCCAGCCTGCTCCTGGCCCGTGCCACCGGCCGCCAGCGCGAGATGGCGATCCGGGCCGCCATCGGGGCCAGCCGCGAGCGGATCATCCGGCAGCTCCTGACCGAGAGCGTGCTGCTCTCCGTCACCGGCGGCGTGCTGGGTCTGGTCCTCGGCATCCTCGGCATCCGTGCGCTGCTGGCCATCAACACCGCCGGTCTGCCCCGGGTGGGCGAGAACGGATCCGTGGTGGGCGTGGACGGACGTGTCCTGGCCTTCACGGTTCTCGTGTCCATCGGGACGGGCGTCCTCTTCGGCCTGATCCCGGCTCTCCAGGCCTCGCGCGCGGACCTGAGCGGCGCGCTCAAGGAAGGCAGCGGTCGTTCGGGCACGGGCGCTCGCCAGAACCGGACCCGCGCGTCGCTCGTGGTGGTCGAGGTGGCCCTCGCCCTCGTCCTGCTCGTCGGCGCGGCCCTGCTCGTGCGTACCGCCGTCGCCCTGCGCACCGTCGATCCCGGGTTCGACACCACGAACGTGCTGACCATGCGCATGTCGATGAGCGGCACGCGGTACCTCAGGTCGGAAGGCGTCGAGCAGGCGGTGCGCGACGGCGTCGAGCGCATTCGCGCGTTGCCCGGCGTGGTCGAGGCCAGCGCCACCTGCTGCGTCCCGCTCGAGGGCGGCTACGGGCTGCCGTTCGTCATCGTGGGCCGGCCCCTGCAACAGGGGCCCTTTCACGGAGGCGGCGGGTGGCTCACCGTCTCGCCCGGGTACTTCGAGGTCTTCAAGATGCCCTTGAAGCGCGGGCGCACGTTCAACGAGCGCGACACCGGACGGTCGACGCCCGTGGTCGTCATCAACGAGGCGATGGCCCGTCAGTTCTGGAAGAAAGGCGATCCCCTGAGCGACCGTCTCGTCATCGGTCGCGGCGTGATGCGGGAGTTCGCGGACGAGCCCGAGCGCCAGATCGTGGGCGTGGTCGGTGACGTGCGGGACGGCGGGCTCAACAACGAGCCCGGCCCGACGATGTACATCCCGCAGGCGCAAGTGCCCGATGCGGCCAACGCCCTCAACGTGCGGATCACACCGATGGCGTGGGTCGTCCGGACGAGCATGGAGCCAAACTCGCTGAGCGGCCCGATCCAGGAGGCGCTGCGGCAGGCCACGGGTCTGCCCGTCTCGGAGGTGCGCACGATGGACCAGGTCGTCACGCGCTCCGTCTCCCGAGAGAGGTTCAACATGTGGCTGATGGCCGTCTTCGGCGCCTCCGCCCTCCTGCTGGCGGCCATCGGGATCTACGGCCTGATGGCCTACTCCGTGGAGCAGCGCACGCAGGAGATCGGGATCCGGTTGGCGCTGGGCGCGAACGCGAGCCAGGTCAAGAGCATGGTCGTGGCCCAGGGGCTGCGCCTGGCCGTCGTCGGCGTCGTGATCGGCATGGCATCGGCACTGGCCCTGACCCGCTTCATCGCCAGCGTCCTCTACGGTGTCGAGGCGCAAGACCCGATGGTCTTCGCGGCGGCGCCGGCGATCCTCACTCTCGTGGCACTCCTGGCCGTCTGGATCCCGGCACGTCGCGCGAGCCGCGTCAGTCCGATCGAGGCCCTGCGGTACGAGTGATGAGCAGCCTTCTCCGCCTTGCCGCCCATGAGGCGATCGCCCTCATGCGACGGGGCGAGCTGAAGGCGGAGGAGTACGCGACCGCGCTGCTGGCCCGCGCCGACGCCCTCGGGCACCTGAACGCCTTCATCTCCCTTTTCCCCGAGCAGGTGATGGAGGCTGCGCAGGCAGCCGACCGGCATCGCGTGGCGGGAGGACGGCTGGGACCCTTGCACGGCCTTCCCATCCCGATCAAGGACAGCGTGAACACCGCGGACCATCCGACGACCTCGGGCACGGCCGCCCTCCGCGACTTCCGGCCGAAGGACGACGCCCCGGTCGTGCGGGCCCTCCGTGACGCGGGCGCGATCGTGCTCGGCAAGACCAACCTGGCCGAGCTCTCGCTCGGTTGGACGAGCACGAACGGCACGTTCGGCGCGGTCCGGAACCCGTACGATCCCAACCGGATCCCGGGGGGGAGCACAGGCGGCACCGCGGTGGCCGTCGCCAGCGGCATGGCTCCGCTCGGCGTCGCCGAGGACACCTGCGGCTCCATCCGCGTGCCCGCCGCCCTGTGCGGCATCGCGGGACTGCGACCGAGCACGGGACGCTATTCGTCGCGCGGGGTCATGCCGCTGGCGCCGCTCTTCGACACCGTAGGATCCCACGCGCGCACGGTGGCCGACCTCCTCCTGTTCGACTCCGTGCTGACCGGCGACTTCCGGCCGCCGGAGCCGGTCCATCCGAGGGGAGCGCGTCTGGGCCTCTCGCGCGCCCACTACTTCGCGGATCTCGATCCGGAAGTGGAGCGGGTGACGAACGAAGCGCTGAAGACGCTGGCGGATGCGGGCGTGACCCTCGTGGAAGCGGACGTTCCCCACCTGACCCGCCTCGCGGAGGCCGCGAACTTTCCGATCATCTACCACGACTCGGTGCCTTCGATCGTCTCCTACCTGCGGGAGTTCGGGACGGGTGTGACCCTCGAGCAGCTCCTGGCCCTGGCCAGCCAAAGCGTGCGCGAGAACCTCGAGGCCCGGGCGCTTCCCGGCGGGCGGCTCTGGATCTCGGACGAGGAGTACGCGGCGGCCCGCGACCTTCATCGGCCCGCCCTGCAAGAGGCCTTCCGCGCCTATTTCCGCCAGACGGCGGTGGCCGCGATCGCCTACCCCACGACGCTGGTCCCCGCCACGCCGATCGGCCGGGATCAGGACGTCGAGATCGGCGGAAGGAAAGTGCCTTTCCGGACCGCGATGTCGCGGAACATCGCGCCCGGAAGCTGCGCGGGACTTCCCGGGCTCGTCCTCTGCGCGGGGCGGACACGAGACGGCCTCCCCGTCGGCATCGAGCTGGACGGACCGCTTGGTTCTGACCGCGAGCTGCTGGCGCTCGGTCTCGCGCTCGAACCCGTGATCTCGCGCGCCGCGCCGCCGGCTTGACCGGACGCGAAGGGGCGGCATAGCCTCCGAGGATGGACGCTCTCGATCTCGATACACCCGCCGTCTACGTGGACCTCGACGCGCTCGAGCGCAACATCGCCCGCATGGCGGAGCAGAGCCGGCGCTGGGGCGTCACGCTGCGGCCGCACACCAAGACGCACAAGATCCCGGAGATCGCGCGCATGCAGCTCGCGGCGGGCGCGGCCGGCATCACCGTGGCCAAGATCGGCGAGGCCGAGGTGCTGCCCGGAGACGACGTGCTGATCGCCTATCCAATCATGCCCGAGAAGCTGCCGCGGCTCCGGGCGCTGGCCCGGGAGCGCCGGGTGACCGTCGTCGTCGACTCCGTCGAGGCCGCGCGCGGCCTGCCCGGCGTCGGGGCCATGGTCGAGGTGGACATCGGCGTCGGGCGCGCCGGCGTCACCACCCCGGAGCAGGTGGTGGCGGTCGCAAAGGCGTGCAGCGAATTCCGCGGGCTCTTCTACTGGCCCTCCTGGCTCGACGAGGACGCCTTCAAGAAGGCCCGGGTCAGCGTGGACCGGCACCTGGCCGCGCTGAAGGAGGCCGGTTTCGAAGTGCCCGTCGTGTCGGGCGGCTCCACCCCGGGCGCGGCCAAGACCCCGCTGATCCCCGCCACCACCGAGATCCGTCCGGGCACCTACGTGTTCAACGACGCGAGCTGCGTCGCGAGCAAGCTCGCGACCGTCGAGGACTGCGCGCTGCGCGTGCTGGTCACGGTGGTCAGTACGGCGGTCCATGGACAATGCCTCGTGGACGGCGGCAGCAAGACCTTCTCCAGCGACGCCACCGTGAACGTGGGCACGTTCGGCCTCTTCCCGGACCGCCCGCGGTGGACGATGCACAAGATGAACGAGGAGCACGGGTACGTGAAGATCGATGCGCCGGCGAAGATCGCGGAGAAGGTGTGGGCGATTCCGAGCCACGTCTGCGCGACCGTGAACATGCACGACGAGATCGCCTACGGCCGGCGGGGGAAGGTGGAGGGCACCTGGAAGGTCGCCGCCCGCGGGCGGGTGCGCTGACGAGTGAATGAGACGTTCGGCCGCCCTTTTGCGCGTCTCCATCGAGCCGAAATCGGCCGGAGGGGAGGCCACGATGAGGATTCGCGCGTCGTTTGCCCTGGGGGCGCTCGCCTCGCTGGCCGCCGCCACCGCGTTGGCTCAGCCCAAATCGTTGAAGAAGATGGCGATCCCGGCCGACACACCGCCGGACATCCGGGCGCAGATCGAGCGGCTCTCGGACAAGGACCCGGCGGCGCGAGCGGATGCGGTCATGAAGCTGGGGGGCATGGGGCCCAAGGCGGCCGCCGCCCTGCCCTTCCTCGTCGAAACCGCGCGCGACGAGACCAAGGTCCCGATCAACGGTGAGAGCCAGTCCATCAACGCGATCGTCTCGGAGAGCCTGAAGGAGATCGACGGCCCCGGCTCGGTCCCCCTTCTCATCCGGCTCCTCGACGAGAAGGACGGCCGCAACGGCGCGCTCACCGTCCTGGGCGTCCTGGGCGACGCGCGCGCGACGCCGCGCGTGCTGCGGGTCCTCGGCGAGAACGACGGGCAGAGCCGCTTCTGGGCCGTCTTCGCCCTCAAGCACATCAAGGACCCCGCATCCATCGACGGCCTCGCGGCCGCGCTCAAGGACACGAGCACGCTTGGCGCGATCAAGGTCGCCAAGCTCGTCCACGAGAGCATCGCGGAGGCCCTGGGCGAGATCGCCGATGCGCGAGTCGTGCCGCCCCTGGCCGACTACATCCGGACCGGGAAGTTCGCGTCCGCCCGGCTGGGCAGCGCCCAGGCCCTGGGGGTCGCGAAGCGGCCGGAGGGGGTGGAGCCCCTGCTGGCCCTCCTCAACGAGCCCACAGCGTACGGTACGGTGGCGGACGGCGTGCCCGTCTTCCATGCCGCGGCCGCCGAGTCGCTCGGCCTCATCAAGGACCCGCGCGCCGTCGATCCGCTCCTCGTCTGCCTGAAGGAGTGCAAGGAGGACAAGGTCCGGGCCGAGGCGGCGCGCGCGCTCGGCCGGATCGGTGACAAGCGGGCCTTCGATGCCCTCCATGCGGTTCTGCGCGACGGCACCCAGCCCGCGCTCCCGCGGCTGGGGGCGGCGGTCGGCATCGAGGCCCTCGAAGATCCACGCGCGGTCGAGACGATGATCGCCGCCCTCGACGACAAGGACCTGGCCAAGGTGGCCGGCCGGTATCTGAAGTCCACCACCGGCCAGGACCTGGGGACGGACGGCGCCGCCTGGCGCAAGTGGTGGGAGGACGACAAGCGCAAGAAGGCGGCTCCGAAGGCGCAACCAGCCGCCCTCACCAGCTCCGCGGTGGTGAAGAAGCCGGCGCCGCGCAAGCCGGTCACGAAGCCGTCCCCGGGGCAACGCTAGGCTCGCGCTCTCGCAGGAATCGCCGCGTGTCGTAGCGGACGAAGCGCGGCAGCAGCGCGCCGCACACGAGCACGCCCACGATGCAGAGCACGCCCCCGGAGATGACGGAGGCGCCCAACCCGAACAGCGCCGCCACCGCCCCCGCTTCCGCGTGGCCCAGCAGGGGCCCGCTCATGTAGCTGACCATCTCGATGGCGGCCAGGCGGCCGCGGAGGGCGTCCGGGATGGTCTGGTTCCACATGGTGAGGCGGAAGATCCCGCTGACGCAGTCCGCCCCGCCGGCCAGGGCCAGGCCGAAGAGGGCGGGCCACAGCGAATCGCTGAGACCGAACGCGACGATGCCGATGCCCCAGACCGTCGCCGCCACCATCACGCCCAGGCCGTGGCGGTGCACGCGCGCCGTCCAGCGGCCCGTCACCGTGGCGATGAGCGCACCCATCGCGGGCGCGGTGTAGAGGAGGCCGAGCACGCGCGGCCCCCCGAGCCGGTCGGAGATCGCGGGGAACAGCGCGAGCGGCATGCCGAACACCATGGCCACGAAGTCGACCACGTACGTCCCGATCAGCTCCTGCCGGCTGCGCGCGTAGCGGAAGCCCTCGCGCAGGCGCGCGAGGCTGGGGCTCTCCGACCCCTCCGGCGGCGGCAGCTTGCGGATGAGGCCCACGGCCACGAACGAGAAGGCGTAGGTGAGCAGGTCGACGACGTAGGTCGAGGCCAGGCCCGCGGAGGCGATGAGGATCCCGCCGATGGCCGGACCGGCGATCATCCCCACGCTGCCGCGGAGAGTGGCGAGGGCGGCGGTCGCGGACAGCTCGTCCTTGTCCACGAGGCGCGGCGTCATCGCCTCCAGCGACGGCCGCTGCAGGCCGCTCAGCCCCGACATCAGGCCCGCGACGAGGAACAGCGGCCAGACGTGGGGGCGAGGCAGGAGCGCGTTGACGGTCAGGAAGAAGCAGGCGGTGGCGAGGCCGAGATCGGTGGCGAGCACGATGCGCCGGCGGTCCATCCAGTCCGCGAGCGCGCCGCCGATGAACGCGGTGACGAGGAGCGGCACCAGCTCCGCGACGCCCAGCAGCCCCACCGCGAAGGACGACTCAGTGAGCCGGTACACCTGGTAGGGCAGGGCCACGTAGGTGACCATGCTGCCCATGGACGACACGAACTGCGCGGCGAACAGCCACCGGTAGTCGCGGTGGCGGACGAGGGGTCGGAAGTCCATCACCGCATCGTGAACGGCTCCATCAGCTCCGTGCGGCTGCCGTCCGGGTCGAACAGGTTGAGCTGCCACCGCTTGTTGCGTCCGACCTGGGGCGTGCGCACCGCCTTGGGATCCTGGCCGCCGGGCCGCGCGCGCACGGTTTCGAGCGCGGCCTGGATGTCGGGGACGAGGAGGGCCATGTGGTGCGCCGAACCGAGACGATCGCGGTCGACGGGTCCCGTGACCAGCATGTACTCGAGGTAGTCGGTCCCGTCCGGCACCTTCATGTTGATCCAGTCGGTCTGGGTGTCGGTGCGCCCGCCGCGCCAGATCTCGGAGAAGCCGAGGACGTCCTTGTACAGGCGATCGGCCGCGGCCACGTCCGCGACGGTGAGGCCGACGTGGAGGAGGCGCGACGAGATCCGCGGCGCGCCCAGCCGCGTCCCCCTGGCCGCGCTCATGAGCGATCCCGGTTGGTACTGGACGAAGTCGACGGCGTGGCCATCCGCGTCCATGGTGCGCACGAATCGGTCGCCGCCGGCGTCGGTGCCCACCTCGCCGGCCTTGACGCCCTTCTCTTCGAGGTAGGCGCGGAGCGCGGCCACGTCGGTGGTCTCGAAGGCGACGTGCGAAAGGCGGTCGGCCTGGCCGGGCGGCAGGCCGGGCAGGACGCAGACGAGCTGCCGATCGTTGATCTTGAAGCAGACCCGCTCCGGCCGCGCGGCGTCGCCGAGGTGGTACACCTCCTCGTAGCCGAGCAGGCCTCCATAGAAGGCGCGGGCCTTGGCGAGGTCGCTCACGTGGAACGCGATGTGCGCGACCCCGACGATGGGCGGCCGCTCGGTCGCGGCCGCAGGGACTCCGGCCAGGGCGGAGACCGCGGCCGCGAGGGCCAGCCGCCCGATCCGTCCCCTCATCGCATCAAGCGAGCCCGGCCACGATCCCCTTGGCGTACCCGATGGTCTCGGAGAGTCCGGGGACGGGATCGTTCTCGTCCTTCTCGTACTCGAAGCTGGCCAGGTACGGATAGCGGACGTCGAGCAGGGCGCGGAAGATCGACTTGAGGTCGAGCACCCCGCGGCCGCCCTCGATCGTCTTTCCGTCCGGCGCCGTGCTGTCGATGTCCTTCAGGTGGCAGTCGTAGAGGCGCTCGCGGCACTTGCGGATGGCCTCCGCGGGATCGACCTTCGCGCGCGCGGTGTGGCCCACGTCGATGCACAGGCCGACGCGCTTGTCGTACGGCTGCACCGCCGTCCACACGTCGTAGGGCGAGGGAAACTTCTTGTCCTCCGGGCCGTGGTTGTGGATGGCGATCTTGATGTCGAACTCCTTGACCATGGCGTCGAGGATCTTCATCGACTCCGGCTCCGGGCTGCAGACGATGGTGGGCACGCCGATGTCGCGCGCGTATTCGAAGGCGCGGCGGATGTCGGCGGGGTCGTTCTTCATCCCCACGTTGCCGACGCTGAGGGGCGTGATGCCCGCGGCCTTGAACTGCGCGGCCACCGCCTTGCGCTGCTCGGTGGTGCTGTCGAGCGGCAGGTGGAAGTCCTTGATGGAGACGTAGGACAAGCCGACGCGCTTGACGGCCGCCACGGCCGCGTCCACGGGCATCTTGCGGAGGGTGTAGGAGGCGACCCCCGCCTTCAACCCGCGCCAGCGGTCGCCCGCCGGCGGCGTGACCGGATCCGCCGCCCCTTCCGCCCCCAGCCGCGTGACGGGCAGCGATGCGACCATCGCCGCTCCCTTGATCAGCTCGCGCCGCTTCATGCCCTCACCTCCGGAAGCGACGAGGCTATCACCGTCGAGAGCGCCTGTCCCGAACGTGCAGTAAGCTCGCGGGCCATGGACTCGACCAGCCTGCTCGCCCCCGGCGCGAAGATGGAGAAGGTCGTGGGCGACCTCGGGTTCGGCGAGGGCCCGGCCTGGCACCCGGATGGGTACCTCGTCTTCGAGGACGTTCCCACCAACCGGACGCTCAAGCTCGACGCGAACGACAGGGTCTCGGTGTACCGCGCGGACACCGCGGCCGCCAACGGCCTGGCCTTCGACCGCGACCGTCTGCTCGTCGCCTGCGAAGGGAACGGCGGCGAGGGCGGCCGGCGCGTGGCCCGCATCGAGAAGGACGGCCGGCGCACCGTCCTCGCCGACCGCTACCAGGGCAAGCGGCTCAACAGCCCCAACGACCTCGCCATCGACGGCAAGGGGCACATCTACTTCACCGACCCGCGCTACTCGAAGCGCGAGAACCTCGAGCTGGACAAGGAGGGCGTGTATCGCATCGATCCCGACGGCACCCTCACGCGCGTCGTGGACAGCCTCACGCGGCCCAACGGCATCCTCGTCACCGCCGACGGGCAGACCCTCTACGTCGCGGACAACGCGAGCCCCGGCGGCGTGGTGACGCTCGTCGCCTTCGATCTCGACGCGCGCGGGGACGCGAAGAGCGGACGCGTCCTCTACGATTTCGGCGGCGGGCGCGGCATCGACGGCATGGCCCTGGACGCGAGCGGGCGGATCTGGGCGACGGCGGGAACGAAGGAGAAAGCGGGCATCTACGTCTTCGCCCCAGATGCCCAGCGCGCGCAGGCCACCCTCGTCACCGTGATCCCCATGCCGGAGGATCCGACCAATTGCACGTTCGGCGGCTTGCGCCGCGACGTCCTCTACGTCACGACCACGGCCTCGCTCTACCGCATCCGCACGGGCGTGCGGGGCCAGGGAAGCCCGCCCGGGAAATAGGTGACGGCCTCCTCCTGCCGACGGGCCGCCGGGCTGGTCCTCGCGCTGGCCGCCTGCGCGCGCCCCGCCAGCAGCCAGGCCGGCGCGCAGCCCTCCCGCGCCACCGTGTTCATCCGGATGTTCGGCGTCGTGCGCGCGGAATACCAGCGCGCCTGGAAGGAGACGGTCGAATCGCCGGAGATCGAGGTCGCGACGGGCAGCGGGTTCGTCGTCTCTCCGGCGGGATACGTGATCACGAACCATCACGTGGTCAGCGGCGAGGACGTCATGGTGGAGCGCCACGGCGTACCCGTACGCGTCCGCGTCGAGGTCAAGCGGATCGAGGTCGCCTTTCCCTCCGACGGCACACGGCTCGAGGCGCGCGTGGAAGCGAGCGATCCCGACCTCGACATCGCGATCCTGTCCGTGAGCGGCTCCGACCTGCCCTTCGTGGCCCTGGGCGATTCGGATGCGCTGTCCGCCGGACAAGCCGTGAAGGCCGTCGGCTTCCCGTTCGGGCAAGCGGTGGAGGTCGGAGAACCGGTGACCGCCGATACGCTGCCGCAGCCGACCATCAGCAGGGGGACGATCGGCGCCCTCCGCGCCGGGAGCGAAGGCGACGCGCGCTACATCCAGACCGACGCGCCCATCTATCCGGGCAGCAGCGGAGGGCCGATGCTGGACGAGCACGGGCGGGTGATCGGCGTCGTCCGCATGCGGCTGGAGCAGCGCGCGACGGTGGGGCCGGGGTTTGGGATCCCCATCAATCGGGTGAAGGATTTCCTGGAGGCCAGCAGCCTCGAGCGTGTGTTCCCCGCTCCCCGCCTGCGCCTGGGGGCGCTGCAGTCCTTCGACTGGAAGCGGATCCGCTTCCGCGCTCCGGACACGTTCGACGATTCCTCGCCCTCACGCCTGCGTCTGGAGTGGGCTCCGCCCCAGGAGGTGTCGCTCGTCGTCCAGCGCCTGGCCAGCCCGCTGGCCCTCTCGGACTTCGAAAGCAGGCTTCGGGCCGGACCGGACTTCCTTGGGTTGGGCCGGATCTCCGGCGCCGACAGCCACGAGGGTCGGATCGGAGGACGCCCGGCCCTCATCGGCGTGGGTTACGCCGATACGAGCACCACCCTGCCCCCCGAGATCAGCTACGTGATCCTCGACGCCGGCAAGGAGAAGGTCGTGGCCGCGTACGC
>WNFM01131034.1_pt3 | contig 22532 bp, 20 predicted proteins | sample 5400271 | NCBI WGS metagenome assembly WNFM01 (sample SAMN13153352, study PRJNA577476) | soil metagenome | isolation source: 60 cm saprolite on Douglas fir-dominated hillslope | place: USA:California | collected 2013-09-17
TGAGCGCTCCGCTGCCCGCGCTGGTGGCCCTGCTGGTGGGCTGGGGCCTGTACAAGCTTCTGCAAAACCCGCTGAGCAAGCTCAGCCATCTTTTTCTACGCATGCCGCTGCGCACCGGCCTGTTTCCCAACTTTGACCGCATCCGGTTCTTGCGCGCGCGCATCCCGGAGGACAAGCTGCGCAATTCGCCCATCCGCGTGATCATGACCGCCACCGATATCGAACACGGCAGCGCCCGATTTTTTTCCAATGTGTCCACCGACGTTCTTGCCGGCGATCCGGGCGCGAACAAGGAATTTATCGCGCGCGAAGTTGAGCAGCCGCAGGACCTGGTGCAGGCCGCGGTGGCTTCTTCTTCTTATACCTTTGCCTACGAGGCCGTGCCCATGGAAGGCCGCCTGTGGACCGACGGCGGCATCATGACCAACCAGCCGGTGCTGCCGGCGCTGCGGCTGGGCGCGGACGTGCTCTTTCTGGTGCTCATTGCCCCGCTTGAGGGAGAAGATCAGTCAAGCGTGATCAAGACGTTTCTTGATGTGGGGGTTCACGCCGTGGACATCATGGTGTCAAAAAACTTCAAGTCTGACATTGCCTTGCTGACCAACGTCAACACTCTGTGCTCCCTTTACGCAACGGAGATCGGAGTGAAACCTGAGCAACTGGAGCTGGAAATAGGCAAACAGCGCTATCGATACGTGAAGTTCTTCAACATTGCGCCGGAGAAGCCGCTGCCTGCTGCGGCGCTGGACTTTGACAGCGAGATCGTTGGGCCCATCATCGTGCAGGGATACCGCGATGCGGGAAAAGTTATCGAAAAGTTTCTGGAGTACGAGATCGAGCGGCCTACGCGCGAGTCGCGACGCCTTGTGCGGCTGGCTGCGGAGCGGACGGAGGGGAACTTCCGGGCCACGGGCAGATCGCCCAGATAAACCGTCCAGCCGGACGCAAACGTTCAACCTTTCTTAGACGAACCTTTCTTCGATGAACCCCAGCGCACTTTGCGCACGTGATCGAGCACGATCACCGTGCCCACCCAGACCGTGGCAGCCAGATATCCGGCCAGAACGTCACTTGGGTAATGCACGCCCAGATAAATACGCGAAAGTCCGATGGCAATGATGAGCATGGCGCCCGCGACCCACACCACAATGCGCCACGACTTGGATTTAATGCGCGCGCTGAGCAGCCCGGCCAACACGCCGTAAAAACAGAGCGCGCACAAAGCATGCCCGCTGGGAAAGCTATATGAGGCGGGCGCGACTCCAAAAAAAGCCGTAGGGCGAGTACGGTGATAAGCGTATTTGAGCGCCAGATCCAGCAACAAAGCGCCGGTCATGGCCACGGCGAGCCAGACCGCGGCCCGCCGCCAGCGCAGCCTGGCGAACACGATGAAGGCGATGACCAGTTCAACAATGAGAACGTTGTAGCCCAGCAGAGAAATAGCATTCATCGTCCGGGTCATTCCCGGGGAGGCGAAGTGGTGCACCCAGGTGCGGATGGCGTCGTCGAAGTGGCGCGTATCGCCTTCGAGCATTTCGCGGCCCAGCCAGGCGAAGAGAAACAGACACAGAATGGCCACAGCCAGGCTGACGATGACAGCAGCTTCAAACAGAGGCGTTGGCTTTGGCGCCTCTTCCGGTCCGGAGACTTGTGTGTGCGGCTCAGTCATCGGCGGCGTTGGCGCTCCCGGCGGTCATTTTGGCGATCAGGTCATCCATCTTTGCCAGCAGCGCTTCATTCCCGCCGCGCGGATACCCGCGAAGCTTCTCAGCATAGACAGGAAGGTTGAAAAAGAACGACTCGATTTTTTCTTTGCTCAGTTCCTTCCACCACGCGCCATAGCCCATTTTGTCGACCCAGTAAGCATTGAAGGTCTGCTCAAACTGGCTTTTCACGGGCACAGCGAGATACGGCTTGCCCAGATAGAGCGCCTCGCTGACCAGGGAAAAACCGGCGTTGGCGATCACCGCGCCAGCCCCGGCCAGATCACGCAGAAAACCGTCCATGCTTGGCTTCTTGAACAGGATGTTGCCATCCTGGCCTTCGCTGCCAAAGCCGTAAGCGATGAACTTGTGCCGCACCTGCTTGAGCAGCGCGATCAAGTCCTTTGCCGGCGAGGTCACATAGACCAGGGCATAGTCGCCGCTCTGCGGTTTAGTGGAGAGCACTTCCTGGCGAACGATGGGCGGAAAAAGAAAGCTGTTGCGGCGCTTGACCGGCGCAGGGAAGAAAGAGAGCACCAGATAAGCGTCAGCCCGCGGCGTCATCATGCGCGTGACCAGCTTGACCGTTGCGGCATCGCGACGAAAGCCGCGTGGCAGCGACACCTGCGCGTTGGTGATAGCGTGCTGGTTGTCAATGGCAATCAGCGGCAGGCGCTTGCGATGAGCGACATGAGCTGTAAGCGGCTCAAAATCGGTGATGGCAAGGTCGATCTTCTTGTCTTCCACCAGCTGCGTCAGCTGCTTGAGGCTGCGGGCGGCCCGTGGCGCTTTGAGGAGGTTTGTTGCCAGGGTCCGCTTGTAACGGACGCGGTTGTTCACGTACGTCAGCCTGAGGCCAAAGATTTCCGTCACGGGAAAGCTCTCGCTCAGGTTGCGTAGCCCGCGGTCAAATGAGACCACGTGAACACTGTGGCCCTGCCTTTGCAAATGCGAGATGACTTCCTTGGCGCGCGTGGAATGCCCGGAACCTTCACCGTTGACGCCGTAAAGAATGTTGGCCATGTTTGCCGAGGAAGTATACCGTTCGCAAATCGGGATTGGAAACGCGGCGTCAGGCCGTGGACTGGGCCGCTTTCGCACGCATCTTGGCCAGCGAACTCAAACCGCGGAGCACTTGATTGAACTGTTCCGCGTCTCTGGTGATGAACTTCAACCGGTTGCCGCGGGCGAGATAGCTTTCAGGACGGATGCTTTCGATCTCCTGCCAGAACCAACGCTGCATGCGCTTCAGGTCAAAGGCATTGCCGCTGCGGGAATAGAGAGTCTGCGCCGGCCCCAGCGAGAACCAATCGAATTTCACGAAGGCCCTGTAGTCTCTTTCCGGAGCTTCGCCGCAGAAGATATACCATTCGTCGAAGACCTCAAACGGTATGGCGGAAACGTTGTTGCCGACGGGAATGTGCACGGAGCGGCCGTGGACCCGCCATCCACGCTGGAATTCATCGCTGGTGGGCTGAAGCGGGCCGGAATCAGACGAGGTGATCACGACGTTCTTGTTGGCGGCAACGGCAGGACAAACCTGCAGCACGTCGTAAATTTCATGCGCGGCCGTTTCCAGCCATCTGTAGTCGCCTTGTACACCGTGAAACACATCTACCTCTTCGTCAGTCAGGCACTCAGAGCGCTGTCCGCGCTGTAGTCAGCTTCCCAGACGCCTTCAAAGTCCACAAAGAATCCGCGGATGGTGAGCTCCGGGATCTCCGCTTGCAGAAAATCCACGGCGCGATGCAGGTCATTGCGGTGGTTCTCCGCTTCTCTGGCGGTATCATTTTCAAAAGCAGCCAGGCCGCCGTAAGCGCCGCAATCTGAATGGAGCATGAGCAGGACGGTCTTCGTCTGGTGCAGACGCATGGATTTGCGGACCTGTTCCAGCACGAACTGGCGGTCCCTTTCCAGGTCGCCACCGGCCAGGCACTTGGCGCCGCCCGCAACCAAAATGGGGTCGAAGAACTGCACGCCGATCCGCTTCGTTAGTTTGTGGAGCACCAGGTCAAAGCGATGGTCAAAGCACCAGACAATTGCGGCATCGCTGGTGTATCTTTCCCGCGGAGATTCGAAATGGAAGACCTTGCGAATGGGGCACCTCGCTCCGGCATTATATAGCGAACACGACAGGCCGCTTGTGAAAATAGGCCATCTGGTGGTCTCGATCCTGAGCGCAGAGGAAGCGGGAATCGAGAATCTCAACCAGAATGATTCTTTCTCACCGTATACTTTTCCTCAGTTTCCGGAGAACTCATGACCTTTGCTCAACGTTGGCTTAAGTCCTGCTTCGCAATCGTAATTTTTGGCGTGGCCGTCCAGATTTCGGCTGCGGCTTCCAGCATCACCTTCAAGATCACACTGCCAGCAACGCAACAACAGCCGCTGACGGGCCGGGTTTTTGTCATCATCGCGCGGGCCAACGATCCAGAACCGCGCCTGCAGGTGGGCTCATGGCGCTCGCGGACCGAGATGCTTGCGGTTGACGTCCAGGGGCTGGCGCCGGGGCAGGCGACCACACTGGATGCGCTTACGCTGGGATACCCGCTGAAGTCGGTGCGCGAGCTGCCGGCGGGCGATTACTACGTTCAGGCGCTGTTGAATGTTTATACGCGCTTTCAACGCTCTGACGGCCACACAATCTGGGCGCACATGGATCAATGGGAGGGCCAGCAGTTCAACAAGTCGCCGGGAAACCTGTACAGCGACATTGGCCACTTTCACCTGGATCCGCTTACGGGATATGAAATTCGCCTAACCCTCGACCGGAAAATCGCCACGCCGCTTCCGCCCGGTGACACGGCTTACGTCAAACACATAAAGATCCAGAGCAAGCTGCTTACCCAGTTCTGGGGGCAGCCGATCTACCTGGGCGCCACGGTGCTGCTGCCGGAAGGCTATGACGCGCACCCGAACGCGCGTTATCCGGTGCTGTATGAGCAGGGACACTTCAGTCTACGCGCGCCGCTGGGCTTTGCCACAGAGCAATCGGCGGCCGATCTGCCGGTACGGCCAGGCCGCATCTCCGGGCCGGAGTTGTATCAGCGGTGGACCGGGGCAGGCTTTCCGCGCATGATCGCCGTAACGTTTCAGCACCCGACGGTCTTCTTCGATGACTCGTATGCTGTGAACTCAGCGAACAATGGCCCGTACGGTGACGCCATAATCAACGAGCTAATTCCCTACGTCGAAGAGCACTTCCGCATCATTCGCCAGCCGTATGCGCGCGTCTTGTCAGGTGGATCAACCGGCGGATGGGAGTCGCTGGCTTTGCAGGTCTTTCATCCAGATTTCTTCGGCGGAACGTGGACGTTCTTTCCCGATCCGGTCGACTTCAGCCGTTACCAATTGGTAGATATCTATAACGACGTGAGCGCCTTCCTGACGCCGAATTACGATCCGCCGATTCCTGAACGCCCGATGTCACGGACCCCAGAGGGGCAAGTGGATGTAACAATGCGGCAAATGAGCCAACTCGAAGAAGTCCTGGGCACGCATGGTCGCTCCGGCCAGCAGTTTGAAGCCTGGGAAGCGGTGTATGGTCCGGTGGGCGCGGACGGCTATCCCAAACCGCTGTGGGACAAGGCCACGGGAAAGATTGACCCGACTGTAGCGCTCTATATGCGCGACCACGGCTATGACCTGCGTTATTACATGGAGCAGAACTGGGCCACGATCGGCCCGAAGCTGGTGGGCAAGCTCCATATCTACTGTGGTGACATGGACAATTTCTACCTGAACCTGGCGGTGTACAAGCTGGAAGATTTTCTCAATCGCACCAGCAATCCGGCGTATGGCGGATCGTTTGAATACGGCCGCCCCATGAAGGGCCACGGCTGGACGCCGTTGAACCAGGCGCAACTTCTCCGCGGGATGGCCGACCAGATCAGCAGGAACGCGCCCGCCGGGGCGGATAATTCGTGGAAGTACTGAAGAAAAGACTCGCCGCAGATTCGCGCAGATAAACGCAGATGCCCCGGCACTTCATCGGCGGAACGCAGGCGCTTCAACGCGGTGGTTCTACTTCGCCCTTCTCGGCGCTTTGGCAGCGGCGTCGACCTTGGCCAGCAGTTCCTTCGCGGGCTGCTGGTAGGGGCCCTGGTTCGCCGCGACCTCTGTCAGCGCGATTTTCGCTTCAGGAAGCTTGCCGGTCTTGGCGTAAGCAAAGCCCAGGCGGTAGAGCGCGGAAGAGTACGCGTCCGCATTGCCTTTCAACTCCGCCGACGCGGTCTTCAGCTCCGTGATCGCCGGCACATTCTTCTCCTGCCGCAGCAGGGCATAGCCCAGCGCGGAATGGGCCATGCCGGAGTAAAGCGCCAGCTTGTTTTCGTCCGTGGCGGTCTGTCCCTTGGTCAGGTCCAGGGCCTTGCGCGCGTAAGTCTCCGCGCGGCCGCTAAGGGTCTGGTCCGTGCTTTCAGCAAAAGCATTCGCCAGCGCCACCAGCATGCTCACGCTGTTAGGATTGGCGGCCAGCGCTTTCTCGCCAAAGGTCAGCAGCCGCGCCGAATCATTCGTCTGGCCCAGCGTATAGACGGCCAGTTGCATCACCTGGTCTTCAAAGCGCGAAGCGGGGAACGCAGCGATGTAGCGCTCGATGTAACCCATGCGTTTCTTCGGGTTCTCTTCCGCCAATACGGCGTTGAAGCCCGTCACTTCCAGGTATTCGTAGGATTGCCGAAAAGGTTCCTGGTCCTGCTGCACGCGCAGGGTGAAGGCCTCGGCTTCCATGCCTTCGGGTTTGGGTTGTTTGGCGATCCCGTTGAACGCCGTCCCGCCGCGCACGGCGCAATCCACCACCTTGTCCGTGGCCTTGGCTTTCTGGGCCACGGTGGCCAGTGAGATCAGAACGTCCAGGTTGGCGGGCTGCAGCGCCGCGGCTTTCTCGCCATGCTCCATGGCTTTCGCGGTATCGCCCTGCTCCGAATATTGCTGTGAGAGCTGCCACTCGCCGTAAGCCACGGCCTGCTGATTGGTAGAAAAGTCCTGCAAGAATTGCTGCAACATCGCCACGCGCTTGGCAACATCATCTTCCGCCGAGATGGCCTGGAGGGCCTTGTCTTCAGGCGTTCCCGCCGGAATCATGATGCGGGTAACTTGCGCGCGAGCGGCGATGGCGGCCAGCAGAACGAAACAGAAAAGACGTTTCATGCCGCACCTCCAAACAGGGAAGACCTGTTTGCGGTACGAATCGTAGCGCCGCTTGGGGCCGGGAGCAAGGAGAAAAGCAAAATCTACCACGGAGACACGGAGGCACGGAGAAGATCGGGTAATCGTGCGTGATCGGGAGATCTGGTGATCGGAAAGGCGAATCTCTCCCCGGATCGGCGAAGAAACCTTGCCCAGCTTTCCTCCGTGCCTCTGCGCCTCCGCGGTGAGATTTATTTCCGGACGATTACGATTCGGTTCTAAACCCCAATATCTTCGTTCCACAATTTTGGGTGCTTCTTGATGAAATCCTGCATCAGGCGGATGCACTCCTCGTCCTGGACCACGTCGACGGTGACGCCACGCGACCGCAGAAGCTCTTCTTCTCCCATGAATGTTCGGTTCTCGCCCACGATCACGCGAGGAATCCCGTACAGCAGGATTGCCCCGGAACACATGGAGCAAGGCGAGAGCGTGGTATAGAGCACGCATTCGCGGTAGACCTGGGCCGGCCGGCGTCCGGCATTTTCCAGCGCATCCATTTCTCCGTGCAGGATGGCGCTGCCCTTCTGCACGCGCCGGTTGTGGCCGCGGCCGATAATGACGCCCCGGTACACGATCACCGAACCAATGGGAATCCCGCCTTCTTTTGCACCCCGGCGCGCTTCTGCGATGGCGGCTTGGAGAAAGGGGTCTGGGGAGATCATGGAGGCAAAAATCTACCACAGAGACACAGAGGCACGGAAAAAATCAGGGTAAGCAAAACCCTACCACACATGAACAGGATCAGAAATCGTCTACCGCGATCCGCGTTCATCTGCGGCAATCCGCGGTAAGCCTTGCTTTTCTAATTCCGGCGATTTTTGGAGTTTTGGCAATTCTCTGATCCGTGTCATCAGTGTTTATCAGTGGTGAGGTTTTGCTTTTCCCGATCCTCCGTAGGTTTTGTTTTTCTATCCACGTTCATCATTTGACCAACTGAATAGCCATTCAATAGACTTTACCGGTCTTCATCCCGAGAAGAGAGAATCCCATGCCTGATCTGGTTTACCTGACAAAAGACAACGATATCGCCATCATTACCGTCAATAATCCGCCGGTCAACGCCTTGAGCCCGGGCGTGCCGGAAGGGATTTCTGAAGCCATTGAGCAGATCGATAAAGACCCCACGGTCAGGGCCGCGGTGCTGATCGGCGCAGGGAAGACTTTTGTCGCGGGCGCCGACATCAAGGAGTTCGGCAAGATCACTTCCGGTAAGACCCGCGGCGGGATCGCCTTTGTGCCGCTGCTCAAGCGTATTGAAGATTGCAGCAAGCCCGTGGTGATGGCCATCCACGGCACCGCCTTTGGCGGAGGTCTGGAGTTGGCGATGGCCGGGCACTATCGCGTGGCCGCGCCCACGGCGCAGGTAGGCCAGCCCGAGGTGAAGCTGGGCATTATTCCCGGCGCGGCGGGAACGCAGCGCCTTCCGCGGCTGGCAGGCGTAGCTAAAGCGGTTGAAATGTGTGCCGAAGGCAATCCGGTCAAGGCAAAAGAAGCGCTGGCTCTGGGAATTGTTGACCGCCTGATTGACGGCGACCTGCTCGCCGGCGCGGTGGCCTTTGCCCGCGAAGTGACCGGCAAGGCCGCGCCCCAACCCGCTCTAAAGACGCGCGAGCGCAACAGCAAACTGGGCACGCCGGAGCAGAATGCGCCAATCTTTGCTGCCGCCCGCGACGCCGCGCGCAAGAAAGCCCGCGGCATGATGGCGCCCATGGCCGCCATTGACGCCGTCGAGGCCGCCACCAAACTTCCATTCGACGAGGGCGTGGAAGCCGAGCGCAAGCTATTTATGGAATGCCTGTTCTCTGATCAGTCGAAGGCGATGATTCACGTATTCTTCGGCGAGCGCGAAGTCGCCAAAATTCCAGACGTCCCCAAGGAAACGCCGGTCATCCCCGTGAACAGCGCGGCCGTGATTGGCGCCGGCACCATGGGCGGCGGCATCGCCATGAACTTTGCCAACGCCGGGATCCCGGTGCTGCTCAAAGAGACAGACCATGCCGCGCTGGATTGCGGCATGAATACTATCCGTAAGAACTATGAGAACTCGGTGAAGAAAGGCCGCTTCACCCAGCAGCAGATGGACGACCGCATGAAGCTGATCAAGCCCACGCTCAGCTACGACGGTTTTGAGCAAGCGGACATGGTGGTGGAGGCCGTATTTGAAGGCATGGCGCTCAAGAAGCAGGTTTTTGGCGACCTGGACAAGATTTGCAAGAAAGGCGCGATCCTGGCCAGCAACACTTCGACGCTGAGCATCGATGAGATTGCTTCCGCCACGTCACGGCCGGAATCGGTAATTGGCACACACTTCTTCAGCCCCGCCAACGTGATGCGACTGCTGGAGATCGTGCGCGGCAAGGCCTCAAGCAAAGAAGTGATTGCCACGTGCATGCAGCTTTCGAAAAAGCTGGGCAAGGTTGGAGTGCTGGTGGGCAACTGCCGAGGCTTTGTCGGCAACCGCATGTTTGGCCCTTATCGGCGTGAAGCGCAGTTTCTGGTGGAAGAAGGCGCGAGCGTGGAAGCGGTTGATAAAGCACTTTATGACTACGGAATGGCAATGGGTCCGCTCGCGGTCGGCGACCTGGCCGGCCTGGACGTGGGCTGGCGCATCCGCAAAGAATTTAAGCATCTGGAAAAGCCGGGGGTTCGCCAACCGCTGGCGGAAGATCGCCTGTGCGAGATGGGCCGCTACGGGCAGAAGACCGGCGCTGGCTGGTACAAGTATGACGAGAACCGCCGCGCCATCCCCGATCCGGAGGTCGCGCAGTTGGTGAGCAAGTGGGCGGCTGAAGCGGGCATCAAGCAACGGCAGATTTCGCAGGAAGAAATTGTCGACCGCCTGATCTATGCGCTGGTGAACGAAGGCGCGCGCATCCTGGAAGAAGGCTACGCGCTGCGCGCTGTCGATATCGACATCATCTACCTCAATGGCTACGGTTTCCCGGCGCATCGCGGCGGCCCGATGTGGTACGCCGATACGGTCGGCCTGAAGAAGGTCTATGACCGCATCAGCGAGTTCCACAAGCAGCACGGAGAACTCTGGGAGCCCGCGCCGCTGCTCAAGCGGCTGGCCGAAGATGGCAAGGGGTTTGCCAACTTCATTAACGGATCGAGCGTGGCAGCATGACGCGCGAAGCTGTAATTGTCGATGCAGTCCGCACGCCGCTGGGGCGTCGCGACGGCATGCTGAAGAATTGGCATCCAGTCGATCTATTGGGTTTTACTTTGGCCGGCTTGGCCAAGCGCAATAGGCTTGATCCTGCGCTGATCGACGACGTGATTGCCGGCTGCGTGGGGCAAGTTGGCGAGCAGGCATTCAACGTCGGGCGCAATGCCGTGCTGGCCGCAGGCTTTCCTGAGTCTGTACCGGGTACAACCGTCGATCGGCAATGCGGTTCCAGCCAGCAGGCTATTCATTTTGCCGCGCAGGGCGTGATTGCCGGGAGTTATGACATCGCCATTGGCTGCGGCGTTGAGAGTATGACGCGCGTATCCATGGGCGCTTCTGCCGCGAACGGTCCAGGCAAACCCTTTGGCCCGGCAATGATGCGTCGTTACAGCAACGTCCACTTCAACCAGGGAATCAGCGCGGAGATGCTGGCGGAGCGCAACAAGCTCACGCGCGAATGCCTGGACCAGTACAGCCTGGAGAGCCATCGCCGGGCAGCAAACGCAATACAGCAGGGCTGGTTCTGCCGTGAGATCCTGCCGCTGCCAATTGAAACTGAGCAAGGACAAGCGAATGTTTCGCGCGACGAAGGCATCCGCGCGGACACAACGCTCGAGAAAATGGCGACGCTCAAAACGGTCTTCAAGGCCGACGGGGTAATAACCGCAGCGAATTCATCGCAAATTACCGACGGCGCTGCCGCCGTGCTGATCATGGAACGCGACACAGCCGAAAAGCTCGGATACAAGCCAATGGCCCGGTTCGTGGAGTTTGCCCTCGCCGCGGAGGACCCGGTGCTCATGCTGGGCGCACCGATTCCTGCCACCCGCAAGATCCTTGAACGGTCCGGTCTCAAACTGGAAGAAATCGACCGCATAGAAATCAACGAGGCCTTCGCCAGCGTTGTGCTGGCCTGGCAAAAAGAAACCAGGGCCGACCTGGCGCGGGTGAATGTCAACGGTGGCGCCATCGCGCTGGGACATCCGTTGGGAGCCAGCGGCGCGCGGTTGATGACCACGCTGGTGCATGAACTCGAGCGTACGGGCGGCCGCTACGGGCTGCAGACCATGTGCGAAGGCGGCGGTATGGCCAACGCGACCATCATCGAAAGATTGAATTAGGATACAGGCGAGACAAGAGTTGGCCGCGAATACACGCGAATGAACACGAATTGAAATTGATTCGCGCCGATTCGCGTTGATTCGCGGCTGAGTTTTCGGCTAACAATACGGAGAAATAATGAAGATCAAAGGTTCAAGCGCGCTGGTTACCGGCGGCGCATCCGGTCTGGGTGCGGCGACGGTGCGCATGCTGGTGGCGCAGGGCGCCAAAGTCGCGGTCGCCGATCTCAATGAAAAAGCCGGTCAAGAGCTGGCGCACGAACTTGGCGCGAGCGTGATCTTCATCAAGACCGATGTCACCGACACGAACCAGGTGGCAGCCGCCGTGGAAGCGGCCGTAAAGCAGCATGGCGGCCTGCACATTCTGGTGGCGACCGCGGGAATCGGCGTGGCGGAAAAACTTCTGGGCAAAAACGGAATGCACGACCTGCAAAAGTTTGTCCGCACCATCCAGGTGAACCTGATCGGAACGTTTGATGTGATCCGCCATGCGGCAAATGCCATGAGCGCCAACCAGCCGGACGAAGACGGAGGACGGGGCGTGATTGTTACCACCGCGTCGGTGGCGGCGTACGAAGGGCAGATCGGCCAGGCGGCGTATTCGGCTTCCAAAGGCGGGATTGTCGGCATGACGCTGCCTCTGGCGCGTGAGTTGGCGCGCTCAGGCATACGAGTTTGCACCATCGCGCCGGGAATCTTTCACACGCCGTTGCTGGGATCGCTGCCTGAGGCGGCGCTGGCTTCTTTGAGTGAGCAGGTTCCATTCCCCAAGCGACTGGGGCAGCCGCCGGAGTTCGCGGCATTGGTGCAGCACATTATCGAGAACAACATGCTCAACGGCGAAACCATCCGCATTGACGGCGCGATCCGCATGGCGCCGAAATAACACGGCCGCGTTTGGATCAAAGGGGGAACGTCAATCAACCCTGGCAACGCGCTCGGAAGGCATCGAAAACCAAAAAGACTTGGTGGCGGCGGTAGGACTCGAACCTACAACCTACGGCCTAGGGACAGCTCTGCTGTCCCGTCGAAAAAAAGCCGAGACCGTCGCTCGGCGACGGAACACAGAAAGAACGAGACTTGGTGGCGGCGGTAGGACTCGAACCTACGACCTACGGATTATGAGACCGTCGCTCTAACCACCTGAGCTACACCGCCATGTCTTGCCAAGGAGAGAACGAGACAAAAAAGAAGCTGCGCGATCAGGGCGTCGGCAGCAGTATCGATTGTAAAGTCGGCGGAATTAGTGTGTCAAACGCCGGTCAGCGCCACCGGCACTCCAAGGATACGTGAGTTTGCCGACCAGGTGCGAGTTCTTCCGCGACAGGACATAGAGCGTGGCGCAAAAAAGGCCTGGATAAAGTTCCATCCAGGCCGAACGATCAAACAGGAGACCGGGCAAATAAGCAAGAACTAGGGATTGAAATCGAATCTGAGAATCACAGTAGATGATTCCGCCGCAGGCTCATATTTCCACTTCACCACCGCTGAAACCACTGCCTGCACCAGAACTGGATTGCCGCCCAAAACTTTAACATCTTTGACTTTGCCGTCGGGCGCTATCAACAACTCAACGCGGGCGCTGCCGCTGATGTTGTTCCTTCTAGCCAGATCGGGATATTGCGGTTCAACGCGGTTTTTAATTTTTCGCTCGCTTGCCTGAGCAAAATCGGAATGGTATGCGAATAACAAGAACACGACCAGCAAACAGCTGCAAATCAGGGGCCGCATCCATCGGGGGCGTGCATGGCGCCAAGAGCGATTCACTTTTTCTCCTCTTCTCCTCATGCCTGCGGCGCGGCGTGCCATGCTTCTCGCGCGCACAAGCGGAACAACGCTGAGTGAATCCTAAACAAAGAAGTTGCCCCGGCAAAGTCACGAAAGTAACCAGCGACGGGCTTGTCATTTACCGGAAAAACACCTTCTGGTTTTGCTACTCGGAGTTGGCTGCGGAAGACTGGGCGGTGGGAACCGGAGCCGCATGCGCCTCTGCAATGCGACCGCGCATCATTAGATATCCCGCCGTTGAAAGCAGGGCAAGCACGCCGGCGCTGGAGAGAAACAGCGGCCTGACCCCCAGCTTTTGCGCCAGGTATCCGGAAAGCATAAGTCCGAGCACCTGGGCAATGGCAATCAACGACATGAAGCTGCTGCTCACACGGCCTACCATGGCGTGGGGAGTTTCCTGCTGTGACATGGTCTGCGCGGGTACCCACACAAACGCAATGGCAAAGCCCATAGTGAAGGTGCTCAGCGCAGCCAAAGGTATATTGCGGAAAGCTCCAAGCAGCGCCGCGCCAATGCCAAGAGAGAAGAGCCCGCTCAGGACCACATGCGTCTTTGACCGGCTCCGCACCAGACGGGTGACCAGCTGCGTCCCTGCAATCATGCCCAGGCCAACCATGGCGCTGATGAGGCCGAACATAAACGATCCCGCGGAGAGAGAGTCGCGAATATAAATAGAGATAAGCGGGCTGAATGAGCTCAGCACAAACATGGCCACGGCCATGGCGATAAACACAAATGCCAATCCGGCATGGGTGAAGATAAATTTGTTGCCGGCAAGAAAATCCTGAGTGAGAGATCTCACTGTCTTCTCGCCCTGCGCGCGGGCCGGGCGCACAATGGTCAGACCGGAAATCATGATGGCGGAAAAAACAAAGCTGGCTACATCCAGATAGAAACAGGACTTCTCCGTCAGCCAGGCCACCAAAGCGCCGGCGGCTGCGGGCGACAACAACCTGACTATATAAAAGGCCTGTGCCATAAGCGCGTTGGCGGCGAGCAGTCCCTCAGCGGGAACAATAGTGCGCACTGCAACTGACTGCGCGGGCGCGAAGAAACTGGAGACAGCGCTCAAGACCAGGAAGATGGCGCAAATCTGCGGAACATCGTGAACAAAAACCAGCATCGTGATTAGCCCCGCCCGAATCAGGTCGCTCGAAATCATGAGCCGCTTAACGTTCCAGTGGTCAACAAAGACACCAGCCACCGGGCTGATGATCGCGAGGGGCAGCATGTAGGCGATGGTTACGGCCGTGACCTGCACCGGCGTTCCATGCCAGCGGAAAGTGATGAGACTGATCACGCCGAACAGGGCCAGGAAATCGCCAAAGACGCTGACAAACTGCGCGAGCCAGAGCGTGCGAAAAGGCTTGTGTTGCAGCATCGTCTTCAGCGTGTAGGGCGTAGGTGAAGCTGCGGAGGCGGAACTGGCCATGGGGATCTTATCTCGTCGTCTTCGATTAGGTTATCTCAACCCATCTTTTTCCCGGTGTGCAAAAAAATGCATATTTGCACGTGCGGCTGACCGTTCCAGCATACAAGACTCGGGCGTTGGCGAGGGGCCAGCTCCTTTATTGGACTTTTTAATTGCATCCCGAAAAGAAGATTGGTAAATCTATGAAAACAAACGGTTAGCAAGAAGGCCCTGTTCTAAACGCACAAACGCATTTACAGTAAACATTAACCCCTTGGTCACATGGGGGACGACTGTATTCATGGCTCATCAAACTCCCCCTGCTGTGCTGCTATTGATCGTGGCAACGGAACCCGCATTGCGCCTGCGTCTCGATTGGCTTGAACGCGCGGGATACAACGTTCGTACGGCGTCCAGCCTGAAAGACGTGGACCAGGCATGCCACGGCCAGCGCTTTGACATTGTTTTGATCGCGGACAGCGTAGAACAAAAAATGAAGAAAGCGATCGGCCTCACCGTAAGACACTACTTTCCTGACGCGCCAATCCTGCAAATGGGAAGGATCAGGCCGGACATCGACGGCAACTGCTTTGTCAGCGGCGATTCGCGCGAAGGTGTGCTGAAGTCGGTGTCAAATATCCTGCAGCGGCGAGACGAGATCCGCCCAGCGGCAATCTAACCAGCAAAAGAGTCACGATGTTGCAGTCCGATGCGGCACCAAAGCCATATCGCCGACTCATAAAAACAAAAGAGGAACCCGTGCAGGGTTCCTCTCGCTGTTTCTAAAGCTGACAGCAGCCTATTTTGGAGTGGCAGTTGAACCAGGCGTGCTTGCGTTCGCGGTCTTCATGCCGATGGCTTCGCCGGAAAGGACCAGTTCCACGCGGCGGTTTTGCTGGCGTCCTTCTGCGGTGTCATTAGTGGCCACAGGCTGGGTTTTGCCCAAACCGCGGGCAACAATCGCGTCGCCGGCAATGCCCTGCTGCGCCAGGTAGTCACGGACCGCGCCGGCGCGTCTTTCTGAAAGCTGCTGGTTGTAGTCGTCGCCACCCACGCCATCGGTGTGGCCTTCAACCTCAAGATGCAGCCCCGGGTGGGCGATGACGATCCCGCTCACCTTGGCCAGGCGCTCGCGCGCGCCGGGCAGCAATTCAAAACTGCCGGTCTTGAACAGCACGTCCGACATATTGGCGATCAAGCCACGGGCCGTATCGCGCGTGGCCAGAATCGTGTTGAGCTGCTGCAACAGTTGCGCGCGCAGATCGGCTTTTTCTTTTTCAGCCTCCTGGCGCAGACGGTCTGACTCCTCGGCTGCCCTGCGGGCTTTGTCCGCTTCCACGGCCAGGGCCTGCTTTTGCTGTTCCGCGGCGGCTCGTGCTGCGTCAGCATCCTGGCGGGCGCGTTCAGCTTCCTGGCGTGCTTTTACCGCTTCAGCTTTCATGCGCTCGGCGTCAGCTTGTGCAGCCTGGGCCTGGGCGCGGGCTTGTTCGGCCTGGAGACGCGCCTGCTCGGCGTCCTGGCGGCGCTGGGCCTCGGTGGCGGCGTCCTGACGGGCTTTGGCCTCGCGATCTTCCGCGGCCTTCTTGTCCGCAGCGGCTTTGGCTTGCGCTTCTTCTTCCGCTCTCTGCTTTACCGCCATCACACGCGCTTCTTCCGCGGTGCCCACGGTCTCGCGCGCAAGCGTCTCTATTGTGCTCTTGTCGCGCTTCTGAACATAGGCTTCTTCCGCGCTTCGCAGTTGCTGCGTGGCCTTGGTCAGAATGGAGGGAGCATATTTATCGGCGGCGGCAAGATTGGCGATGCGCACAGCGTTGCGGGCCTCAAACAGCACCCGGGGCGTCTTGCGGTCGATGCCGAAAATGGCGTCCTGGATCTTGGTGTTGGTGGCGGAGTAAGTGCCGCGTCCCAGCAGTTCGTATTTGGCCTCAATGTTTTCCTGCCGGCCCACGGTGTTGGCGCCAACTATATTTTCCATCACCACCATGTTGCCCGGCTGGTTGACGGCGAAGTACGGCTCCGCGGTTACGATCATGCCAAAAGTCTGCATATCAGTGATGGCTTTCACGTGACTGTTGTTATGGTCGTTTACCAGCTCGCCCAGGTTCACCGCGCGGCCTTCCGGCGAGATGGCCCAAAGCACCAGCGAGAGGTATTCCAACCCGAACTTGGTGGGATCATCCAGGCCTTCAAATTTCGCGTCGATTTCGACGCTGCTCTTTTTGCCCGTGACCTTGGCTTCACCGGAGGCGTTCTGCATCAGCTCGGTGCCATGAAAATCGATCTTCACGGCGTCGCCGCGCAGCCGGTAGTTCACGGCTTTGGTGGTGCGATGGACCGGAGCCGATTGCGGGGTAGGAGCTTGTTGGGCCGGAGCCTGCGACTGCGCCGCCGCCGTTGCCGCGACCACGCACAGAGATGCAAAAAACGCCAGATGCTTTTTCATGGCATGCCTCAATTCAATGTTCTTTTCAATGGATCAGTTCGGTATAACTTTATGTGACGCTGGGAATTATTGAAAGAATCACCTGGTACAACGCCGTTCATTGACCTTTGGTGACTTCCCGGCAATCATGTGGGGCAGACCCGCGCCGGCTGGTCCGGGCATCACGCGGCTACCGGGGCGATCATAACTTGCTTTATCGCGAAAGGAAACGTAAAAGATGCGGCAAAAATATTTAGCAGTTGGAGTCCCCGTCATTGTGTTGGTCCTGTGCGCACTGGCCATCGCGCAGCAACCACCCGAAGACAGGAGCAAGCGCCCCAGCCCGCCGGGCACAGCGGAAGTCACGCTAAAGGGGAGGAAGATCACCATCGACTACAGCCGTCCATTCCTGAAAGGGCGAAAGGTGGGAAAGGAATTGGCGCCTTACGGCAAGGTCTGGCGCACCGGGGCCAATGAGGCCACCGCGCTGACCACCGAAATTGACCTCAACATCGGTGGCGTTAAAGTGTCGGCGGGCAAGTACACCATCTATACGTTGCCGTCTGAAGGTGCGTGGAAGCTGATCATCAATAAACAGACCGGCCAGTCGGGAACGCAGTATGACGAGAGTCAGGACCTGGCGCGGGTGGACATGAAGAAGAGCCAGCTTCCGCAAACCGTGGAGCAGTTCACTATCACATTCGACAAGAACAGTGAGAACACGGCTGACCTGAATCTGGATTGGGAAAACACACGAGTATCAGTCCAGGTGAAAGCTGAATGAGTACTGGATCCTGACGGGTTGAGAAAATGATCTGGCTGGGAGTGCTATGCGGCTAGAGTTCGCAGCCGCCGCCACTACCAGGTCCCACGGAACGTCCTGTAGACGTAGGAGTACCGGGAACGGAGAAACGGAGGTCGCCGGACTCATTGGAGCTCACGGCGCATCTTCCGGTAGCGCCTGATTCCGGAGTTGCGTTGATGGTGTAACTCGTTGACGGCTTATTGCCGTCATTCACCAGTTCAAAGATGTAGCCGCTCTTGAGGCCGCTGGTAAGCGCGTCATCCATGAGGATGCAAGCGTTGCTGGGCGTGGGCCTTTCACAGGTGCTGCCGTTGCTGCCCAGTTTAGGCAAATTGCTGGAATAACCCACGTCGGGATAGCTGGTTGAGTATAAAACTTCGGCGGTGTGGATGGTCTTTACTGAGGCAGCGGCAGCAGCCTCATTGGCCCGCATCTTCCCGTGGACCAGGCTCGGAATGGCGATGGCCGCGATAATCAGAATCACCATCACTACCACCAGGGCTTCCACCAGCGAAAACCCTGCGGGGCTCCGTCCCCCGCTTTTGATAGCGTCTTGTGTTCTTACCGTGGGCATAGCACAGACGTAACTACGGGCCTTAGAATACCCTAAAAGACGAGAGTTTCTGATTATTAAATCTTCTAATGTTGGCAGTAAATAGGCCCAGGCGTATAAGTGCTTTCAATTCAATGCCAACAGGATTACTTCGGATTTGGGCAGGAACGTGAGGGCTCGGGCAAGGGCCAGCAGGCCATTGCGCGGACGGCATTTGCAAGGCCCCGGAAGCCTTTTTGCCATCGCTCCGCCTGCGCCCGGAACGTCTATCAGTTTGTAACCGTGTCTTGCCCGCCAAGTCAGGCGTTAAGATTTTTAATTCCGCCTTAATCAACCCATTAGAACCACCTTGCTACCTTATCCGGGCAAGAGGTAGTTATGGGAAAACTCATCGTGTTTTATGTTCCGATGAATTTCACGGCGCAACCGGCTAGGTGGGTGGCGCCCTCGGCGCGCGGAAGAATCATCGAGTTCCGCAATACCGTGGTGAAGAAGTCGGCTTAATCGCAAGGCGCACTCCGAAGAGCGTAGCCTTTGGTGGTTGGATTTCGCGAACGCCGGGCGCAGGCGCGTCCAATCGACGTGGGGTTACGCCGCCGAACGATCATCGCCCGAGCCCGAAGCGACTCTCATTGCGTCCTGGGCCGGCTGATCTGGAGCCGGCAGGGACTCTGCTTCCTCTGTGGGTTCGGTGGTGGCGAAGGGAAGAAAGACAGTGCAGCAGGTGCCGTGATTGTCTTCGCCGGTGCGGCTGCGCACACGCAGCTTACCCTGGTGCTTCTGCACGATACCCTGGCTTACCCACAGGCCCAGTCCCGTACCTTTGGAGTCTTTCGTGGAAAAGAACGGCTCAAAGATGCGTGACATATTTTCCCTGGCGATGCCGCGGCCATCGTCGGCCACGGTAACGCGGATGCCCCCGCGGCCATGCTGGTTATGCGCCTGCCGCACGCGAATATAAATATTGCCGGGCATCGAACTGGCTTCAATGGCATTCAATACCAGATTGGAAAACACCTGGCGGAGCTCGCTAGGGAACGCCGCCAACTGGCCTACATCGGCGAACTCTTTATGGACCGTGATCTTGCCCTGCTCGATCCTGGAATCGTAGGCGGCCAACACCTCGTCAAACAGCTGCGGCACAGAGCTCAGGACCGGCGAGGAAATTTCGCGGTAGAAGCCCAGCGTCTGTTTGGTGATGTGTACCACGCGCGCCAATTCCTCTTCCGCCGTTTTCACATAAACCAGCGCCGACTCCGGCACTTTCGAGTTGGTGCGCAGGATATACAACGCATTCATCACGGAAGCAAGCGGGTTATTGATTTCATGCGCAATGCTGGCGGCCAGACGGCCGGTGGCTGCCAGTTTTTCTGACTGACGCAGCGTCTGCTCCGCTGCCTTGCGTGAGGTCACGTCCATGGCCACTCCGAGCATGCGCACTGGCGTACCGCTGATCACAATGGTGCGGCCGCGCGCCTCAAGCCAGTGCACGCTCTTGTCCGCAAAGATCACGCGGTACTGCACTTCGTACTCACCTTTGCTGGCCAGCGCTTCGGTAATCGATGTGTGCACCTGCTGGCGGTCTTCCAGAACAATGGTCTCCATCCAGCTTTCATAGCGGCCGTCAAATTTTTCCGCTTCGATCCCGTGCAGGCGGCGAATTTCGTCCGACCACACCAGCGCGCCGGTCTGCAGGTCCCACTCCCATATGCCAATGCCGACGTACTGCTGCGCCAGTTGCATGCTTTCTTTGCTGCGCTCCAGCATCTCCTGCGCGCGCCTGGTTTCCGCAACCTGCTCCTGGGCTTCGCGGTAGAGGCGCACGTTGTCTATGGCCACAGAAGCCATGTGCGTGAGCTGCACCAGAATGGCTTCGTCATCGTGTGAAAATTCACCGTCCAGCTTTTGCGAGAGCTGGATCAATCCCAGGTTTCTCCCGTCGCGTGTGAGCAAGGGAGCGGCCAGCCAGCCGTAACGGACGGCATCCGTCGCCCGTCTTACCGGCCCCCAGGTGTTGGCGCGCGAGCCCGAGTTCAACCGCACCGGCTTGTTCAAGTTACACGCCAGCATGAACATCTCCGAGCTTTCCTTGGCGAACTCCAGCGCCGTCTGCCCTTCCGCCACGGAAACACAGGTAATGCTGTGGTTCAATTCGCCTTTCGGCAGCAGAGTAGCCAGCGCCTGGCGCGCGCCGATAGTGCTGCGTGCCTGATCGGTGATGACCTGGAGCAGAGAGTCCAGGGCGAGCACGGAATTGATTTTGACCGCGGCTTCCGCCAGAGAGCGCAATACCGCAGTGCGCTGCTGCTCAGCAGCCAGCGTTTGCAATGAATCATGGTAGAGCCGCGCGTTGTCCAGTGCGTTGGCGGCCTGGCGGGCGTAGAGCTCAACCAGCCGGGACTGGCGGTCGCTGGGGGAATGCGGTTTGCGGAAGAAAGTTACCACCACGCCGAGCGCGTCGCCGCGAGTGTTGCTGATGGGTGTGCTGAAAAGCGAGCGGAACCCTACCTGCGCGGCCGCATCGACGAACGGAAAAAACGTCCCCGGCCTTTCAATGTCTTCGATGAGCACGCGGCGGTCCGGCGCAAAAAAAGATGCAGGAAGATCTCCGAACAACTTGATCTGCTCCGCGGTAAAGCCGGCATATGTGGCCACCTGGAGGGTCTTGCTCGATCGCTCCGGCAGAAGCAACAGCATGCCCAGGTCAGTCTTTTGCAGGGAAGCAATTGAGTTGAGCACGTCATTCAACAGGCGCTGCAGTTCCAGGTTGCTGGAGAGACGCACGCTGAGATCATGGAAGCGTTTGAGATCGCTGCGCTGGGATTCCAGTTCATCGCGCATGCGTGCCAGATCCGTACTCAGGCGTCCGGCCAGCATCTCCGCGGCGGACCATTTCTGCCGCGCCAGCCCCACGATCAGGGCCACGCCGATCAGCAGCGCAGACCATAGCTCATTGTTGGTGGCTGAGTTTCCCGGCTGATACAGATAGGAGAATCCATTTAGAGCGGCGGTGTTCAGCAGGGCCCCAACCAGCGCCGCGGGCAAGCCGCCAATGACAGCCGAAATACAAGCCGCCGCGATGAAAGCCACTCCTGGATAGGAATGAAAAAAAGGCAGGCCGAATCGGTCAAAACTCCAGGCCGCCACGGGCAGCAGAAATGTGACGACCCATGTAATCACGCGCAGGCGAGCCGTCGGGGGAGGATAGGTCAAAAGCTTTCTCCTGCTCCAAAAATTGAGCCCCGGAGACGAGTGGCAAGATTGAGAATAACACGTTCTCTGGCCATCAGATAGCTTCGGGCGGAGTACGTCATTCGGACAGGTAGAGAGATGCACGGATCCAGAGTAGAAGTTGGATTCCAAACCTACGAAAATTGCCCAAAAGTGCTTAACGATGGAGGACGAGAGTAACCACCGCAGAAGACATGGGATCTTTCTAAAACTATGGTTCTGAAGCAAGTAGCCGGATGTTGGGAGTCCGCGTCAAATCGGGATCAGCCCGCGCCTGATCCCCAGGCTGACGGCTTCAGTCCGGCTGGCGACGTTGAGCTTGCCCAGAATGGAACTGATATGGAACTTGACCGTATGCTCGGAGATGGCCAGGCGAGCGGCAATTTCTTTGTTGCCGAACCCCGCGCTTACCAGCCGTAGCACCTGGCGCTCGCGCCCGGTGAGTTCTTCCACAATGTCTTCTTCCACAAGATCTTCGGCGGGTTGCGGCAAGCGTTCCGTGGCCAGGCCGCGCACCGACATTGGGTGAAGCAGCACCAGGCCGGCTTCAGCGGCCTGGATCGCCAGGAGCAAATCATCAGCGCCGGCGTCGCGCGCCAGAATTGCATTGATGGAAGCGCCCAACGCGGACCGTACCCAGGCTGGATCGGGATCGTCAATGAGCGCGATGGCTCCGGTCCCTGCGGGAGCGCCGTCAAGAAACCCAACCATGTCCGCGGCCAACGCCGGGGTCTCCAGATCAGCCAGCAGGATTTCGGAGGCTGATGCGGTGAACCGCTCCAGCGAGATGCGCGAATCGGAGGCGATGTGAGCGCGGCCCTTTAGCGCATGCAACCCAATCTCGCCCAGCCCTGAACGCCGAACGGCGGATGCGGCAACGATCATGATGCGCGATTTGTCCGTGCGTTTATCCATCCCCTCGGCAGCGCGGACCGTGCCCTCGAGCCTGCAAAGTCCGCGATATCCGCGCCCTTCTACTTCGCCCCGCGCGCCTGTAGTTGTATGTTGACCCTGGTCAAGGCGCCGCCGCGAACCAGGCCTGCTTCAATCTGATCGCCGGGCTTGCTTGCGCGCAGAGCTTGCTGGACAGAGTCGGTATCGGCCATGGGTTTGCCGCCCAGCGTCAACAGCAGGTC
>WNFM01162642.1_pt1 | contig 22522 bp, 30 predicted proteins | sample 5400271 | NCBI WGS metagenome assembly WNFM01 (sample SAMN13153352, study PRJNA577476) | soil metagenome | isolation source: 60 cm saprolite on Douglas fir-dominated hillslope | place: USA:California | collected 2013-09-17
TTCCTGGCCGACGTCAACGAGAAACTCAGCAAGGATGGTCTGACTTTCAAGATCATTTCAGGGACGCGAACCTACGAGGAGCAGAATGATCTCTTCGCATTGGGACGCACTAAACCAGGCCCGATTGTGACTAGAGCTCGTGGCGGACAGAGCAACCATAATTTCGGAGTGGCTTGGGATATCGGCATCTTCAAAAATGGAGCATATGTCCCTGAATCCGAACTATACAAAGAGGCTGGCGCCATTGGGAAGAAAAACGGTCTCGAATGGGGCGGCGACTGGCAAGGCTTCCCAGACGAGCCCCATCTCCAAGTGATCCCTGAAGCAAAGCTTGCCGACGCCCGCAGCGCCTTTGAGGCGGGCCAAAGTTTCGCTGCGTTGATGACCATGATGTCGACAGGTGCAGTGGTTTAATCGAGAAGTATGGCGAGACTATTATTCAAAAAACCAAATCCTGGAACTCGCGGAGTCCGGGGACAAGCTGTAACAGATATTCAAACTGCGCTCGGCGCGGTGGGGCATCCAGTTCCTGTCGTAGATGGCGTCTACGGCAGTGATACGGAGAGCGCAATCAAGTCATTTCAAACCGCTCAAGGACTCCCTCCGACGGGTCGGGTTGATGACGTTACTTACCAACAGCTGACAGCCCAAGCAGCAATCCCGCCTCTCTTCAATCGCTGTTTGCAAATTACCGGCGATTATGAGGGAACGGGATTTAGCCTCGCGAATGAGAACTTCGACGGAGCGGGGATAACTTGGGGTATCGTCGGTTTCACGCTCTCAAACGGGGAACTATCGACTATGCTTAGGCAGATCGATCAACAGTTTCCCAATGTCTTCAGTAATTCCTTCGGACCACTCGCTCCTCAAATGCGAAAAGTGCTCGGACAGTCACTGCAGCAGCAGATGCGATTTGCTGATAGCATTAGTATCGGCAATGGTTCACGCCTTCAACCTGATTGGCCAGAAGCTTTTCGCGAGCTCGGCGCTGATCCAAATGTTCAGGGTGTCCAGATGCAGCGCGTGATTAAGGTCTACAAGAACAAGGCGGACGCGGATGCGCAGGCATTGGGTTTAATCGAGGAGTTGAGTTTGGCGTTATGTTTCGACATTTCGGTTCAGGACGGTGGATTGAACCCGTCTGAGATCACATCGATCCAACAGAAGACTGTCGGTCAAAGCGAAAGCCAGAAACGAGCAGTAATCGCCCAAATTGTTTCCGCTACGGCAAAGCCGCAGTTCCGTAATGACGTGCTAGCCAGAAAAATGACGTTTGCCAACGGGCTTGGAACGGTTCATGGCGACCGGTATGAGCTGGACGGCTGGGGCCTATCGTAACGCTAGGTTTATGTCAGCAGGAATTGTAGCGTATGAAATCCTGAGCTGACTAAGTTGATTCAGCAGGCCATCAGAGACGGCCCGCATCAGCCGGTTGGGTTGTGATGCTTCTGAGTGTGGTCGGTGCGGTCTTTGGAGCTTTCCTGGGCTCATATTTCAACAGGAAGGGGGAGAATCTGGCCACCAAAGCGGGATTCTCCTCAATTATTGGAGCAATTAGCAGCTCAGAGGGAAAGCAACCGAGGAAAGCAAACGAGAAATCGCTCACAAGATCACTACTTCCACAGAAAATCTAAAAGCGAGACTTGCTGAAGAGCTCGAGAAGACAAATTTAGTAGTGTCCTTGCTGAAAACACGAGCCTTTTCGGCCATCATTAAGCTGACGCGGGAACAACTGTTCGAAAAAGTGTGATCAGCTCCCGCGAGTTGGCTCGGTACAGAATTTGGGATTCCTTGCGCGGCATTGTCCAAAACCTGCAAACGCCTCGACGTGCCGCGGCGGCCCGTTGTATCGCGTACGGCCGATAGCGGATCAAAAACTGCGCCGACGCCGCCGCATCTAATATTCAATACATTATGGCACCCCCGTGAGTAACTGTAATTCTCTGCGAGGATGGATCACCCAGATTGTCCCATCGCTGACAGTCGACCTCTGCCTAAATCAGAGTTTCTCCTCATCCAGTGTTACTTCCTGTTCTTGCGATCCTTTTTTCGGTCGTGGCGTTGATCTCGTTCCTCGCGTTCTTCTTCCTTTTCTTTTTTGGTGATCTCTTTGCGCTCGCGATGCGGTTCCTCGATTTTGATCGAGGACGCCAGGCGATGAACGCTGTTATGCAGGCGCTTGATTTCACCGCGTAGCTGGATGATTTCGGGTTCAATCACTGGAATCTCCTCACACCAAGGATCGGGCTTGCAAGCTCCGTGACAGCTGCATCCGGCTTCCTGCCGGCGACAGACCTGACAGCCGCAAGGTTTATGCGCGGGTTGGTGGCCGAAGTGAACGCAGTGGGAGCTGATGCCGTTGGCGATGAGGCAGAGTTCATAATGCCCGAACGGAACATGCGAGGCGGAGAAGCGAACGGACTGCGAGGCGTTTTGGGCAGACACAGCCCTGGTGCTGAAATGATAGGTCCGAGCAAAGAATACTTGATGGGTTTTCAGGTTGCGCAAGCGGACTAACGGATAGTTGGTGGACGGGTTGCAGTCGTCGCCATACATGTTTGCCTGCGAAAGGCCGTTCAACTGCAAGCCCTTGAGAAAGTAGTAGTCCGTTGTTAATGGAGTTCCGTGTCGGCTAACTGAACTGATCACCGGCCGCCAAGCGTCTTGCGGGTTGCCATCCGGGGTGTAGCACTGGACATCGCTCGAGCTGGGACTGAAAAGCACCTGGCCGGTGGGGAGCAGCATGAAGCGGCACCAGTAAAGCTGCGCAGCATTGTTCGGAGGAGTGGGCACCTGATGGAGAGTATTGCCAAAGGGATCGTATTCGATGAAGAAAATGGGCGAGCCCCAGTCATTGACGACGAACGGGGCGCACGCGGCCAGAACTTTGCCGTTGGGAAGCAGGCTGGCGGGGCAATCATTGCAGACAATGGTTTTGCCTGCGATTTTGGGAATATCCGGACCCTGGGTCCATGTCCCGGTGCCGGTGTAGATCGCGGGTGGAGTGTAAAGAACGGTTTTGCCGTTACCGCCGACATCGGCAGCGCCGAAAAAGATAACCTTGCCGCTGTACATGAGCATAGCGGGTCCGATTTCGCTCATCACATGGTCGATTACGCTCACCGGCAGAGCGCCTTCATCCTTCCAGGCGTTGGAGGAGATACTGTATCTCTCCGATCGATACGGCGGAAAGCATTGTGCGGTGACGATGGTGTCATCGGGAAGTAGCACCCAGGTCTCTTCATTGGATCGGATGGCTTTGCTGGCCGCAGGCGACCAGGAGTTGATCTGGGGATCGAAGATCGCGCAGAGGGGCGTCGTCAGTGCGCCGATCATCAGGTCGCCGCTTGGCAAAATGCAGCAAGTAGCGTCACCAACCTGGGCCCAACCGGGCGGCGAAGGCATGGGACTCCAGCTATCGGAGACGGGATCGTAGATTTCACCTTTGTTGGTGTCGCCGCCCGCGCCGCTTTGCTCGCCGCCAATTAGAACGATGCGGCCGTCCTTCAACATGCCGGAAGCGTAGTAGCGGCGCCAGAAGCTCATGTCGGCGAGCGGCGACCAAGTACCATGGATGTAGCTTCCATTATGATCCGGCGTTAATGCGTGCCAGTGCTCTGTCGCTTCTTCCTGAACCATAATTCTGCCGTCGGACAGAAGAATCATTGTACTGGTATTGAAGGTGGGTTGATGGACTAATGCTTGCCAAGTGCCAGCCATGGGGGTTTGCCTTTCAGGTCTATTTGTCGCTTGCCATTTACGGCTCCTTAAAGGGTGGCTGTAAATACGTAGCATTACGTATATCAGGAGGTTACGGGCAGGCTCTCGATTTCCTAATCCCTTAACGGCTTACGGCAGTGACCGATGCAGCGGACGAAGGTCATCAGCTTTTTGGACAAGCTGAGGTTAGTCGTGTTGCTCTTTTTCGTAGGAGGGTCTGACGGCGGGTCCTCGACGGGTGAGAGACCGTTTACTGCGTCAATCCCGAAACGTTTGTCTCCGCGAAAGGCACCAATTCTTCGATGGCGTGCCGGCGTCCGATATTCACGGTGCTTACTTTGCCAAGGACGCCGTTTATCAACTGATCCGGAAAGTCCTCCGAGGCATTGATCGTTCTATCCTGGTTAATTCCCACGCTGCGTCGGACAATTCTTGGTGGCCTAACAAGGTTTAATGAGTGTCTGGATTAACCGCTAAGCTCTTTAGAGGACGCATTTACGCGCAAACCTTGCCTCGCGGATAGCCGAGTTGGCTATCGGATCAAAATGGCGCCCGAAAGAAATCACGTCGTGTCCGCCCCCTTGGGTGTGCTGCGTGAGCACCAGAGAATTGTCGACTAGCGAGGGATAAAAGCGGGTTACATCTCAGGCCGACGAAGAAGATCCCGACGCCGCCTATTGAGTGAGTACTAGGATTTGGTCAGGTGTCAGACTCGCAGTGCTCCATCTACCTGTGCTTCGATCTGAGCTAGGGTCCGCGGCAACTGCATCGCAAATCGCCAAAATTGACTTCTAAAGCTAATGATATCACTTGCTCTCGCGATCTGATTCAGGCGGCTTTCCAGCGGAACGGATGTTCACGAATTTGCTGAGCAGATCGAACCAGAAGGGCGCACCCATCGATACCGCTAGAATGGAGATGAAAAGGCCGAACAACTTTGCGATAATGACACTCGCCGCCGATAGGATCGATCCAGGGTTCAAAGGATCTATCTCCCAATGAAAAGACCAGCCCAGTGGGGACTCCCAGCTGATTAGCCTGATCGAGTAGCTCTTTTGTGTTGTCCTTTTTTTGTACCGCCTGTTCTGCCGCCGTAATAATAGAAACGCGAAGAGCTTCATCGTGGAGGAGGCGGTTCCCGAGTCTGATCGTATCGACATTGCCAACGCAGACCAGCAAAGCTGCAACACCCAGCGAAACCGCCTGGGTCCAACGTTTGTACCAACCGCTAAATCGGTCCATGGCGTCGTTGAACCAGTCCTCCAGGTTTTTGCGCAGCACTTCCACTGATGCTCGCCGGTCACGATTCGGTCCGCCGTTGTGGTCCGTCTCGAACGCACCTAAGATCGGCGCGTTCCCGATCAAAGCGGTAACAGCGAGCGGCAAATATCAATATCTGCTAGCGCAGGCGCCGATCACCCACGGCGGTTTTCCCTCGCCGGCGCTTCTGCCAATCAACTGGCCGGGGTTCCTCGGGTTGCAAGGCCCGGTGGAAATCGTGAAGCTCACGAATGGCAAACTGTGGGGCACCGTCGTCGGCCAAGTGATCAACGGGACAGGGAAAATTCTCGATATCACGCACATCTCCGTGAAGCTCAAGGACCAAGACAACGCGACTGTGCAGAAAGGCAATTTCACCACTAACCTGCTGGTGGATCAGGATATTCTCGGACAACCTGTGAACCCTCCCCTCAACGGCGCTGTCCTCAGCAACAATGCGCCTCTTCCAAAATTCTACGATGGGTTCGAAGTGCCGGCCACGTTCAAAAAAGGGACGCTGAAGGTACAGGCCGATGTTAAGTTTCACGAGGGCACGCTGGACTGTTACGGCGACGCGCGCACCTTGGATGTGAAGCTCGCGCCCACCACCGTGATGGGTCATCTCCCCTACGGCGTACCCGTGATTGGCGGAATGCCGAATCCAGCATTCCGCTGTCATTGGGGCAACGGCATCGGCGGCACGAGCTTCAACGCGCATTCCTATCCCGATCACCGTTATTCTTATGACATAGGAGTATTCGACTCGAACAATCAAACGTTCAAGGATCCGGCGCAAATGGATAAAAACGATAACTATTACTGTTGGGGTCAGGATGTGCTGGCCCTCATTTCCGGGAAGGTGCTCTTTATCGCGAACGATTTCGAAGACAACTTCGGTAATGTGACCAATCCGAACTCGAAAGGGGCCAACGCAGTCGTGATCTATAACCAGGAACGCTAAATTCCTTTTGCCGGTCGATGAGAACGACTCCAGAATAAATCGATATTTGGCGCCTCGGTTTGTGTTCCTACCTTTTGCAGTACATTTTTGCAACACGGTTGACACTGTGCCGCGGAGCACAGTACGCTTATACATGACAAAGGCCGAGATACTCTAAACCCGGCTAAGCGAGTCCGAGAGGAAGGATTTTCTGCGGCGGCCGAGCTAGCAGGTGTCTCGTTATCAAGTTGGGTTCGCGAGAGACTCAGATGGGCAGCCATCCGTGCGCTTGAGAATGCTGGTCAAAAAATACCCTTCGTAAAACCTATCCATCTGAAAAGCCAATGACTGATACGAATAGCCAAATCGCCTTTGAGCAGACAGGCCTCGGGAGTGTTCTGAAGCACAATCAACTGGTCGTTCCTCCAAACCAGCGTGAATACGCGTGGTCTGATCGCCAAGTTACTCAATTGTTTCAAGATTTCGCCAAGGCTATCAACGATGGTGAACAGGGATATTTTCTCGGCACAATTGTCACAATCCCACGCGTCCACGGGGCGCTGGAAGTAGTGGATGGCCAGCAACGTCTCGCTACAACAGCTATCCTGTTGGCCGCAATAAGAGATTACCTCAAGAGCAAAGAAGATGTGCTGGTCGAGTCGATCAATAACGAATTTCTAACCGGCATCGACCGCATCAAACGCGCCAGAGTGCCGCGCTTGAAATTAAATATCGATGATAACGATCTTTTCGGCTGGATCATAACGCGCAACCCAGGCCAAGAGGAGCCACTTTCGACGAGGAATTCGCATGAGCGGCTTAAGGAGGCCTATGAGTAAGCACGCAAACACGTCCGAAACATCGTTTCGACGCTTGATCCAAAGGATCACGGCGACCTGCTCAATACCTGGGTATCGTTTATTGAACATCGCGCCCTGGCCGTTCTGTTGCGTGTACCGAACGACGCAAACGCCTATAAGATGTTCGAGACTCTTAACGACCGCGGGCTTAGGCCTCAGAGGCGGATCTGATCAAAAATTATTTGTTCGGGCGTTCGGGCGATCGAATTCAAGAGGTCCAGAACCGATGGGCCTATATGCCTGGGGCGCTGGAGAGCCTGGAGGAAGAGAACATAACTGTTGATTTCCTGCGCCATTCACTGATTGCGATGCGGGGCTTCACCCGAGAAGCGCAAGTGCACCCGTTGCGAGCCTTCATCGACCACAGGGATTGCCCTTCAAGTTTCCAGGAAAACACGATCAACCATGAAGATAGATCCAGATGATAAACTCCTGAAGCTGAAGGAAGCGGCTGCACCATGCGCCATTAGCGTTAAAACTCTTACGGCTGCCGCCGATCGCGGCGAGATCAGGCTCGTGGAGCTAGCGCCAAAGGATAAGGAGAAAGGGCCTAAAACGCGCAGAGTGCTTCGGAGCTAACTGCACCGATGGTGGCGGTCCAAAATGACGCGCGCAATCCTGAAGGCGGCGAAAACGGGAGATTCCGCATCCGGTTCACCAGATGCCGCATTCGGTTTACTAGATCTCAGGCCCAACGACGAGCACTAGCAGCCTAAGAACGGTAGTAACAGCGAAGCGCGGCTTGGCCTTTTGATGGGTTAAGTCGCGCTTATGGGCTGAACACCACCCGAAGCAGAAGCCAATGAACGCGAAAACTCGGTGCGCCCCTTCCATGCAACGGAGTCTGTCGTTTAGCGAGGCCATCGACTTATTCGTTCTCTACCTGGCAACTGAGAAAGGTTTCTCAGTTAACTACCAGCTATCCAACCGGCCCTCTCTTCAGGAGCTCGTCGCTTGGTTCCGCTCTAGAGGCCTCCTCGATCCCGGAGCGTCCAGACCACGGATCTCGGCATTGGAAGCTTTGCCCGAGGTGGCCGTCGACCTTCTATAACAAAGGAATCTCGTCTCCGATGCTTATTTTGCCACGAGGTTTGACGATCACCCATCCTGTTTGATCAGTCTCTGTTTCGCAGCCCAGAAGTTCGCCCAACTGATCCAACTTGAAATCGGTGACTTCGTGTTTGTCCGGCCATTTCAGATTGATCCGCGAGCTGCCAGCAGGAACCTCGTTTTTGAAAAAGCTCATTACGATTGCTGAATTCGTTTTCATGTGGCTCCTCCTATTCAATCTAATGTCGGTGCGAGGCTCTCCTCTGTAAATACGCTTCTTCTAGCCCAATGTGTTGCTGAAGCAAAGAAGAACGGAGGTGACGGAATCTTACTCAAGGCAGAGCAGACTGATTTTCTCGGCACTTACCCAACCGACAATGCGACGGCAGTCACCAGGGGCAACGTCACAACCGCCGCAGGCTCAGGCGTATCCGTGCCGATCATTCGGCGAGAAGGTCAATACTTCGTCATCAAGTACGTGGATTAATCCCCCGATGAGCAAATTTTTGCGTTCGTTCACTTGCTTCCTCGTTTGCTACGCCGCATTGCTGGTCGGCGCTCAAAGTCAGACCGCGACCGTCATTCAGGCCAACGAAGCAGCGGCACACCTCGGCGAATACGCGACGGTTGCTTGTTAGTGACTTCGATTTCTCTTATGGGCGGCCGGTGCTGGTGGCTTCTTCGTGGATCTTGGATCGCCGTCCATGCCGGGTTTCTTGGTTGATCGATTCTTGCGGAGTCGCGGCTCCGTTGGAGCGCAATCTCCCAGCAGCTTTTCAGCAGAAGGGACAGAGCCGAGCATAGTGCAACTCTCGCCGCTGCATCACGATTTTCAGCCTTAAAAACCCGCTAGTCACCGGATTGGGGGGTGGCGATGAAATGAGCTTCCATAAAAACTACGGAGCTTCTAATTGTAAGCGCGTGACTGACCCCGCCGAAAATGCCAGTTCCTCTAAATCCAGCAAAGCCTCCAAGAAGGATGAAGGATGCATGGGAAGTTCTGGAGTCCATCTCCAAAATCATTGCTGCTCTCGGTATTCCGGTAGTACTTGGAGTGGGCGGCTGGATCATTCAAGGGACGGTGTCTCAACAGACAGTGAGCAAAGATTACGTATTGCTCGCAACCGATATCCTGAAGACAAAACGAGAAGCGGGTGAGGACGGCGGCCTTCGCAAATGGGCAGTAGATTTACTGAACCGCACCAGTCCCGTGCCGTTAGACGAAGCGACCGCGCAACAGCTGATCAAGGGGACGATAACAATTCCTTCGTCAATACTCAGTCAGATCGGCAGAACCACTATCTTAGGGATCGACTCGGCCATTACCTTTGAATCTGGAATGGAAATAGATTCCAGCGGAGCCTACCACGCCTTTCACCCGGACAATAAATCAGGTCTTGATAACCTTTGGTGGGTTGGTCATCCGGGCAATTGGTGGGCTTGGTAACGGACAATGGCCTGCCGAGCGGCAACCCTGTCATTCAGACCGCCGATGACCCAGCACCGGGTTTTTATGTTTCCACGACGGCCTTAGCAGATCCAAACCGTGATCGAAAGGACCCGCGGCGTTATGTGAACTCCGAGGCCGTGAATTACATCGTTAGTCCTGGCCATCTAAATGCCAAGGTAGACAACCAAATTGCCAAACTGGGCGACTTCGCTGTGGTCATTCGGCCAGAAATCAAGGCTCCTGCATACGCGGTCATCGCTTTGGCCACAGCCCTTGGAATTCCCTCGGACCTCAAGAATTCAGATCCAAAGAAACAGGGTATTGCTCAAGGTATTCTTTACATCGTCTTCCCTGGAAGCGCTCAAGGCTGGCCGCTCTCACAACAAGAAATCGATTGGCAAGGTGCTGCGCTCTTTTCCAAATGGGGCGGAATAGACAAGGCAAAAAAATCTTTTCCGCAACTCACCTGGCGGTAACGGCATTTCTTGCAAACTTCTCCGGCGAGATGCTGTTTGCTTATTGCTAGCCTCACAACTCATAGCGGTTAAACTGTTTTTCCCAACTTCAACCTCATCTTTGGTCACAATACAAACCTTTGGGTGATATTGCCTTTCAAAGGTCTCTCAGGCATCCTTGCGACCTAGCGCGGAAAGTACATCACTCCACCGGGTATGAGGCTTTGCGCCTTCTGTGGGTCCCTCGTACCCGAATGGCAATACCTGACGCACAAGTATGAGATCTCGAAAAAGGGCGGTCAAGCCCTTCAAGGAAGCCGTGCGGCTCACGAAAAGGCCCGAAAGGCCGCCAGGGCTAGGTGGTGGTCCAGACCCCCCAGACAAACGGAGAAATGACAACGTTGATCAGAATGCCCGATAATCGCCGTCGTGAATTTTGGCTTCGAACGCGGCAGTGGGGAGCGGACTGTAGAGTTGTCCTTCGCCTGTCTTGAATGGTTAACGATGCTCGCTTCCGCGTTGGTTCGCTCGCGGACTAGCGTACATTCTGAGTCATATTTCCCGCCTCCGAGGGCCATTGCTCATTGCTCCTTCATCCTCGTCGATACCTCGCAGTACGCGCAGCAGTTTGTCGATTAGTGGTCGATGATCCTGACAAGAGGCCAACACATCAATGGACGGTTAGTGCTTGCCAGAACTGCAATGGCGCATCGGCAGAATTGAGATCACGTTGCGCGATCAGTTGGCAATCTGTCTGGTGCCTAATAATCCGGTTGCTCACGCGGCGATCGCAATGGCGCGGGCAAACTTTAATCCGCTCCTTGCCAAGACTGAGATCTCACGCCCGCGCCAGGGCGTCGGGCCTGAGGCACGCAATAGCTAGGATCGTTCTCACTTCGAAGCTTTTCATGAGTCCGACGCAGCGAATCCTTTTGCTGATCGGTTAGGCACTGTTCTGACACCTACAACCAATCGTGGTTTTTTTTCTGCCAAAGCGTCAGTGGTCGCAATTAAATGGCAGAACTAGAATCGCAAGCAAAGCGCTGTGCCGCCACGAGGGGTTTTTGCTTTTGGGTCACACGAAACGTGAAGTGTTGTTTTGAAATCTAGTTGTGGAAGCGCGTTCCAATCCCAGGGCCGCGACCTCCTCGTCTGTGAGTCCGTACGAAATCGCCTGGCAAATCTAATCGGCAATTTCCGGCATACGCTTAGTCGGACGACCGCATGGATGCTTGGGTTCAAGTTCCGGTTCCATTTAATTTGATATTAGAACGGTTGCGAAATAAGCGGCAAAAGCGAAAGAAGTCTGTTTATCAGGTTCGCGGGCCATAACGGACTGCGAATTGCTGCGCAAAAAGGAGCGGTGGATTCTTTGCTGCAGGAGTTAATTCGCATTCTTGCGGACCTTAGGGCTGCTCGTGAACCAAGTCTGCGGGACTTTCTTCGCTTAATTCGCATCACTAGTCTTTAAAACGCGTCGCCATTGTTCGACCGGTCGTCCACCAGTTTCTTGCGTGATTGATTCAATTAGCGAGAGACAGCGCAGGCTATTTAAGGTCTCGTTAATATCGTTACGCGTTGCGTGCCGCTGAAAAACGTCATTGTATATCTCGGTGCGCGTAATCGTGCCGTTCGGTCGATTTCTGATGGCTGCAAGAATTTTCAATGCTGGTTCGCTCAAGGAATGCTTTCCAAAAAGGTATCGTGCGGAGCCTAACGCGTATTGCCAAAAAGCCAGAGCGGCCCGAAGATGTTGTTCATCGATAATGCTGGAGCCATCTGCGAGAGCGAATATCATCGACAACCGGAGCACTTGACTTTCGGCTCTTGAGATTGCTGCGCCAAAACATCCAGAAGATTCGACGCTCAACTCGCTGTAAACTTCACCCCACATTCGCTTAGCGGGCTCGCTCCGTTCCATTTTTTCAACTTGGCGAGCCCAGTTCGTGGTCCGGACAACAGTATCGAGTAGTTCAGCGACATCCTCATTTTGCAGGCTGCCGCCTTCGGGTAAATAGCCGGCTCTCTTGGCACAAAGCCACAAGAAGCGATTTGCAAAGCCATTAAAGAACTCGTTTTCGGGGAGATGCCGGTTCAGTTCCTCTTCAGTGATATGCCCGATTATCGAGATGTGAGCGCCACTCGCTTCGAAGATTGCCCGTGTCCCAGGCGCTTCTGATAACCGTTGAAAGGATGTTGCTCTCGCGTTGAGTTGATTTCAGCACGCGTGCGGATTCCTCCTCGATAACCAACAGGCGTTTATCATCGACTCCAGGATCAACAAGCACTTCCTCGAATCGTCCGGTTCGTTTACCCTTCTCTTTAACTTCCTCAAGTTTCCGAACAGGATCACGTACCGCATGAATCAAGCCCTCTCCGCTCGAAAGTCCGGACGCCTGGCAATTGTCCGACCAATAAGCATCAATAGAGCACAAGAGCTTTCGTGGGTAAGCCCAAGATGAGCCTTTACGGCCTTTAGCTGATTTGCCAACTACGCACACAAACACGCGCGGCGAATGCCTAGCCCCACTTACTTCAAAATAAGGAGAGGCGCCCACGAGATTTCCGAATGCAACCAATAGATGACTGAGCACGGCCGCTGGGTCAGCTTCGGTATGAGGAGCGATTGCTTTCGTTAACTCCCCCAGAACACCGTAGAGAGCGTTCGCCGAAAGCTCGGGATAGGGCAGCGGTGAAAGTTCATCCTCCATGCTGGACATCGAGCAAGAGTTCCCATAATTCGAAGCTCCGTTTGCGCGCGCTTTCTGAATCGCAGCGTCGAACCGTTTTGCGGTCTCCTTAGGACCAAGATTGCGCGCGACGTCCGAAATATCACCCTTACCCATTTGTTATCTCCGAGATTGGAATGATGAAAACATCGGCAACAGCCTCTTCCAACCGCGTCTTGAGCTTAATGGCTGCCTTTACTCCCGGGTCGTCCGGGTCAGGAACAATGATGATCGTCTTGTCTCTGAATGGCTCAGTTTTCGGCAAAATTTCCGCGCTAGCCAAAGCCAGCACGAGTGATTCCCCGGGACGCTCCACGCCGATAGATAAAAGAGTCAATGCATCCGTTTCCCCTTCCGGGATGTAAACAACTTTGTGCGACTTGAGCAGAAGACTTTGTCGCCAGCATTCCCCATGCGCACTGCCGCACAGCCACCGGATGACTCGATGGCCGTTCTCGTCCTTCCAACGCGCTTTGATACTGTGGCGATAGCTGAAAAGAATCATGTTAGCATCGAAGCCAAGGTCGCCGTCAAAGGCGGCTTGGCGGATGGCATCAGCGGTCCACTCGGGGACGCTTGATGATGAGACGGTTAATCAGTTCTGGATCGGTCGCCAATCGGTGAGCGGCTCGGCTCAGTCGACCGATGTCTGCATCCGTTAACTGATAGGGGATCTTTGATGCGACTGCTTCCTTTTGGTACTGTAAAGACTGAACGGGAACAATGTTCCCGTGAGCCGAGCGATGGCGTTTGAAGTTGTTCCCCCGCCAAGCGCTTGCTCCAGGTCGACCACGTCGCCCGATCTGCCGCATTTTCCGAAGCATCGCCAATGCCAGTCGTCAAAGACGACAAAAGAGACTCCATGCATTTCGTGGTGAAGCGGACATTTGCCAATGAGACTGCTACCGGATCGACGCAGGTGAATGCCGCGGGGCTCGCAATATCCGGGAAGCGGATTGCGCACTCTAATCGAGTCGAAATCGATGCCAGGAAAACTGTTCGGGGCTGGCGTAAGCAGGTGTCCCGGCAAAAGCTCCCCGAATCGAAATCTCGGAAATCGGACCATCGTCAGCAGCCGTACCTTTGGCCAGGCCCAGATCGATAATTTTCGCGTTTACGATTTTGTCTCCATCGAAGCTGACCATGATGTTGCTGGGCTTGATATCGCGATGGACCAGATTCTGTTTCTCAATGGCTTCCAAGCCGGCGGCAACGAGCGTTACCACCCGCAGAGCAGTTGACGGCTCCAATCGGCCGGACCGCCGGATGATCTTGTCCAGCGCTTCCCCATCGACAAACTCCATCGCGTAGAAGTAACTGTCGCCACTCTTCCCGAGGTGAAACACTGAAGCGACGTTCGGGTGACGCACGCTAGCCGCAGCGCGAGCCTCTCGCACAAACCGCCGGTGGGCCGTTTCGTCGCCGATAAATCGGGCGTTGATGACCTTCAACGCTACCGCACAGCGAAGATTTACATCGAGCGCTTTGTAAGTCACGCTCATCGCACCGCGACCCAGTTCCAGCGGCGTTCCATCCTCGCAAGTTAGGATCTCGTAATGTTCGAAGCGCAATTCGGAAGGCGAAAGAGTTGGCCCGACGGATTGGCTCACCGTCTGCTCATTTCCGAGAGCTCCGCGTAGTACGCAAACCGGACACAACTCGCTAGTGAACGGTGTTCCGCAAACCGGGCAGGCCCGTCTGCTTTTCGTTTGTCGAAATCCGCCTTTAGCAACTCGTTTGTTGGTGTGCTAGGTGTAATCCGCCGGTTAAATTGATGTGCTCCCAGCCGAGCGGTGAGATGTGCTGAAACCGGGATTGATCGACAGCCGAGATCTTGCCAACGCCTCTGCGGCCGTTCGAGATAGACCGTGTTCCAAAGCGTGATGGCAGCGACAACGAGATTCAGCCCGCTGGCGCGATAGCGTTGGTTTTCAAAAGAGCGGTCTCGGATTTCTCCCAAGCGGTTGAAGAAGACCGCCCGCGCAAGTGAGTTTCTTGCCTCGCCTTTATTGAGCCCGGCGGTGACGCGGCGACGCAGAGAAGGATCTTCAATCCAGGCTAGAGTGAACAGCGTGCGCTCTATCCTGCCAATCTCGCGAAGGGCGAGAGCCAGGCTGTTCTGGCGAGGATACGAGCCAAGCTTATGCAGGATTAGAGAAGCGGTCACGGTATCCTGCTGGATAGAAGCCGCTAATCGCAAGATTTCACTGGGCTGTCGCCTAATGAGCTTTGTATTGATCGACCCTCCGATTAGTGGATTGAGGGACGGCCATTGGCCAGGCTTGCCGGGTACATAAAGGCGCTTGTCCGCCAAGTCACGGATTCTGGGAGCAAATTGAAACCCGAGCAGGTGGCAAAGGGCAAAGACATGATCAGTGAAGCCTGCCGTGTCGGTATAGTGTTCTTGGATTCTCAGATCGGATTCGTGATAAAGCAGGCCATCAAGAACATGCGTCGCATCCCGTACTGCCGCATTGATGACCTTGGTATGAAAGGGCGCATATTGGTCAGAAACGTGAGTCATCTCAGAGCACTCACGGTCGACTCTACCCGACCGACTCAGATTAAAGCATCGCCAGAAACGGATAAAAACGCCTCCGCCGACGCGCGGCTCTGGGACGATCCGTTTCTGGTTTTTCCGGATTCTTCTGGATATGGTTACCAACTGCTCTAATCTCTACAGCGAACACAGATGCGGCCGGCCGATTCTCCTCGTCAATTTGCAGCCAGCTAAATTGAGGAACCGCTATGGTTAAATTCAACGCCAAAACCACAAAATGGGATGCAGACAATGCTCTCGCGTTGGCCGTCGCCTCCAACATTGCCTACAACCCCGACCAGTTAGCTGCCGGCCGAGACGTGCAGGCCACATTCGGCTTTGGGAACTATCACCCGCTTAACACGAATGACACGCAAGGGTTTATAGCTGGCGATGACGAGGCCATCATCGTCGCCTTCCGCGGCACAACGCCAAACGACCTCCGGGATTGGATGACCGACGTCGAAATCGCACCGGTCAATTTCGACTTCATCTTCCCAAATGCGGCCGACATAGGACACGTCCACAACGGTTTCGGACACGCGTTCAAAGACGTGGGCGATGAAATGTTCCAAACTATCAGGGCCTTCCAGAACAAAGGACAAAGTCTCTGGTTTACCGGTCACAGCCTCGGCGGCGCCCTAGCCGTAGTCGCTACCGCCGCCTGTCTGTTCGACAACAGCACCCGGCTGCCCGTCAACGGCCTCTACACGTTCGGTCAACCCCGCGTCGGGGACAACCGCTTCACCGTCAACTTTGACCAACGCTTCAAGACAAAGACCTTCCGCTTCGTCAACGACGCCGACATCGTCACCCGCGTTCCTCCGCGGAGCCTCGGTTACGTCACCGAAGGCCAGTTGGTTTACTTCGACGGCGATGGCGTCGCGCACACCGACGAAAGCTGGTGGAATCAATTCCTCACCAACGTCCAGGTTGGCCTTCAAGTCGCCCGCAACCTCCCCGCGCTCATCAAAGACCACGACCAGCAAACCGGCTACATCGACCACATCACAAATTACCAACGCGATCTCGCCGCCGGCCAGCGTCAGCCCCTGAATTGGTAACAGCCATCCGCGATCACGCGCCTCCCCGTGACAAAGAATTTTATCCGACCCTCTGTACGTTATCTTAGCGCCATCATCATTCCGTTGATCCTCGTATCGTGCGCTATCCAAGAAAAAGGGGCCTCAGATGGATTCATTTGCCGCGATCAACCCCTTTCAAAAATTCAATCCGCTCGCGCCCCAGAGTCCTCTCGCGGGGGCGGTAGTCGCTCAGTGGGAAACGGATTTCGCAAAACCCGGATTTCTGGACTCCGACGGGGGGGATACTGGCATACGCGACAGGGCCGCGACGAGCTAGTCTACCAGCTCATCTTTATGTGTGACTATCGCTTTTCGCGTTACGAGGCGGACCTTGTAGCGGGTAAGGCGACGCGCGATACGGTCATCGATTTAGCTGTATTAGGCCTTACGTCGGCCGCTGCTTTGACGACGCCTGGTCAATCTGCGCGCCACCGGCCCGGCCTCGATCCGCCGCGGCGGACTGCACCACTCGGCTAAAGAGCGACAGGAACACTTCTTTACCCCGGCGCTTCCGCGCCTTGCTCAAGACACTGTGATCGGGGATCTCGTCGTCCAGCCCGTAGCCTAAGAACCATAAGTAGTCGAGCCGGGGATAATCCGCATCAACTCCCGCTCACTCTTGATATCATCCAGGAACACAAGAGCATCATCTCGACTTGAGCTTACCGGCATGGCGTCTCCATCGTCACCCGAACGATGGCACTCGAACCGACGAAGACCCTAATCTTAAGATTTTGATTGAAGATCTTGATGAAGATCTCGATTTGTCACCGTTCTTTATTGATGGTCACCACCTTGGCCCGAAGGCTTCGGGGCCATTCCTCGGCCGAGCTGCATTAATCCGTTAAGAACTAGATCAAGGCGCGGTGCCTTTATCTCCTTAAGCACTTTATCTGGATCCTTTCCTGCTACTTCGGTCAGAAAAATCCTCAGCGCGGTTTGTGTCTCTTTCCCGATCCACTTGTCCTCGATGTGAGCCTGTACGATGGCGCTCAGATCAGGTAATGGTTGATCCAAATCACCAGAGGTGCCAATGATTATTTCAAGGACCGGACGCACGTCATTAATCAATTGGATACGACGTTTCCCTGCTTCTGTCTTGTCCGCAGCGAACTCTGAATCGGGGATCTCAGATAGTGTGGTATCCGGCCAACTCCGGTTGGCCGGCATACTCGCGACGCGGGCAAACGTATACTCCGGATCTCCGCATGTCAGCGCACGCCACGAATAGCCGGTGTTGTCTTTGGCCCACGCAACGGTCGCATCTCGCCAAGAATCAAACCAGCCGCGAAGGATCGTCGAATTCTGTATAGTGATTGAATCCCGTTTGCGCAGACAGCGGCTGACCGCCGCTGAGCAGAGGTCCCGGTACAAACTCCAGCGAAGGTCTCGAGCGTAGGCTAAGATTGGATCGTTGTCTCGCTGCGGGCGTGGATGATCAATCAAGTTTTGGAGCAAATCGGCCAACTCTCTGGCGCCATCGTCCGCCTGCGTCCATTGGCCTGCTCGGACGGCTGTTATAATTGTACCGGAGCCATCGGCGACCTTTTCTTGCCAGAGCTGACTAATCGACACGAGCCGAAACTGGTAGCTGCCACTCTGTCCGTGTAGTAATCGCGGCCACAAGACGACAAACTCCCCCGCTAACTGAAGAACAGGACCCCTCCATTCCAGGTCTGGGTCGCCTATGTGAGACCAGGGAGATTGAAACGTACCATCATCATAGATTTCGCCCGACTGGAAAACCTCCTCCGTCGCATTCAATTTCTTAAAGAGCTGAATGCCCGCGAAAGCGCCCTTTCTAAAATCGCTCTTAAATGCAGAGGGGACTACAATCGAGCCTCGGACAACCTTTTCGTCTGCGAACGTCCTTACGGTCAGAAATAACATCCATCCCAGCGCAAATCCCACGAGCGACCAGGAGAGACCCAATCTGGCTCTACGCCAGTTCCATCGCGTAATAGATCTAGAGAGACACATCTTTGCAGCGGTATTCGTAGACCTTGCCAAATGGTTGCTTAGCAACCACCGGCCAAAAAAGGCCTCGCGCTATCGTTTCATCCGGGTCCGGATCACTCCCCTGCTTTGAGCGCGTCAATATTAACTCCTTCATCTTAGCGTATTCGTCCGCTGGAAGGGGAACATGATAGCGCTGGTTCCAAGGCCACCATCCCTGGAACCAGCGCACATGAACGGCGGTCTGGTTCGACTCACTCCGATAATCGATTGCAGTAATTTTAGCGCGACTTTCGACAACGAGCACCACCACTTGCCCTTGTCGCCAATGATTGCTTGCTGCCATGGCTAAGAGAAGAATCGCCGCAGAGTACCAAGCCAACGCCAGCCATTTCGTACGATCTACATTAATGAGTGGAAACGCGGCCGGAGCTTGAGGTTTTGCTTTGTTCTCAGCCTGGTGTTGGTTGTTTTCCGGGATAGGAACTTCCGGATCGCTGTTTGAGGGGTGCGTCGCTTGTGATCTTTCCATCAGATCAAGGTAAAAAAGAAGTCCCGCTAGGGAAATGACAGCGCCAACAAGCATAAGGAAGGTAACCCAATTCGAGTAACTCCAATAGACCCCAAGCTGGATAATAAAAAGATAGCCTAGCCATGTGGCTACGCCATAAATCGCGAGCCAGATGACGGCATATTTCCGTAGTTGACTATTGAGTGCAGCGACCAACAAAAGAGGGATAAAGGCGCCGAAGACGCCTACGGCTGGTGGCAGATAGTCTCCCGCATTTCCAGTGAAACTCAGCGCATTGGCTGTATCGCCCAATATAAGAGTCAAAGAGGCAATCATTACAGCGGCGCTGAACCCAGATTTCTGCAGATAGTGCAGATTGCGGGTTGATCATGTCAATCTGAAACTCATCGTTGCAAGGAGCACTTTGCTTTCTCCTGCAGCGAAACCCACGCGGTAAAGCTGATCACCCTGACCCGTACCGTTTCGGAAAACAGATCCGCGACCGAGATCTAAAGCTGTCCGCGTACTGTTCGGACTTTGCATCCGAGAAACGTCCGGGACCTGCCCTCCTGTACGGCATCCGCCGTTCGATCACTTCTTGAGTATTTAAGGTGCTCATACCGCCACCTCCTCTAATTCCGGCTCTGCTTCCCATTGCCCGATCAAGATATCGTCCGTGTAATTCGCTTCGCAGAGGATACCATCCGTGTACTCGCATACCTTTTTGATTAGGCGGAGATAATCGTCTTTAGCGAATTCGAAGTCCCACTCTGATAAGAGTGACGTGAACTTTTCGAATTCCTTATCCACGTCCAAATCCTCAGGCACGGGGAGACGACGGCAACTGACGTATCTCTTGCCAACTGGTTGGACCGGAAGCCGTCTGCGGTTTCGGCTTTCGCTTCGCTCGCTTCTCGCTTACACGCTTGCGCGCCTCTCGTTCCGTCTTTGGTGGGTCAACCACGGTTGACGAAAACTCAGCCGCTTGGATTAAGTGCGCGTATTGCCGACTGATTCCCCAACGTTCTCTTACGTATTGCTCCCAAGTTCGGGGCTTGTAGAGCTTCCCATCACGGATCTGCTTTAAGGCTGTACCTGCGGCCATAAATTTGGATTTGCTCGGCAGGTTATCGCTAACGATTTGCTCCAGATCCGCAAGAGTGCGGTCTGAAAGTAGTCTGGTTGTTGTCCGGACCAGATCCGGTTATTTCACTAAACCAGATCCGGTTATTTCACTAAACATGACACCTGGGTAGAACAGGTGCGTTTCGTGAACTTTGTCGAAAATCCGAAAATATTCTGAAGAAAGTTTATCAGCGACTGGCGATTTATGCGTCCGGCTGCTTCGTCTGCGAACCAAAGAGCAGGCTTCTCACGCCGCTTAAACCCCGGACAGAGAATTTCTCGGCAAAGCCTTTGTAATTGTGAGGCCATTTGCCACCCTCCGACTCCGGATTTCATTCTTTTTCCTTTCTGCGAGACGCCTGCCAAGCGGCTTATCCTGAATAAAGGTCGCGAATGATGTGATTCGGAAATTGGGCGTTCATGACTTGACCGGGAATCAACACCGTCAGTCTTGCCGAACTGCGCCCTCCAAGTGTTACCGCTAGCGTAACGCAAGTTATGGATGTGACCGCTGAGCCAGTAGTCTGGCCGATATCGGTCCAGTAACTCACCAGCTTCGTCTTCCTCCCAAGTCGCATCTGGGCGCAATGGTGGAGGCACATGGTGAGCCACAATCCATTCGATCCCACGATCTCGCCGAAAGCTGGCTCCCCTATCAAAGCCAGATCTGCTTTTGGGACTTTGAGAAAGTCGTCCGGAAATGACCGATGTTATCGGATCGAGCCGTTTATGTTCTCGGGCCGCTACACTTACCGCCCTCCAAAACGGCCAGAAGACCATTTGGGGATCGTGTGAGAATGTCATTTTCATCCGAAATGTCGGTACAAACCCGAAGGTGATGGCCGTCCGGTCAAAGGTACCAAGTCAGAATCGGGTATGTCCGATTGCTATGGCTATCGTGCCTTGATCTCGATTTCCTCTTCATCTCGAAGGAGGTTCTTCTAGAGTAAGATATAAAAAAATAATATGTGTTTCTGTTTATTTCGATTGCGCTAACTTTCGAGTTGGGCTTTTATGCTCGTTTAATCTGTAAGCACGTTACTCGTCCGATTCTCTCTTCCGCCCACGACCTCATGGTTAGATGTAGTCCGGCTCAGGAATCGCTCGACAGTTTTTGCGCGAGAGTATGGCATTCGTAATGCAGAGATCAAAGGTGCACTGTCCTGTGACGGCGGATTTTCATGAACGAAGAGCGGAAAGATATAGCGCTTAACCTTGAAGGCGCCAAAGTTGGTCCCGTAATTTTGCGGAACGGGTTCAAAGCACAGGGCGAGGCACGGCTTTACGTCGCGGTGATAAATGGAACGATAGAATGTGACGGAGGTCAGTTCCTTAATCCAGATGGAATCGCGTTGAACCTTGAAGGCGTTACCAGCAATGCGATTCTTCTGCGTAATAATTTCCCAGCAGAAGGAAAAGCAAGCCTGGATTACTCCGTAACGAGAGTGCGGTCATCAATTTGACACCGGACAGTTCATCAATCCAGGCAAAACAGCGCTGGACCTCGAAGGCGCGAAGGCGGCCTTCGTCGACTTTAGCGATGCTTTCGTACACGGAGAGGCTTCAATGCCCAATGTTACGATCGCTAGAGACCTACAGTGTGATAACAGCCAATTTATCAACCCAGACAGAACAGCCCTGGATCTTGGCGGGGCTAGTGTAGTGTCTCTTAAGTGGCTTTAGAAATATTGGGATTTGTCGCAGCCTCCCATGCTCTCTGGATTTTACTGAGAACTTCTTGGCCGTCGGCGTGCCAGACGTAGCGTTTTGGTTCTAAGTTATGTTGCGAGAGGTAGAGGTTTATGGTGTCGACCAGTTGGGCGACCGAGCCGAAGCTGCCAGGGAGGATGGCTTGCTGGCTCAGATCGCGAAAGAAGCGCTCGACCATATTCATCAAGGAAGCGGGGATGGCGCTCCAGCGAGCGACGCACCTTCTGGTGTTTGTGTGTCGCATAGTTATCCACGATCAGGTGAATGCTTAAGTCACGAGGGATTTCAGAATCAAGTTTCTTCAAGAACTTGAGCCACTCATTATGTCGATGGCGTGGCGCCACCTGACTAATGACTTTACCGCTGAGGTAATCGCGTACTCAGGAGTAGCAAGGATTGCCCTCGGAATTCTTCGAGCACACGAAAAGGGAATCCCGCAATCGAGAGCGCCTATCAGGGTATCAGGGATCAGGGCGCCACATACTTATTTGCCTCGTCGGCGGATAAAGCCGATTTTGATGAGGATCCCGCAAAGTATGCGCCGAAGTATGGCGCATTTTGTTCCTACGGGGTAGCTAATGGAGTAGTGACAACATCGAAGGTCCGGAGGCCTTTGCTGTTTATAATGGCAAGCTTTATCTCTGTGGGAATCAAGGCGCGCTGAAAAGTTTCAAGAGTAATATCGACAGCAACATCGAAAAGGCAGATATGAACTGGCGGCGGTTAAACGGGTCTTAGTCCGCCGGTTATGCTTAACCAGGGCGATTCCTACTTTATCTCGAGAGTCAGATCCGAGTTTTGCGGTCATCTGTGCAATCGGTTGACTTGCGTCGTCACCGCCGTAAATCGAAAACCTCTTATCAGCGTCGAAAACCGGATACGCACTCACGGTTTACCCTGAGAACTCATAATGAATGGGCCAGCAAGACTAACGGCTTTGGCCAAGCCACGCTCTTTGCGAATTTTAGTCAACCAATCGCGCTGAACATCGGCCAATGCATGCGGAGCATTAGCTGTCTTTTGGGCAGACTCGTAAAAGTCGGTCATGATCTGGACAGTAGTTTCATCGCTAATGGGCCAGAGAGTCATAAGTAAATGCTGTGTGCCGGCCTGCAGGAATCCCCGGCGCAGG